>OLGZ01001207.1_pt1 | contig 15525 bp, 14 predicted proteins | sample 1605981 | NCBI WGS metagenome assembly OLGZ01 (sample SAMN03283291) | human gut metagenome | biome: human-associated habitat; material: feces | host: Homo sapiens | place: Peru | collected 2012 | reverse complement strand
TTCCACTTGGATTTGTTTTTATTATGCTACTTATTAATGCTAGCTTTGGAGGAGGCCGGATGGGGCGGAGGCTCTTTCGGTGGCGGTTCTTCTGGTGGCTTTTCAGGTGGTGGAGGTTCTTCCGGTGGTGGTGGAAGCTCACGAAGCTTTTAATATTGATATAAGATAGAAATTGTATTTACAATAAAAAGAAAAACACATATTGCATTTTTGAATCACTGCGATTGAAGCAATCTATACATTAAAATGAGCCGTTGTTCTGAAAGAACAGAGGCTCATCAAGATTGCGACAGCAAAGTGTGAAAAAATTAATATGTGTTTTTCTTTAAAATTAAATAATAAAAAATATAATATGTAGTTTTTTGTTTCTTGCTAAAAGATTTTACCACTCCATAAACTTCGTTTAAGCGTTAGGTAAAAATTTTCAAACTGCGTGTCACTAAAAAACTACATATTATATTTTTTTGCAATAGAATATAGGAACTTTTTATGTAAAAATTACATAAGATATATCAATATTGAAAGGTGGTATTGTTATGTCTATGTATATGATTAAAGGTGATGCGAAAATTAATGGCGAGGTTAGAGTTTCTGGTTCTAAAAATAGTGCATTGCCAATAATTGCAGCATGTATTTTAAATGCTGGGACTACTACTTTATATAATGTTCCTAATATAAAAGATACGAATGGAATGTTTAATATTTTAAAAGATTTGGGGTGCATAATAAATAAAAAAGGAAAGAAAATTGTTATTGATTCTAGCAAAATTAATAAGTTTCAAATTGATGAAAAACTAATGAGTAAAATGCGTTCTTCTGTTATTATAGCAGGTGCATTGCTTGGAAGATTTAGAAAAGCTGTGTTTTCTTATCCGGGTGGATGTGAAATTGGAGCTAGACCTATTGATTTACATATTAATGGTTTTAAAAAATTAGGTATAAATATTGACGAAAGTACTGGATATATAGTATGTAAATGTGATAAAATAGTGCCATCAGAAATTCAATTGGATTTTCCAAGTGTGGGTGCTACTGAAAATTTGATTTTAGCGTCTGTCTTTTCTGATGGAGAGACAATTATTAGAAATGTTGCAATGGAGCCTGAAATTGTTGATTTGCAGAAATTTTTAAATAAAATGGGGGCTAAGGTTTCAGGTGCTGGAAGTAATGTTATTAAAATTATTGGAGTTAAAAGACTTAAGGAGATTTCATACAATATAATGCCTGATAGAATAGAGGCTGGAACTTTTCTAGTATATACAGCAATGACTGGCGGTAAGATTAAATTGCAGAGTGTTAATATAGAGCATATTCTTCCTGTTATTAATAAGTTAGAGGAAGCTGGGTGTAAGATTTTTAAAGAAAATGATGATATAGTTCTTGATGCACCAAAAAGGTTGAAAGCGGTTGATATTCAAACTCTTCCGTATCCGGGTTTTCCAACAGATATGCAATCAATATTTATATCTATGCTTTCTGTGGCTAGAGGGACAGCGATTGTTACTGAAAATATTTTTGAAAACAGATTTAAATGTGTGCCTGAACTTACAAAAATGGGAGGTCATATATCTATTTTGGGTTCATCAGCTATTATTAAAGGTACCAAAAGATTAATTGGAAAAAATGTTACTGCTACAGATTTGCGTGGTGGTGCTGCATTAATTGGAGCTGGTTTGAAAGCTAAAGGAATAACTTGTGTAAATAATTGCGAGTTTGTTGAAAGAGGATATGAAAACTTGGAATATAAGTTGAAAAAATTAGATGTAGATATTATTAAACAAAGGGGTTTGAGGTTTGAAACAGAAGAAAAAGAATCAAGTAGTGAATAATAAATTTAATTTCGATGATGAATATATTATTGGTTTTTCTGATTCTAAAAATTTAGCTAATAAGAAAAAAGATAAAAACTTATCAGTTAAAAAGAAAAAGAAAAAAACAAAAAACACCAAGCCTAAGAAGGATAATTATAAGAATGCTAGGCCTAAAATGAATGAAAAGAAGAAAAAAATAAGGGGTAGATTAACTAGAATAATTCTTTTAATTTCTTTACTTGGTGGAACAATATGTTTTTTATGTTTATCGCCAATGTTTAATATTCAAGAAATAGTTGTTGAACAAAATTCAAAGATTGCATCAGATACAATTGCAAGTTTATCTGGTATACAGTTATATAAGAATATATTTTTGTTTAAAAAGTCTGATGCAATTACTAATATAGAAAGAAATTCATATGTGAATTCTGTAAAGATTTCTAGAAGTTTACCTAATAAGATAAAAATTATTGTTGAAGAAAGAACAGAAAAATATTTAGTTGAATTTGCTGAAGGAAAATATGCGATTATAGATGGACAAGGTTATGTTTTAGATATTACTAGTGAAAAAATTGATTTACCAGTGTTAATTGGTGAAGAAACACCAATGGATACTTTAATAAATATTAATAATAATTCTGTTAGACTTTGTGAAAATGATTTAAAGAAATTAGATACAGTTGCTAACATAATTGAAACTTCAAAAAATTATGAAGTAGATAAATATATTACTAAAATTGATATTTCAGATAACACAAATTATACATTAATATTAGGAGAAGAACAGAAAACGGTTTATTTAGGATCTTGTACAGATTTGAATACAAGAATTTTATTTATGAAGGAAATTTTAAATAATGAAAAAGGAAAGAAAGGTGAATTATTTATAAATAGTAATCTTTCTGAGCATCCTGCTTATTTTAGAGAAGCGGTTAATTAAAAATTGTCTTATGGAGAGGGATGAGTTAAATAGATGAAAAAAGAAAAATGGCAAGTATTTTTAATTGGAATTTTATGTTTTGTTACTGCTGCAAGTATTTGTGTTCAATATAGAAGTGCTATTAGTTATACCACTGAGGGAGAAGCTACAGTTCAGTCTATTGCGGAAAACAAACTTAGAGATCAAGTTTTAACCGAGCAAGAAAATTATAATAGATTGTATGTGCAGGTTCAGCTTGCTCAAACACAATTAGAGAATTTGAGAAAATCTTCTGCATCTAATAGTGAAGAGTCAGAAAAACTTGAAAAAGAATTAACTGAATATAATAGATTACTTGGATATACAGATGTGACTGGTAAGGGAATTGTAATAACTCTTCAAGATTCTGATTCAACAGGTGATTTAGTCCATTATATTGATTTAGTTGAAGTGGTTAATGAATTATTTAATCAAGGTGCTGATGCGGTTTCAATTAATAATCAACGTATAATTTCTACTACAGCTATTAGTTGTAATGGAAATGTAGTAAAAATAAATAATGAAAAAGTTAGTGTTCCTTTTGTGATTAAGGCAATTGGTTCACCAACAGAATTGTATTCAACAATGCTAAGACCTAATGCTTATTTGGACTTTATGAAAAGTGATGGAATTAGAGTTAAAGTGGAGAAGAAAGATTCAATTACTGTTCCAAAATATACAGGAACAAGACAATATAAATATTTACAAGTTGTAGAATAGGTGGTGAATGACTTGAAGGGAAAAGTTATAATGATAGTGACTATAGGAATAATTTGTATATTGTTTACAAGCATTATGTTTGTTCAATTTAAAAGCGTACAGGTTATTGAGGCATCTGGAGTTGGACAAAAAAGAGAAACTGAATTACGAACTGAATATTCAGCGTTAAAGGATAAATCAAACGAAATGAAGCAACAGCTTGAAGAAATTCAAAATACAACGAAAGAATATACTGATCAATCATCTGACGTTCAAGCTACTATGGATTTGCTAAAATCAGATGTTGATAAAGCTCGTTGTGATTTAGGATATACAGATGTTAAAGGACCTGGTATTGTTTTAACAATTGCTGATGGAAAGAATGCAGCAAATGATAAAGAGCAAGTTGTAACATATAATGATTTAATAATGGCAATTAATGAATTAAAGTATGCTGGTGCGGAAGCCATTTCACTTAATGATGAGAGAGTTGTAAATAATTCTTTTGTTGCTAATATTTCTGAGTATATGGTTATGAATGATAATAGAATTTCAGGACCTTATACAATAAAAGTCATAGGAGATTCAAAGAATTTAGAAAGTGTTATTAATATAAAAGGTGGTATAAAAGATTATTTAGAGAGCTATAATAAACAGATTTCATATACTGTTGAAAATGAAGTTTATATTAATAAATATAATGGAAATGTAGAAATTAATTTTGGAGAATAATAGAAAGGAAGATTTACAATGATTTATATTACAATTATAGTTTGTTCTGTTCTAGGAATAATTTTAGGAATGAATTTGCCAACAATTTCATATTCATATTCTGGCTATTTAGCAATTGCAATTGTTGCCGCGCTTGATTCTGTTTTTGGAGGAATTAATTCTCTTTTAAATAAGAAGTTTGATATAAGAATTTTCGTGTCTGGATTTTTTGGAAATGCTATTTTAGCAATGCTTCTTACATATTTAGGTGAGAAATTGAATGTAGACATTTATTTAGCTGCTGTAATAGTTTTTGTTGGAAGAATTTTTACAAATATGTCAATAATAAGAAGATATTATATTGATAAATGGTCAAAGAAATATGATTCAAGACATGAAAAAAAGAATGAAAATAAAGGATAGTACAAAAGACGTCAATTTTATATTGGCGTCTTTATAGTTATATTACATGAGTCAGTATCTCGAATTGCCAAGAGAGTATCTTTTATATAGTAGGCTCTGATATTTCCAGAGATACTTGTTAAAACAGGTTTGATTTTACATCCAGGGATGAAACCTAAATCAACAAATCTTTGTTTAATTTCTGGAGAGCAGTTTATATTTTCGATATTTCCTGATTCGTTTAAATTCAGTTTGTCTAATGTCATTAGATATCACTCCTAGTAATAATATTTTATGTATTAGTTTACTTTTTGTGAATTAAACTAATATATTGAAATAAAGAATTAATTATTGTAAAATGTTTATATGTTAGGAAGTTCAAAGAAAGTGAAGAGATGAGTATATGAATAAAAAAGGTTATATTATAATAGGAATTATATTAGTGTTAATTGTACTTGCGGTTGCTTGTTCAAAAATTATTTCTAATAAAGAAAAAAGTAATAAGGATTATGAATTATTGGAAGTTTCTAATTATACATATTTTCCATTAGAGGTTTCTGGAAAATATGGCGTTATAAAAAGAGATGGAAATATTGTAATCCCAGCTGAATATGATTTTGTTCAAGTTCCTAATCAAGATAAAGAAATTTTTATTGTTGTTTCTGATGGTAAGTATAAAGTATTTAATGCTAGTAAACAAGAATTGTATACAGATTTTGAAGAAGTATCAGGAATCCAAGAAACTGCAAATGCTGATGATTCAGTTTATAACAATTCTGTTCTTAAATATAAAGAAAACAATAAATATGGTTTATTAGATTTTGATGGAAATAAAGTAACAGATGCTGAGTATGATGAAATTTCTTCACTACAAGATAAATATGGAGAAATATTAGTAAAGAAAAATGACAAATATGGTGTAATCAATATTAAAGGTGTTCAACTTGTTTCTTGTAAATATGATTATGTTAAAGGTGATGGTTTTACTAGAGAAGGTTCATATAAAGATGGCGGATATATTATAGGAAACAAAACTAAAAATGGATATATATATGGTTATGTAGATAAAAATGAAAAAGAAATTTTGAAAATGGATAATGAAAATGTATATCGTGTTACTGAAATAAATTCTGATGATGCTTATATAGTAGCTTCAAAAAATGGAAGATATGCATTATATAAAAATAAAGAAAATTTAACAGATAATAAATATATTGATATTTATTATAATAATGGAACTGATACATTTACAGTTCAAAAAAACAAATCATTTGGGTTGATAGATTTAAGTGGGAATGTTCTTATTCCTGAAAAATATCAAGAACTTATGGTTGTTGGAATATATGTAAAAGCTAGTTTAGATGATGTTGATTATACTTTTGATTTGAGTGGAAAAGAAGTTGAGAATTCTAAATATGCAAGTTTGGAAGAAACATCAACAGGTAGATTTTATATTTCAATAGATGATAATTATAAGTATGGAATTGTAGATAAAGATAAAAATGTAGTTGTAGAAAATGAGTATGATTATATTGAAGAAATTAAAAGTACAGGATTACTTATTGCAACTGTACGTGATAATATAACTATTTATACAGGTAGTATAAACGAGGTAGTGTCAGTAGAGCATGCACAATTAGAAAGAGTTGATAATTATATTAAAGTTATGACTCAAAATGAAATGTATTATTTAACTTCTGATGGAAAGAAAGTTGGAAATAAAACAGTATATTTAACAAACAATATTTATGCTAACAAATCTGGAGACGAATGGGGATTCGTTGATTTGAAGGATAATGTTATTGTACCTTATAAGTATGATGAAGTTACAGAAGTTGACGAATATGGATTTGCAGGAATTAAAAAAGGCGGAAAATGGGGAGTTATAAATAGCAATGGTGATGTTATTTTAGAACCAACATATGAATCAGATGAATTATCACCTGTATTTATAGGCAAGTATTGTTTAAAAAATGGAGTAGCTAGAGATAGTATTTAAATGTGATTTTTGTTATAGAAAATTATAATGCACAAAATTTGTATTGCAAATTTCGTGTGGAACAAAGACATTGACTTAAAAATTTATAATTAAGTACAAATATTATAAAAAGTCTGTTATGTTGTATATATTAAATTGTATGAAATGGAGAAAAAAATGAACGATAAAAAATTAGATTTATTAGTTAAAGAAGTTGAGGATGAGATTAGAAGTCAAGTTAAAGAAATTGATGAAAGATGTATGAGAAACAGTATAAGAGTTTTAGATGCTTTTCAAAAAAATAGAATTGCAGATGTTCATTTTAATTCAACTAGTGGCTATGGTTATGATGATATAGGAAGAGATGCTATTGAGAAAGTTTTTGCAGATATTTTTCATACAGAGGATGCTTTAGTTAGAAATCAATTTATTTCAGGTACTCATGCAATTACTGTAGCTTTATTTGCAAACTTAAGACCTGACGATACATTACTTAGCATTTCTGGTAAACCTTATGATACATTAGATTCAATAATAGGTTTTAATGATAATCCTAGTTCTTTAAAATCATATAATATTAATTATGAGCAAATAGATTTGATTGATGATGATTTTGATATTGATAAAATTAAAGCAAGACTTGCAAAAAATGATGTTAAGATGATTGAAATTCAAAGATCAAGAGGATATGCTACTAGAAGAAGTTTGACTATGGATAAGATAAAAAGAGCTATAGAAGCGGTTAGAGAAGTTAACAAAGATGTTATTATAATGGTAGATAACTGTTATGGAGAATTTGTTGATGATATTGAACCAGTTGATGTTGGTGCTGATTTTATGGTAGGATCTTTGATTAAAAATATGGGGGGTGGACTTGCTCCTAATGGTGCATATATTGTTGGAAAGAAGAAATATATTGAACTTTGTGCTGAAAGATTAACAGCTCCAGGACAAGGAAAAGAAGTTGGACCATCTTTAGGAATTAACAAAAACTTTTTACAAGGTATTTATATGGCACCTTCTGTTGTGGCAAGTAGCTTGAAAACAGCGGTTTTTACAAGTAGACTTTTAGAGAAACTTGGATATGATGTTGTTCCAAGATTTGATGAAAAGAGATCTGATATTGTTCAAACTGTTATATTTAGAGACGAAAATAAACTTATAAAATATGTTCAGGGTATTCAGAGAGGATGCGCAATTGATTCTGAGTCTGTTCCAATGCCTTGGGACATGCCTGGTTATACAGATAAGGTAATTATGGCAAGTGGTAGCTTTACACAAGGTTCATCAATTGAACTTAGTTGTGATGCGCCTATTCGTGATCCATATATTGCTTTTCAACAAGGTGGGCTTACATATGAATATGGAAAAATTGGAGTTATAAGGGCGGTAAAATTATTAGAAGAGGATAAGTAATGAAAGTTGTAGTTATTGGTGGTGGACCTGCTGGAATGATGTCTGCGATTAGCGCAGCAAAATCTGGTGATAAAGTTGTTTTATTAGAAAAGAATAATATTTTAGGAAAAAAGATTTTAATTACTGGAAAAGGTAGATGCAATATTACAAGTAGTTTGGATATTGATGATTTTATAAACAATATTCCTGGAAACGGTAGATTTTTATATAGTGCTTTTGAAAATTTTGATAATAAAGATATTATTGAGCTTTTGAAAAAAGAAGGAGTGTCTGTTAAAGAAGAACGTGGTAATAGATATTTTCCAACTAGTGATAGAGCTGAAGATGTTAGAATGGCACTTGAGAGAGAAACAAAAAAAGCTGGAGTAGATGTTAAGTTAAATTCTAAAGTTTGTGGAATTGAGATTGAAGATAGCAGAGTTAAAAGTGTTGTATTAGAAAATGGTAAGATAGATGCTGATAAAATTATTTTAGCAACAGGAGGCAAAAGTTATCCGCTAACTGGTTCAAATGGAGAGGGGTATAAGATTGCAGAAGAACTTGGACATACTATAAAAGATGTTAGAGGTTCATTAGTTCCTTTGATTGCTGAAAAATCTGTATGTTCAAAAATGCAAGGATTAAGCCTTAGAAATGTTGGAATAATGTTATACGATATTGAGAAAGATAAAAAAATTTATTCAGATTTTGGAGAAATGCTATTTACACATTTCGGAGTGAGTGGTCCTACAATATTAAGTGGTTCAGCTCATTTACTTAGATATAAAGATGTTGATAAAAAGATTTCAAATGGCAAGATTGTTTTAAAAATAGATTTAAAACCAGCACTTTCTTTTGAACAATTGGATGCAAGAATTTTGAGAGATTTTACTGAGGTAAAAAATAAACAATTTAAAAATTCATTGGACAAATTGTTACCTAAGAAAATGATTGATGTTGTTATTGATAAATCAAAAATTGATCCAGAAAAACATGTTAATGAGATTACTAGAGAAGAGAGAATGAATTTGATTAAGTTGTTAAAATGTTTTGAGATTAGGATTGATGGTTTTAGACCTGTTGATGAGGCAATTGTTACAGCTGGTGGAATAAGTGTTAAAGAAATTAATCCTAAAACTATGGAATCTAAAATTGTTTCTGGTTTATATTTTGCAGGAGAAATCATAGATGTCGATGCATATACTGGCGGATTTAATTTACAGATTGCTTATTCTACAGGTTTTACTGCTGGAAAACATTTTTAGTAAAGTGAGAAGATTATATGTTTTATACTATAAAAGAAGATTGTTCTGCTGAAATTACAGAAAAAAAGTCTAAGTTTATTTGCAATGTTTTTCATGTTGAATCTGTAGAAGAAGCGGAAGAGAAATTGAATATTATTAGAAGGAAATATCATGATGCAAGGCATAATTGTTTTGTTTATAAAGTTGTAGAAGAAGGGGTATTTAAAGCAAGTGATGATGGAGAACCTTCTGGAACAGCTGGTGTCCCAATGCTTAATATTGTTAATGGTAAAAATATATCTAATGTCTTAGTTGTTGTTACTAGATATTTTGGAGGTATTTTGCTTGGAACCGGAGGATTAGTTAGAGCGTATTCGTTGGCTACAACAACGGCTCTTGATAGTGCAACAATTATTAAGCAGGAAGAGGGATTAGAGGCAGAATTTTTTGTTGATTATAAAGAGCTTGAAGAGGTTAAGTATCATTTAAAGAATAGAGGAATAGTTATTTCTAAGATGGAATATGCGGAAAAAGTAAGACTTATTGTTGAGGGAGAAAAAAATTGCATTTATAAGTTACAAAAGGATAAATTGTCTGATAGAGTTACTTTAGAGGATGTAAAAATTATTGGAAAAAAGAATATAGAAGTAAAATAGAAAAAATGATGGAAAAAAATAGAAAAACTTCATTTAAACTATTGAAATTTGTTCGAAAAGCGATTATAATAATCAATGTAAATATTTTACAATTCGACTTATTAAATTAGAAACAATGAAAAGTATACTTTTGAGCATGTATTCAAATGACTAAGTATTTAGATTTGAAAGGAGAAAAAAGTGAAGGAGAAAATTACAGTTCTAATTGCAGATGATAACATTGAGTTTGCAACAACTTTAAAAAAGTATTTTGACAGTAAAGATAATATGGAGGTTATAGCAGTAGCTAAAGATGGAGAAGAAGCGTTTGAGAAAATAGTTGAATGTCAACCAGACGTTGCTTTGTTAGATGTTATAATGCCTCATTTAGATGGAATAGGTGTTTTAGAGAAACTTAATAGTACAAATTTAGAGAAATATCCATTTTGTGTGATGATTTCTGCAGTTGGACAAGATAAGATTACAAAGCAAGCAATTAATTTAGGAGCACAATATTATGTAGTAAAACCTTTCGATATAGAAGTATTAATTAAAAGAATAGAGTCATTAAAGAACTATCAAGTACCTGATAGAAAACCTAACTTTGTAGTTAAAGAAACAAAAGCAGAGTATATTCAAATTCCAAAATCTGAAAAGAGTGAGGAAAATTTAGAGGCTTTAGTTACAAATATTATTCATGAGGTTGGAGTACCAGCTCACATAAAGGGATATCAATATTTAAGAGAGGCTATAATGATGGCAGTTGATAATATAGATGTAATTAATCAAATTACTAAACAGTTATATCCAGAGATAGCACGTAAATATAAAACTACTTCAAGTAGGGTTGAAAGGGCTATTAGACATGCTATTGAAGTTGCTTGGAGTAGAGGTAAAATAGAAGCTACTGAAAATATATTTGGTTATACTGTTAATGCTGATAAAGGAAAGCCTACGAATTCAGAATTTATAGCGATGATTGCTGATAAATTAAGATTAGAGATAAAAAGTGCGTAATATGTAAATTAATATTTAAAGATAGGGTAGATGCAGAATTTATTCTATCTTTTTTTATTGGGGTTGTAAAAAAATAATTTTATAGATATAATATTTTTGTATTATTAGATTAAAAGGAGATTAATATGACTGCTCATAATGAAGCTAAAAAAGGAGATATCGCTGAAGTGGTTCTTATGCCTGGCGATCCCTTGAGAGCTAAATATATTGTTGAAAATTTTTTTGAAAGTTATGAACTTGTAAATTCAGTTAGAAATATATTTGCATATACAGGTATGTATAAAGGAAAAAGACTTACTGTTATGGCATCTGGAATGGGAATGCCAAGTATGGGAATATATTGTTATGAATTATACAAATTTTATGATGTAAAAACGATTATTAGAGTTGGATCTTGTGGAGCATATGATGAAAGTGTTGATTTGCTTGATACTATTTTGGTTGATGGTAGTTTCACTCCAGGAAATTTTGCAAAGAACTATAATAATCAAGATGTAAAGTTTGTTAAAGCTGATGAGAAACTTAATGATATTATTGAAAAGGTTGCAATGGATGAAAATATTAATATTAAGAAAGAAAATATTGCATGTACAGAGTGCTTTGATCCATATATAGAAAATGTAGATGAGTTGATTAATAGCTTTCCAACTGATTTGAATATTGTTGGTGCAGAAATGGAATCGTTTGCATTATTTTATACTGCAAAAATGCTTGGAAAGAGTGCAGCTTGTTTGCTTACAGTTGTTGATTCTATAAAGAAAAAAGCTTCGTTATCTGCAGAAGATAGACAAAAATCATTGAATGATATGATTAAACTTGCGCTAGATACATCAATAAAGTTAACATAAATGTTGAAAAAAGCTTGCAAGTGTGATAAAATAAATAATGAAGTTTAAAGAGCGTAAATAAAAATATAAAAAAGAGGGGAATAGTATGGAAGAAAATAAAGAAAAAGTTAAAGTAAAAAAGAATACTAGAAAAAAATATAATGGAAGCAAAGAAAATAAACAAAAAGCTGCTACAAAAGCAAAAAGCAGAACAAGAAATACTAGAACAAAAAGTAGTAAACCAAAAACTACTAGACCAAAGAGTGAACTTTTAAAAGAACCAATATTGGAACCAAAAAAAGAGCCAGTAAAGGAGCCAGTAAAGGAGCCAATAGAAGAACCAATAAAAGATGATGTAAAGGTTGCTGTTGGGACTGCTGAATCAAAAGAATCAGCTAGAATTGAAGAATTAAAAAAGCAAATAGAAAAATTACAAGCTGAAAAACAATCATATTATGAGGTTTCAGGAGAAGGAGAATCAGCTATTGTTAATGCTGAGAGAAAAGATGCAAGTTCAATTAATAGAACTAAAATAGATATAGAAATATATAAATTACAAAGTGAATTAAGAGATCTTCTTACTAAAGAAAATGAAAAAAGTGAAGAAGAACCAGAAAAAGGTGAAGAAAATAAAGACGGTAAAAGTAAGGAAGAACCTGAAAATGGCGAAGAAAATAGAGAAGATCCTAAGAAGGATGATAAAAAAACAGAAGAAATTGATTCACCAGAAGTGAAAGCTGTAAAATCTCAAATTAGTATTTTGGATAATAAAATTAATTCTGAAGAATGGGTTCTTAGAAATAATGAAGGTAACTATACTCCAGAAGAATTAGCTCAAATTAAAGCTGGAATAGATAAGTTAAAAGCTCGACGTGATGAATTAAATGGAAATTTAAATGATTTACAAACGGGAAAAGGTATAGAATCAAAAGAAATTGGAGAAAAAGACGACGAAGGTCATGAACCATTAAAGAAAAATGACGAAACTAAAGATGCTGAACCAGAAAAAGATTCGCCAGAAGTAAAAGTTTTAAAAGATAAAATAGAAGAACTAGAAGGAAAAATTAATGCTGAAAATAATGCTCTTATTAATAATGGTGGAAAATATCTTGAGAGCGATATAAAAGAAATTAAAGAAAGATTAGAGAAGTTGGAAGGTGAGCGTGCTGAATTGCTTGGAAGATTAAGTAATTTAGAAAAAGGTTTAAAAGATAAGGATAGCAAAGGCAAAGATGATGATGCTACTAAGGCTGGAGAACCTACAAAAGATCCTAGCAAAGATGATTCAGAAGGTAAAGGCAAAGATGGCGAAAAAGATGGTAAAGATAGCAAAGAGACTACTGATCCTGAAATGCCAACATATAAAATTGGACCATTTAAAAGATTATTAATGAAGATAATTAGAAAAATAAAATCATGGGCTAAAGTAGATGGAAGAATTGCTAGACTTTGTGATAGAGCTGAAGGTGCTGTAATAGGTAAAGCTACACCATTATTAGAAGGCTCAGCAGAAGAAAAAGAAGTTAAAAAAGTATTAGAAGTTGGAAAAGTAAAAGATTATGAAAAAGAGATAGCAGATAAAGAAAATGCTAAGTATAGCAAAGATAAATATGAAAAAGCTGATGATCATGAAGAAGCTAAAAAGAAATTGGCTCAAGAAGATATGGATTTTCTTTTTGAAAAAGTTCAAGAAGCTTATGAATTAAAAAAAGCTGGAAAAGAAATTCCTCATATTGTAGAAATTGTAAATAAAGAATATAATAAAGTAATAGATGAATATGCTGATAAAAAAAGTACTTCTTTTGATGATAAAAAAAGTATTTCTTTTGATGATAAAAAAATTGAAGAGTTTTCAAAAGCAAATGATATACCAGAGCTTACAACAGATGGTGTTACGAATTTAACATTGTGGATGACATCAAAGGCAATTGTAGAAATGGCTAAAGAAAAAGGAATTGTAGTTAACCAAGGAAAAGGAAAAAATGCAAATGCTAGACCATTATCAGAAATTTATACTTCATTAGAAGCAAGAGTTAAGACAGATAGAGTGTCTAAAAAACATAACAAAGAGGGAAGAACATCATTTGGAAAAGACGAAGAAAAAAGTACAGTAAAAGATGATAAAACAGCTAAGAGCAAAACTGAAACTGATTCTAAAGTAGATAAAGCAGATTATGATTTAGATAAATAATGAGGAAGTATATGAAAGATTACATAAATATTATAGGAGGCGGCCTTGCAGGATGCGAGGCTGCCTATCAAATTTCAAAACATGGAATAAATGTTAGATTATATGAAATGAAACCAACAAAATATTCACCCGCACATTCAAATTCGAATTTAGCAGAGATAGTTTGTAGCAATTCTTTTAAATCTAATTTGTTAACTAATGCGTGCGGATTATTAAAAGAAGAACTTAGAATGTTGGATTCTTTGTTAATAAAGATTGCTGATGAGACAAGTGTACCTGCAGGCCAAGCTTTGGCGGTTGATAGAGAAGATTTTTCAAGAAAAGTTACTGAATATATTGAAAATTTAGATAATGTTGAAATTATAAAAGAAGAGGTTACAGAAATTCCAGATGATGCTGTAACTATTATTGCTACAGGACCTTTAACATCTGATGTTTTATTTAAAAAGATTTCAAAACTTGTTGGAAATAATGAATTACATTTTTATGATGCAGCAGCGCCAATTATAGAAAAAAGTTCAGTAGATATGAATATTGCTTTTGTAGGTGATAGATATGGAAAAGGTGAGGCAGATTATATTAATTTACCTATGAATAAGGAAGAATATGAAAAGTTTTGGAATGAACTTGTAAGTGCGGAAGTGGTTGAGTTACATTCTTTTGAGAAAAGAGAAATTTTTGAAGGATGTATGCCTGTAGAGGTAATGGCTAAAAGAGGAATAGATACTTTGAGATATGGACCTTTGAAGCCAGTTGGATTTGATGATCCAAGAACGGGTAGAAGACCATATGCTTTAGTTCAATTAAGACAAGATAATTCAGTTGGCAGCTTATATAATATGGTTGGTTTTCAAACAAATTTAAAATTTGGTGAGCAAAAAAGAGTGTTTTCAATGATACCAGGATTACAGAATGCTGAGTTTGTAAAGTATGGTGTAATGCATAGAAATACATATATTAATTCTACTCGAATATTGAATAATGTGTGTCAAATGAAAGATAATGAAAATGTATTTTTTGCTGGCCAAATCACAGGTGTTGAGGGATATGTGGAATCTATTGCTTCAGGATTACTTGCTGGGATTAATGCAGTTAGATATATGAGAAATGAAGGAAAAATTGTATTTCCTGTTGAAACTATGATAGGTGCTTTAACAGATTATATTTCAACGCCAAATGAGAAGTTTCAACCAATGAATGCTAACTTTGGAATTTTGCCTAAATTGCCTGAAAAAATTAGGGATAAACAAGAAAGGTATAAAAAACTTTCTGATAGGGCTATTAGTATTATGAAAGGAAAAATACCAAACCAGGAAAAATAAAGAAAAAACATTGACTTTAGTAAATTAAAATGATACAATGATATACGCTAATGTATACTAGATAATAGTATTCCTTAGCGTATATTTAATTATAAAAGACGGAGGTGAAAAATAAAATATGCCAACAATTAATCAATTAGTAAGAAAAGGAAGACAAACAACTAAAGCCAAATCAACAGCTCCAGCTTTACAAAAAGGATACAACTCAAAGAAAAATAGAGCTACAAACAACAGATCACCACAAAAAAGAGGTGTATGTACAGTTGTTAAAACAGTTACTCCAAAGAAGCCAAACTCAGCTTTAAGAAAAGTTGCCAGAGTTAGACTTTCAAATG
>OLGZ01001200.1_pt1 | contig 15618 bp, 16 predicted proteins | sample 1605981 | NCBI WGS metagenome assembly OLGZ01 (sample SAMN03283291) | human gut metagenome | biome: human-associated habitat; material: feces | host: Homo sapiens | place: Peru | collected 2012 | reverse complement strand
GCGGGCATCCGCAAGAATCTAGCCCCGCCGATAATTGAGCGGGCAAACATTCTTCTTTCAGCCATTCTTTTCACCCTCGCTTTCGTCCGGTAGCCAATACCGACAAAAGGAAACGACTTCACCATAGCGGTTTTTCCGGGTGATAAACTCCCGCCGAATGGGATAGCCTGCCCGCCGAAGTTCGCAAATGCGGCTAGACAATCGACCGACTCCGTACCCCCAAAAGGCCTCGGCCTGGGTCAGTGTGTTACCGTCCTGGAGGTGGCGGAGAATGCGTTCACATTGGGTCATTTTTGAGTACCTCCTTTCTGTAAATCATTGAGCTGTGCAATGAGTAAGTCAACATTGATGAGGCATTTTTTGCCAGCGTAGATACAGGGCAGTTCTCCAGACTTTTCCATGCAGCGTAACCGATACTCTGTAAGAATTCCAGATTTCGCCGTTTCACGGATAGACAAAAAAACAGGGATTGTGTGTTCCATTTTCTTAAAGGCTCCTTTCCTTTCGTTTGGTATCTTCATTTTAATTCATATCTCGTTGTTGATTTTGGTATTTTTCGATGATATAATTAGAATTGAAAATACGAAACATTTCAGGAGACGGAAGTATGGGAAAAGAAGCCGAGTCGGTTGTCAGTTTAGAGATACGAAGTGGAACGGTCTATTTGTTTTCAACGGAAAGTCTTTACCAATATTCCGCTGAAACATTTTTATGTGAAATATACGAGAAGCTAACCGAACGATTTGAACATGGTGTGCAGTCGAACGAGTTCTTTAATTATGCAGACCCAAAGGGTGCATGGCAACTGCTATCTGATTATTTTGAGAAAACTGATTGCCTGAAAAAGGCTAATCTGGAGAATTTTGATGATTTCCGATCTTTTTATGGAATCAGCATCGAATACAAAAAAGGTGAATCATCAGACAGGTATAGAAATATTAACTCCATCCTAACACTATTGGCTTTTGAAAGATTCTCAAAAGAGTTAGACAAATGGCGCATACTTGATAAACAGGCTATTGAGGAGTCTGAGTTTGACCCCAATGTGTTCCGGTATTATTCATGCCGCACAATGGTAGATTTTGTTTTTTCATTGGTACACTGTTGTGTTTACAATAGATATTCCATCTCCAAATGTGCTCATTGTGGAAGATATTTTTTGACATCGAACTTAAAGGTAAAGTATTGTAGTCGCCATTCGCCTTTCCCTGAATACGGAGATTATTCCTGTGCGGAGGCTGTGAAAGCAATAAAGGACAAATTGGAGAAAAAGAGGCTGGCAGAGTACGAAAGACTTAGGTGGAGAGCTGATGAATACAGGGCTACTCCTAAATACACAGATACATTCAATTCGTTTTGTGAAAAGTGTTCAGAGTACAAGGAGAAAATAAAAAAGGGTGCATCCGTTGAGCTGTTACTAGAGTATCAAAATTTTCTGTTTAACAGTCCAGAGGCACGCCCTAAGTATGTGCGGATTAAGAATTGGTAGAGGTTATTCGCTTGCCTAACATTTGCCTAACAGGTGTATGAACACGGTAGTAAACGCTGAAAAAAGGCACTCAAAAACAGAGCGCCTTTTAGCTTGTTTTTCCTGAGAATCATTAAAAAGTCAAAACATTATTACAAAAAACTGAACAATATAAAACACATCGACCAACCCTCGTAATGAGAAGGTCGCCTGTTCGAGTCAGGTCACTAGCTCCATGAAAAAGCCCTAGAGCCGCAACGGCTTTAGGGCTTTCGCCATTTTAACAGAAAACCGCCGCTGACATCAATGGATGGCAATTTGATGTCAGCGGCGATTTTATTCTTCTATGCGTGTATTCAGAATAAATGCTGATCCAGGTATCGCAGCAGCTCAGTGAGCCAGTGGGGGCAATGGCTGCCAACGGTACGCAGCTCGCCGTTTCGGTATTCCGCCACCAGTTGGAAGCCATTGTCGTTGTCGTAGAATTCCGCCTCGTCACAGTAGGGGAGTACCTTCTCCACGGCCTCCCAACGCTCTCTAAAGCGGCGTACCACATCCTCCTGGGAAATGTCATGCCCGCCACGGCGCACCCGGTTGGCAATTCGCAGGAGGCTTTCCTCTGCGCTGTCCAGGCCGATATAGTACAGCCGGACACGGTACCCTTTTTCGATAACTTCCCTTGCGGTGGCGGCGGTTCTGCGCCCGGAGAGGGTGGTTTCCTGGGTGAAGGACACGCCCTTTTCGATGCACTCGTTGATTTTTTTCAAGGCCGCTTTTCCGCCTGCCAGAGCGTTGCCGCCAAGCTCGGCGGTGATTTTGTCCACATCAATGAGAATGCCCAGGTCAGACCGCTGCTCTTTCAGAATCCCGGTAAAGCTGGACTTTCCCACGCCGTTCACACCGCCGATGATCGTATAGATTTTCATACATCTGCCTCCTTTTCGGCGGTACTGTCCCGCTTCACTTGTTCAATAATCTACCTGTATTTTATGTTATAAGCGGATGAATGTCAACAGAATTCACTTACAATAAGGGGCAGCCGCTTGCGGGATGTTTCGCGGCGTGATAAAATGATTTCAAAAAATTTTCAAATTCATGCAAGATGTGACCGGCATTTGCGTCTATATCAGTGAAGCCCGAAAAAAGCAGATTTTAGGAGGTGATCCCATGGAGGATCAAGGGATTGTGGCACTGTTCTTTGACAGATCGGAACAGGCCATTGCGGAAACGGACAAAAAGTACGGCGCCTATTGCTATGCCATAGCCTACAATATTCTGGCCTGCCGGGAGGATTCCCAGGAGTGCGTCAGCGACACTTACTTAAGAGCCTGGAACACCATCCCACCGAAAAAGCCCAGGCTTCTGAACGCCTTTCTGGGGAAAATCACCCGGCATATCTCCATCGACCGCTGGCGCAGGCTGGGCGCGAAGAAGCGGGGCGGGGGAGAAGTGACTCTGGCACTGGAGGAACTGGGGGACTGCGCGGACGGCAAAAGCCTGGAGGCAGAGGCCTCCCGCCGGGAGCTGAACCGGCTCCTGAACGCCTTTCTGACGTCCTTGCCGGAAACGGAGCGAAACGTGTTTCTGTGCCGATATTGGTACCTGGATTCCGTTGAGACCATCGGAACAATCACCGGATTCAGCCAGAGCAAGGTGACTTCTATGCTCCACAGAACCCGGGGAAAGCTGCGTACCCTGCTCAGCCAGGAGGGATATGTATGAACGCAATGGATTTATTGACCGGTCTGAACGGGGTGCGGGACAGCTTTGTGGCAGAGGCTGGGGAATTCCGGCAGGGGAAGCGGAGACCCCGCCGATTGCCAAGCAAGAAGCTGTGGCTGATCGCGGCGATCATTGCCCTGACATTGCTGCTGGTGGGGTGCGCGGTGGCATACATGTTGCACTTGCAGGATATGGCCTTTGGGCAGGAAACCCAGGAAGTTCTTGGCAGTGAAGTTCAGGACAGAACGATGCTGTCCATACGGGGCGTGAAGGGTACCCCGGGCTATCAGGCCGCCAAGGAGTGGCACGAATGGCTGAAAACCTATGACCCGGACGATGCCGTTTACCACTCGGAGGAAGCGTTTTCCGAGGACTTTGGGGACGAATATTACGCCTATAACCTCTACACCCGGGACATGAAGGAGAAGCTGGACAAAATCTGCGCCAAGTACAATCTGAATCTTCTCGGGAAAATGTATGTTGACCCAGATGAGACGGCGGCCTGTAAGGCACTGGGCATTCCGGGCATTCTCCGCTCCGACGCTCAGGCGGAAACCAATTTCGGCGGAATGCGCTACTACGCCGACGGCTCCTTTACCGTGGAGGGACATATGACCCTCACCGATTCTGTATGGCCCTATGAGGAAATCGTTCATTTCTCCTGCTCCAGAAAGGACAGCTTCAGCGATCTTTATGCCTCCGTCGGGCCGGAGGGAACCTATAAGGAATGGAATTATACCACTTCCGATGGCGTGGATGTGCTGATTGTTTTGGAGCAGCGCAATGAGATGAATCAACCGGCCTTTTTGGTTGCGGACAGAGGGGAGTATGTCTTCTGGTTCAGCGCATTGGAATATGACAGAGAGTGGACGAAAGAAGCGTTGGAAGCCTATGCGGAGGCCTTTGACTTCACCGTGCGGCCTCAGCGGGTCAGCGAGGAAGCACTGTCCGAGGCGCAAGCGCGCAGAGATACCGCAGATGCGGAGCAGGCCGAGAATCAGGACAGACGTAGGCATTCCTATTCAGATCTTGGCTATGACGCGAGAATCAAATCCAGGATGGAATTCAGCACCCATCCTTCACAGCTGGGTTTCTGCCTCGAGGATCTGAACGGGGACGGCATAGAGGAACTGATTGTAGGCGAAAATGGGTACATCATAGCGGTCTACAACAAGCGGGAGGACGGCACACAGTACCTGATGACTCCAATCTATAGCTTTCCCGGTATGATACAGGAATCTTTCAGTTACATCGTAGGCATGGGAGAGATTTCCGCGTCCAATTCCTATATGTATCTGTGTGAAGACAATGTGCTTGCCTATGTCGCAGTCACGGTGGAAGGGCAAATGGCCTATTACTTTGCCAAGGTGGAAAATGGAGAATACACCTGGACAGACTGTGTCTTTTACTATCCCAATAACGATTATTACAAGGACACCCCCTGGATATCCGTTCCGGATATGACCCGGGAGCATATCAAAGTTCCCATTACGGAGGAACAATTCCATGAGACCGTCCGCTCTCATCCCAGGGTTCCCTTGACGCTGACCCCCATCACGGAGTTCCCCTTGGCGGACAATTCTCCCAGCGGTATCGTAGGAAAAGATGATGTTTATCCCTCTATTTCCGAATTGCTTCGGCACCTGGGAGAATATGAGCGCGTTTGGAAGTACAGACTTCTCGACTTGGACGGTGACGGTCAGCAGGAGCTTTTCCTGACCCAAGGTGCCTGGAAGGGAGTCCTGACCGTGAAAAACGGCAAGGTAAAAATCCTGGAATGCGGCGAGCAATTGCGTATTTGCGAGGGAAATTACATTCTGCACACCCAAAGCTACCTGGATGGCAACCGTGCCACCAGCGTTTACAGGGTGCAAAACGGGAACGCCATTCTTGTGGACTACCTGCGCTATGACAAGGATGTAAACCCGGAGAACCCCTGGTTCTATGGAACGAACGCTCAGGATGCTTCCCTGAAGCCCGTTTCCCGGCAGCAGTATGAGGCAATTCTGGCCAAATATGTACCGCTGGAATTGGAAACGCAAACGGTATCCCAAAGCGGCTCGCCGTCCGAGTAGAGAAAAAGCCTCCCCGGAATCGAAAGACCCCGGGGAGGTTTTTGCGTTTAACTACTTTCTGGGCTCGTCAAAGCGGAGTGGGCCTTCATATACCAGCAGCTGCGTGATGCCGCTGTCGGAAAGATAGACATCCCGGAACTCATACTCAGACTGGATTTGCACTTCACTTTCAATGGTGACCTTCCACATGCCCATGGTTTTATCCTGATACACACGGATAGAGAATTGGTTTGCCAATTGCGGATATTCCTTCATGGCAAGCCTTGCGGCCTCCACCGGGCCGCTTACGGGGCTGACCTGGGTGTTGACAAAGCCTGTTTGCCGGATGTTGAAGCTGCCGCCGGTGTATTTTGCTTCCGCTTCCTGCCAGGAGAAGGTTTCTGCCACCGGATTTTCAACGGCATCTGTGATTTTCCCGCGGATTTCCTCGGCGGATTCGTCAAAGATTTCGATGGACGAAACATAGTCGTCGCCGGAAATATCCTCGCTCTGATATTCCAGATACCAAAGCGCGCCGCTGGAATCAAAGCGATAGGTAAGCACCGCTCTGCATTGTATACCATCGCTTGTACCATCGCTGATCGTCCAATCCGTCGCAAAGCGTACCATTTCATCGCTGACGACGCCAACACCTTCCGGGAAGGAAATGGTGTGATTGCCACGCTCAAAGAAGATCATATTCGGATCTTCGGCAATGCTGCCCATCCAGTCCCAGCCGCCGTGCGTCGGAGACAGCGTACTGATTCCCAAGCCCAGTACCTTGCTGGTCAGCACCTCCGGGTTCTCCCGAATGTCTGCATAGCCGACACCGTCGTAACGAACGGTTGTATCGGTTCGGGGGAAAAGAGAGCGTTGGTACTCTGTCCATTGACTTTCGGGGACTTCCGGGCCACAGTAGGTGGATATACACAGGTAATCCTCGCCGTCTGCCCATATTTCCGTTTCGTCCTGACCAAGGAAAGACTTCCAATGCAGGGTTTTCCTGCTCTTCAGCTCTTCCAGCTTGGCGTAACACCGTTCCACAGCGGCTTTGGTTTCCGGTGCTGCCAAGTCAACGCTCTCAAAGATCCGGAATTCCGAGTAGAAGGGTGCCTCCTTGCTGTAGTGATCCGCATCGTTGTAGCAATGGAAAAGCTTGCCCATGCGGTAAAGTCCCGCTTCCAATTCCCCATAAATCGGTGTCCAATCCAGATAGCCGTAGGTGGAACTGCCTTTGCCCAGACTGAAGCTCTGACCCTCCCATTTTGGGGCAGCGATCGTGGGTAACTTCTCCCAGCTTCCGTCCACATTCTTTTCCAGCCAGTACTTGTCCGTGGTGGTTACGCTGCCCTGTCCAGAATCACTTTGACCGAAATAAACATCAGAGCCTCTGGCGGACAGCCGATCGTCATCCACCCGGAAATTGACACCCCAACGATTCAGCTCCGACTGTCCTTCCAATTCGGATTCCGTTACAACGCCGTCCGCAATCGCCGTTTCCTCGTCCCGGAAGAAATCAGAAACGGTTTTTCCTTCGCCGACAACATTACCGATGTAGTCAAAGGACAGATGAATGATTGCGGTATTTTCATAATTTGGCTGCTCGATTTGCAGAGAAGACAAATTCCCCTCCTGATCGTAGAAGGCGGATATGGTTTCCGTGTGGACAGCTTTGTCTTCACTTTCCCATGTGCTTGTGAATACCAGCTTCCTGCCGCTGTCTACCGGCGTGTCGCTGACGAATTGCGCCGTATCGGCAGACCAGCGAAGCAGATTGAGCCAGGTATCCAATCGGGATTCTGTCGACTCCGTTTCCATCCAGCTTCCGGAATACCAGGCATAGTGCTTTCCTCCACGAATCATTTCGCCATCTGTGGGTTCGGGAGTGTTAACGTTCAGCTTCCACATGGAATCCGCATCCTGTCGAAGCAGCGTGGCATTCCAGCATACAGAGCCGTTGCTGTCGGTTCCATAGATCTCAGAATAGAGTTCCTCCCCGGTAAGCCGTGCCTCCAAGTCCTGACGGCATCGGTAAATCTCTGCCTTTTGGGCAGTCTGCTCCGGCGTCAGTCTGCCGGAAGCCGGAGGTGACGTCAGAAGACAGATTGTGACAAAGAAGAAGGCAAGAACGCCCAGAAGACTGAGCCAGAAGCTGGGCTTCTTATAATTCAGAATAGACAGGATTCTTCTTTTTACACTGACCTCGCCAAAGGCAACCGGACAGGCGGCGAAGTGGGCGCTACGGCTGGAACAGCGCAGGAGCGCGGCGGAGTACGCCTTCCGTTCATCCAGCTCCATAAAGCGAATGACACGCTCATCGCAGGCCATTTCAATGTCCTTGCACAGTAACATGTACGCGATCCAGACCAGCGGGTTGAACCAGTGCAGGGCGAGCGCCAAAAATCCGATCATCTTAATCCAGTGGTCGCCCTTATCCAGGTGGGTGCGCTCATGGGCCAGGATATTGCGGCGGCTTTGGCCGTCCAATCCGGTGGGAATGTAAATTTTCGGTTTCATAAATCCAAGAATAAAGGCGGTTTCAATTCTGTCGCATTCCCAACCGCCCCGAATTTTGACGGCTTCCCGCACCTGATTCTTTAATTTCAGATAGGAGATCAGACTGTAGATGCCGAAGCACAGGGCAACCATTGCCCAAACCAAGGAAATATATCCCGCCCATTTCTGGACAGAGACATTGGCGGGCGTAAAATGGAATTGCGGCTGTAAGCTCAGGTCGCTGCGAATTTCGATTGGCAGCAGCAGCCGGATGCCCGCCAGCAGCCACAGCAGACAAATGAACTTTTTCGGCGTTTTCCACAGCAGGAAGCGAAGAAGAATGACTGCCAGAATGACAACACTTCCGTGAAGACTGGCGATAAGCAGATTCTGTAAAAACTGTGCCATACTCATTCCTCCTGGAAGTTGTCGATCAAAGCTTGCAGCTGCGCAACTTCCTGACGGGACAGCTTCCGGGACTTGGAGAAGGCGGCAATGAAGGCAGGTATGGAGCCTTCAAAGGTTTCCTCCACCATTTCCTCCAGCCGGGCTTTTTGGGCTTCCTCCTTGGAAATCAGGGAGGAGACAATGGTGTTTTCGTTTTTCAGCACCCCCCGCTCACACAGCCGCCGGATCACGGTGTAGGTGGTGGCCTTGCTCCAGCCTAAGTGTTCTCGGGCAAGCTGCACCAGCGTGCCGGAGGGGATGGGTTCGTGCTCCCAGAGAATCAGGCAGAACCGGTATTCGCTTTCAAAAATCTTCGGGGTATCCATGGGTGACGCTCCTTTCGGTTTAATGTATTAAATCTGCTGTAGTTAGTTTAATACATTAAACCTTGTTTGTCAACTGGGGAAGCGGCTTCCCACGCAAAAAAAGTGTCCAAAAATTCCGAAGAATTTTTGGACACTTGTATGAAATTCCGAAGAATTCGGGGCCTGTTATCTCTTGGAGAACTGAGGAGCCCGACGGGCGGCCTTCAAGCCGTATTTCTTTCTTTCCTTCATTCTGGGGTCGCGGGTCATGAAGCCGGCAGCCTTCAGAGAAGCCCGGTACTCGGGGTTCAGGGTGACCAGGGCACGGGAGATGCCGTGACGGATAGCGCCGGCCTGACCGGAAACGCCGCCGCCGGCAACGGTGACAACCACGTCAACCTTGCCCAGCAGATCGGTGGTGACCAGAGGCTGACGGACAACCAGCTTCAGGGTCTCCAGACCAAAATAGTCGTCGATATCACGACCGTTGACAATGACGGAACCGGTGCCGTTCTCGTAGACGCGAACGCGGGCAACACTGGACTTACGACGGCCGGTGCCGTAAAAATACTTCTTCTTGCTCTCGTACATTCTAAGTTACCTCCAAATTAGTCCAGGTTCCAAACTTCGGGCTTCTGGGCGGCGTGGGGATGCTCGGCACCCTTGTACAGGTGCAGGCGGGTCAGCGCGCTCTTGCCCAGGGTGTTCTTGGGCAGCATACCCTTGACGGCCAGCTCCATGGCGTAGTCGCTGCGCTGCTCCATCATGTCACGGGCCTTGGTCTCCTTCAGACCGCCGATCCAGCCGGACACACGATAGTACTTCTTCTGCTCCAGCTTCTTGCCGGTGAGAACAGCCTTGTCGGTGTTGATGATGATGACGTTGTCGCCGCAGTCAACATTGGGGGTGAAGTCAGACTTGTGCTTACCGCGCAGCAGGTTCGCGGCGGTGACGGCAGTACGACCCAGAGGCTTGCCGGCAGCGTCGATCACATACCACTTGCGGTCCAGGGTCTCCTTCTTCAGCAGAGTAGTGGACATTATGATTTCCTCCAATTGGATAAATTATTTTGACATTTTCAGGTGTCTGGTGTACAATGACCCCCAGACACCAGGATTTTATATCACATTGGAATTCAAATGTCAACCGCATTTTTGGGAATTTTTGCGCAGTCCGAAGAAATCTCTCGTTTTCTTCTAAATGCTCACGAATACTCCCAAATGCTCACTTGCTATTTTTCAGGATTTTAGGAGAGAATATCAGAATGCAGAAGCTGATGGGTCTGGTTCGCCGGTGCGTGGACGACTATAATATGATTGAAGCCGGGGACAAAATCGCGGTCGGCGTGTCCGGGGGAAAGGATTCCCTGGTGCTGCTGACCCTGCTTGCCGGACTGCGGGAATACCATAGCCAGCCCTTCCAATTGGAGGGGATTACCATTGACATGGGACTGGGGATGGACTACTCCGGGGTGCAAAAAATGTGCGATGAGCTGGAAGTGCCCTATACCGTCGTTAAAACGGAAATCGCCCCCATTGTTTTCGACCACAGGAAGGAAAAGAATCCCTGCTCCCTGTGCTCGAAAATGCGCCGGGGGGCATTGAACCAGACCCTTCTGGAGCGGGGGTTCAACAAGCTGGCTCTGGGGCATCACTATGACGACGCTGTGGAGACCTTCGTCATGTCATTGCTGTTCGAAGGACGGATCAGCTGCTTCCAGCCGGTGACGCGGCTGGACAGAACGGGCATTACCCAGATTCGTCCCATGCTCTACATCCACGAGAAAACCGTGGACAACTTTGCCGCCCGGCAGGGTCTTCCGGTGCTGACAAACCGGTGCCCGGTGGATAAGGTGACCAAGCGGGAAGAGGTCAAGCAGCTGATTTTCACCCTGAGTCAGACCTATCCCGACTTGAAGGAGCACATCTTCGGAGCCATGCAGCGCTATCCGCTGCCCGAGTGGGAGCCTCATGGCCGGTATAAGAGACCGAAAGAACAGGAATAATTTTCTTTTCCTGGGGCATACTTCCTCCGTAAGGAGGCGGTAATGATGGTAAAAGGCATTTCCCGGCAGGTGATCGTGGTGCATCCGCCGGAGCAGAAGCTCTTCGAGCAGGCCATCTTCATTCTGAAGGACGGAGCCGTGGGTCAGGGAATTACCGATGAGGCGCTATTAAAGGAAGCCCAGTGCGCTATCCGCAGTCCGGATAATTCGGCACGAAAGCGTCGCCTGTACCTTTCCGGGGCGGTGTGGGCTCTGGGCGGAGCGGCGGTTACGGGGCTTGTGTGGCTGGCCACGGTGCTTCTGTAAAAGAGGAATCAGAAGCGCGGCATCGGAAAACGCCGGTGCCGCGCTGGAAAGAGAGAAACGAATGAAAATCGGAAACATACAAGTGGATAACCCGCTGTTTCTGGCTCCTATGGCCGGGGTCACGGACTGGGCATTCCGGACGACCTGCGCCCGGCTGGGAGCCGGGGTGACGGTGACGGAGATGGTTTCCTCCCGGGCTCTGTGCTATAAGGATGCGAAAAGCGCAAAGCTCCTCCGGAAAAACGAGGGAAGCGTCTGCGGAGCCCAGATTTTCGGCAACGACCCGGAGATTATGGCGAAAGGGGCAATTCTGGCTCTGGAAATTTCCGGCTGCGATTTTATCGACATCAACATGGGCTGCCCCATGCCGAAAATCGCCGGCTCCGGAGACGGCTGCGGCCTAATGCGCACCCCGGAGCTGGCAGCGGACATCGTTCGCTCAGTTGTCCGGGCGGTGAATGTGCCGGTGACGGTAAAATGCCGCTTAGGCTGGGACAAGGGCAGCATCAACGTGCTGGATTTTACCAAACGCATGGAGGACGCCGGTGCGGCCATGGTGGCCGTCCACGGCAGAACCCGGAGCATGCTCTATTCCGGCACCGCGGACTGGGACATGATTCATAAGGTCAAGGAGCAGCTGTCCATTCCGGTGATTGCCAACGGGGACATTACCGACGGCCAGGCGGCGGTGCGGTGCTTGAAGCGCACGGGAGCCGACGGCCTGATGATCGGAAGAAGCACCTTCGGCGATCCCTGGATTTTTGAGGAGGTTCAGGCGGCCCTTCGTGGGGAGGCATATCCGGGAAGGCCGAGTCTTGCTGACCGGGTGGCCGTGGCGCTGGAACAGTTCCGGCTGTCGGAGCAGGATCACGGGGAGCACATTGCCTGCCTGGAAGCTCGGAAGCACTTCGCCTGGTATCTGCGGGGTGTTCCCCACAGCAGCTACTATAAAAATCAGATCACATCCCTGAACACCATGGAGGATATCTATCGGGTGGCCAAGGACGTGGTTCGGGATTTGTCATAATCATGTATAATATAGAAGGCCGCTTCATATCCTAAGCCGAGAGGTGAGGATATGAGGCGGTTTTTTACGGCGATTTTGCTGATTTTTGCCATGGCGGTTCCGGCGGCGGGGGAGACCGTCCGCTGGGTGGATTTTGACGTGCCCTATGAATCCCTGGAATACGCCCTGAGCCAGGACATTCTGACGGCGCAGCAGGAAAAGCACATTTCCTGGATCGACAGCCTGGCTCTGGCGGGATGCCGCACCGGGGGAAAATGCGGCCTGTCTTCGGTGAAAAAGGCGGTTTCCGATCTGAAAGGGGACAAGTCCCCGGAGGAACTGCTGGGAAGCAATGATCGCTACTATGACTATTATCACCAGGCCTACGAAGGGGTTCTGGGCGGTCTGGTGGGCAGCTATGCCATCGAAAAGGACGGAAAGTGGGTTCCTACCTACGGCTTGAAAGCTTTTTCGCCCATTGCCGCAGGCTATGGCTACAGTCACTATGACGATTTCGGAGCGTCCCGTTCCTTCGGCTTTCGCCGGAAGCATCTGGGAAATGATCTGATGGGCACTCTGGGAACGCCGGTGGTGGCGGTGGAGGGCGGCCTGGTGGAGGCCATGGGCTGGAACCGGTACGGGGGCTGGCGGATCGGCATCCGCTCCTTTGACAGCCGCCGCTACTATTATTATGCCCATCTGAAAAAGGACACGCCCTTTGCCCCGAACCTGCGGGAGGGGGACATTGTCCAGGCGGGAGACTTGCTGGGCTTTATGGGCAGAACCGGCTACTCCGACCGGGAAAACGTGAATAATATCGAGACGGTGCACCTGCATTTTGGCATGGAGCTGGTCTTCGACGAGAGCCGGAAGGAATGCGATTCGGAAATTTGGGTAAACGTCTATCCTCTTGTGCGGCTGCTGTCCGCCCACCGAAGCAGTCTGATCCGAACAGGGGAGGGCTGGCAGAGAGAATACCCCTACCGGGATTTGGATATTGCGGACTATCCGGGAGGATAAAGAAGTAGGAAATTACGAAAACTTTTCGCAATTTTTACCTTGAAAACAGCCGATTAAGAAAAATTAAATGGCATATTAAACGATTACGAAACGGCAAATTTGTGAAAATTGCAGAAAAACCGAAAAGCCATTGAAATGGCCAAAAAACATGCTATAATGAAACAAAATGAAAATGGCTTACGATACAACCAGGGCAGCACAGGGCAGGCTTCCGCGCAGACAGCCTCCGGAGGAAGGGGCTCTTTCACCGCCGCTGGAGACAGAGGGGGTTAGATACTATGACGGAAAAGGAGCTCAGACGGCTTTCCCGGGCGGATTTGCTGGAAATGCTGGTTGACCAGAGCGTGGAGCTGGAGACGGTCAAGAAAAAGCTGGCGGCGGCAGAGGAAGCTCTGGCCAGCCGGGTAATTGAAATCAATTCCGCCGGTTCCATTGCCGAGGCGGCTCTGCGGCTGAACGGGGTTTTTGAGGCCGCCCAGGCGGCCTGCGACCAGTATGTGCAGAACATCAATCTGCTGAACGAGCGCAGTGAGATGATCTGCCGCCGGATGGAGCAGGAAAGCAGGGAAAAGGCGGACAGGCTTCTGGAGGAGACCCGCCGGAAATGCCAGATCATGGAGAGTCGGACGGAGGCGCCTGTAGAGTTGCCTGAGCAAGCCCCGGCCTCCGGCGGGGCGGAGGATTTTACATTTCGTAAGTGAGGAACCTGTTTTTTATGAAGGGCAAGGTACATAAGGATGTCCCGGATGTCTCCATGCTCCGCAGGGAGCTGAAGCGGGAGCAATACAAGTTCCGTTACGCCGCGGTGCTGAAGAGCACGGTGTACACCCTGGTGGTGGTGGCGGCCTTCGCGGTGCTGGTGGCGACTCTGTGGATGCCGGTGCTGCAAATCTACGGCAACTCCATGACCCCTACCATAAAAGAGGGGCAGATTGTGGTGTCCGTCAAGGGTTCCCACTTTGAAAAGGGCGATTTGGTGGCCTTTTACCTGGGCAATAAGCTGCTGGTCAAGCGGGTTCTTGCCGGGCCCGGCCAGACCGTGAATATTCTGGAAGACGGAACCGTGTATGTGGACGGGCAGGAGCAGATCGAGCCCTATGTCTCCGAGAAGGCATTGGGCGAGTGCGATCTGAAAATGCCCTACCAGGTGCCCGAATCCCGGTTCTTCCTCATCGGCGACCATAGAAGCACCTCGGTGGACAGCCGCAGCAGCGCGGTCGGCTGCGTGGCGGAGGAGCAGGTGGTGGGAAAAATCGTATTTTGTGTTTGGCCCTTTTCTGATTTCGGAAAAGTCAATTGATGACTGCGGGAGAGAAGACCTATGGATATCAATTTGGACAGACGTGCCGAGGGCTACAGAGCCCGGCACCGAAGAAATCGAATATGGAAAAAGCTGGTAACGGCTCTGGGCTGCCTGGTGGTTTTCTGCACCACCTACGCCCTGATTCTGCCTGCCATTACCATGGAGCGGGAGACCGTCTGCGGCCTTTCGGAGCATGTGCACACAGACAGCTGCTATAGTCGGCAGCGGGGTGCCTTGATCTGTACCCTTGCCGAATCGGAGGGGCATACCCACACCGATGCCTGCAAGGGCACGAAGCGGGTGCTCTCCTGCACGACCCCGGAATCCGACGGCCACACCCACGGGGAGGGCTGCTATGATGCGGAGGGAGTTCTGACCTGTACTCTGCCGGAAACCCAGGGACATCACCATTCGGACAGCTGCTACCGCACGGAAGAAGTCTTCGTCTGCGGCAAGGCCGAGAGCGTCCTCCATCACCACGCCGATGAATGCTATGTCTGGGAAACCGTAGCGACCTGCGGAATCCAGGAGCACACCCACACCGACAGCTGCTACCCCACAAAACCTGCGGAGACCACCGGGGCTACAGAAATGCCTGCGGATTCGACTACGGACGCAACTACGGCTGCAACAGAGAATACGGAAACTACGGATGCAACGGATTTTACGGCTGCTACCGAGGAGACTACCGTACAGGAGGAAGATTCAGAGGCTCTGACTGCCAACATGCATTTTTCCTTGGCAATTGGGAGCGGAAAAGCAGGGCATCGCATCCGTATGGCGAGTATGGCCTTGTTTTCGGAAGGCCGGGCGGCGGAAAGGCTGAATGATTACATAACTGCGGTCACCGTGATGCACAGAGATCCGAATAACTCCCAGTGGGTGCCGCTGAGCAGTGACGGCATCATTCCGGAAGGCGATCTGATTCGGTTTACCATTGCATATGAGCTTAAAGGACGTGCTTTGGGTGAGTCGGAGACTGATTGCACAAATCAGGTTCACTATCAGCTTCCGATGAAATCTACTCAGGCGACCAGCGGTGCGGTGCGGAATTCTCAGGGAGCACAGGTTGGTACTTATACCATCAATGAAAACGGCCTGATTACCGTTACCTTCTTTGATGAATATGTTCAGAAAAATGTAGCCGGTACCGACATCGTCGGCACGATCAGCTTTGACTCCACGGCGGAAGAGAAAAACTTCAACACGGGGGAAGACGGGAAGATCAGTCTGCGCTTTACTTCGGATCAGACCGTCAGCTTCACCATCCAGAAGACGGTTAAGGGAGATTTGACGGTTAACAAGCAGGCAGAAGCCGGCCCGGATGAAAATGGAGTAATTTCCTATAAGATTACCGTATCCAGCCAAAACGGCACAGCTGGCAATCAGGTGGATTTGTCCGATGTGATGAGCAAGATCAAGTATCATGGCGGTTTGACGGTTAAAGACGGAAATGGCAATCCGGTTCAGGTGTCGGCACCGGCGG
>OLGZ01001198.1_pt1 | contig 15651 bp, 16 predicted proteins | sample 1605981 | NCBI WGS metagenome assembly OLGZ01 (sample SAMN03283291) | human gut metagenome | biome: human-associated habitat; material: feces | host: Homo sapiens | place: Peru | collected 2012 | reverse complement strand
ATTAAATAATAATATAAGTAAAAAAGGATTAAACAAATAAAATTCTTTTTTATTTTAAAATATGTACGAACTTATGTTCATAAAAAGTGAAATATGATATAATTAGTTAGAAAGAAGGTGCATAAAATGAATAAAGTTTATATGTGTATAGATTTAAAAAGTTTTTATGCATCAGTAGAGTGCGCTGAAAGAAATCTTGATCCACTTGATACAAATTTAGTAGTGGCTGATAAATCTAGAACAGAAAAAACAATATGTTTGGCAGTAAGTCCATCCTTAAAAGAATATGGACTTAAAGGTAGAGCAAGATTATTTGAAGTAGTAAGTGCAGTAAGAAAAGTAAATAGTGAAAGAAGAAAGAATAATAATTATAGGAAATTTATAGGTAAATCGTATAAAAATAGTGAACTAAAAAATAATAAATCATTGGAACTAGGTTATATAGTTGCGAGCCCTAGAATGAAACTTTATATGAAATATAGTTCTGAAATATATAATATTTATTTAAAATATTTATCAAAAGATGATATTTTTGTGTATTCAATAGATGAAGTATTCTGTGATATTACTAATTATCTTAGTATGTATAAAATGACACCTAAAGAGCTTGTAAGCATGATTATAAAAGATGTATATAGTAAAACAGGTATAACTGCAACCGCAGGAATAGGAACTAATATGTATTTAGCAAAAGTATCTATGGATATAGTTGCGAAGCACGCTTTACCAAATGAAATAGGTGTTAGAATTTCAGAACTTGATGAAATGAGTTATAGAAAAAAGTTATGGGACCATACACCACTTACTGATTTTTGGAGAGTAGGAAAGGGATACGCAAAAAAATTAGAAGAAAATAATATGTATACAATGGGCGATGTGGCTTTAATGAGCATTCAAAATGAAAACTTATTATACAAACTTTTTGGTGTTAATGCAGAACTATTAATAGATCATGCTTGGGGATATGAAACTACAAATATAAAAGATATAAAAGAGTATAAACCAGAAAATAACAGTATATCAAGTGGACAAGTATTACACTGTCCATATGATTATAAAAAGGCTAGATTAATAGTCTCAGAAATGATTGATTCACTTTCGTTAGAATTAACAGAAAAAGAAAAAATGACTAATTCCATAGTACTAATGATAGGATATGAAATAGATAATACTTTTTCTTATGATGGTGACATAGTAACTGATTATTATGGAAGAAGAGTACCAAAACCTGCACATGGTCATAAAACTCTTGACTATAGCACTTCATCAAGTAAAATACTTACAAGTAAATGTTTAGAGTTATATGATGAGATAATAAATAAAAATTTACTCGTTAGAAGAATAAATATATGTGCATGCAATGTAATAGATGAAAAAGATGCTAAAAAAGAAGTTAATTTTAGTCAGTTAGATTTGTTTTCTGATAATAATAAAGTTTTAGAAGAGAAGAAAGAAGATAAAGAAAAGCAAAATGATGAAATAAAACTTCAAAAAGCAGTTATTGATTTAAAAAACAAATATGGTAAAAATATAATTCTAAAAGCAATGAGTCTAGAAGAAGGCGCAACTATGAAAGAGAGAAATATGCAAGTTGGAGGTCATAAAGGATGAAATATGATTCAATAATTAATTTACCTCATTATGAACCAAAGTATCATAAAAGAATGAGTAAAATGCAAAGAGCTGCGCAGTTTAATCCATTTTCTGCTCTTACTGGATATGATGATATGGTAAAGGAAGTATCAAGAGTAGTAAATGAAAGAATAGAAATAAGTGAAGATAAAAAAGAAGAAATAAATAACAAACTAAATTTCTTAATCAAAAATAATAAACTAGATTCTTTTGTTTCTATAACATATTTTGTAAATGATACAAAAAAAGATGGAGGTAAATATTTTAAATATACTGGTAAAATTAAAAAAATAGATAATATAAATAAAAAGATTATTTTAAATAATGGTAAAATAATTAGTATTTATGACATAATTAATATTTCAAGTAAAGTTTTAAGATAAGTAGGTGAAAAAATGTTTAATAATATTAATTTAAATTTATATAAAGATTTTTACTTAGTTTGCAAATATGGAAGTATAAATAAGGCTGCAAAAGAGTCATATACATCACCACCGGCAATAAGTAAATCAATAAAAAAATTAGAAAGTGAATTAAATAGACAATTATTCTATAGAAATAGTGATGGTATGATGCTTACAAGTTATGGCAAAAAATTACTATTTTATGTTGAAGAATCATTTAATAGTTTAAATGTTGCTGAAAGAACTTTAGTAGAAGAAGATACTTTAAAAAAAGGTAGTTTAAATATTGGAATACCATCTAATGTAGGTTCATTTTTCCTATTTGATAATTTAATTAAGTTTCATAATGAATATCCAAATATAGATGTAACTGTAGTAACAGGTTCAACATCTAAATTAATAGAATTATTAAAATCACATACAGTTGACTTTGTAATTGATACATCCCCAATAAATATAGAATTATCTAATGATTATACTATAAAAGAACTTGCTAAAGTTAATTATTGCTTTACAGCAAGTAAAGATTTTGATACATCTAAAATAAAAAAATTAAAAGACTTAGAAAAGTATCAATTAATACTTCCAATTAAAGGCACAGCAAACAGAAATGATTTAGATGAATTAATTAAAGAAAAAAATATAAACTTTAATAATTCTCTTAATTTTCATACTAGTGAAATGATTATATCTGCAGTTAAAAATAATATTGGAATAGGATATGTAATTGAAGATTTAATTACAAAAGAAAGAGATTTAAAGATCGTTAATATGGATGAAAAACTTCCCAATGTAAAAATAAATATAATATATAATAGTAAATATTTAACAGTGGCTCCTAAAAAATTTATAAATATGTATATAGATAAAACTATTAATTAAAAGTTAATAGAGTATTAAAAAATAGATAATTTTTCGTTATCTATTTTTTTGTTACAATTGTTTTAGGAGGAAAGAATTATGATAAAAAATATTGGAAATTTTAAAGATAAAATTGATGGAACAATAAAATGTGTTTATGAAATGGAAAACAAAAAAATAGTAGAAATGAGTGTACTATATAATAAGGAAGATAAGGATGTAGTATGCGTCCCAACTCACCATTTTTGTAATCTAGGATGTAAAATGTGCCATTTAACAAATAAAGGGTTAAATAAAAAAATGATAAGAATAGAAATAGATGATTTTATGAAATGTTTAATAGAAACATTAAGCAAATATAAAACTAATAAAAGTAAACTTTTAATTTCATTTATGGGAGTAGGAGAACCATTATTAAATATAGATCTTATTTTAAATGTATTTAAAAATAAAGATAAAATTAAAGAGTTGGGATACGAAGATGTAAGTTATGCACTTTCAACTATGATGCCAAATGATAATTTAGAAAAGTTATTAGTATTAGTAAATGAATATAACATTCCACTAAAGGTTCATTTTTCACTTCATACACCTATTGATAGTGAAAGAAAAGAGTTAATACCAAGTACAAGAGTAAATGTTTCTAATGCATTAAAACTACTTTCAAATTATAAAAATCAAGTTATGAAAAATGAAAGGATAATGGATAATTATACAAAGTTTCATAGAAATAATATACCAGCTGAAATTCATTATACTTTAATAAAAGGTGTAAATGATGGAAATAAAGAGTTAAAATGTTTAATAAATCTATTAAAAGAATATAATATTCCAATTAAGTTTATAAAATTTAACGAAACAAATACTCTAAAGAGAAGTGATAATGAAGAGATTTGGATTAAGTCTTTAAAAGAAGAATTACCTAATTTAAATATTAAGAGTTATTCTCCACCAGGAAGATGTGTTGGTAGTTCATGTGGTGAATTCACTAAACATTATTATCACTATGAAATAGAAACTAAGGAAGAAAAAGAAAATTTCTTAAAATGGAAGAAAGAGTATGAAATTTAAAAAAAGTATAATTTGTGTAAAAAAATATACAAAAAGTTAATATATTAAGTCAATTATATTGAAAATGATTAAAATTTATTATAAAATACTATAGGAAAATAAGGGAGGTGTAAAAATGGAAAGAGGTAGAACATTACAAGTCGTTACAATAATTGCGCTTACAATATGTGTAATAGGATTATCAATTGGTTTTGCTGCTTTTTCAAATGTATTAAACATAAAACCAAATGCAACTGTTTCACCAAATTCTAATTCATTAAATGTTGATTTTTCATCAAAAGAAGACGAGGTTGTTACAAGTGAGATTACTCCAATAGTTAATCCTGCAAATTTAACTGCAACTAATGCAGTTATAGATAATACAGGTGCTCCAACAATAAGTAACTTAAATGCAACTTTTACAAAACCTGGTCAAAGTGTAACATATGAATTTTATGCTTACAATGATGGGGAATTAGATGCATTCTTAAAAAGTATTGTATATTCAAATGTAACAGGAGAAAGTTCAAATAAAGTTTGTACAGCTACAGTCGGTACAACAGATGCATTAGCTCAAAGTGCATGCAATGGTATTTCTGTCAAAGTTAAAGTAGGTAGTGAATCAGTAACTACAGGAAGTATTGCAAATATAAATAATCATTCTTTAGCTAAGAAAACAGGAGAAAAAATAATTGTTACAATAGAATATGCCGAAAATGCACAAATTACTGATGGAGATTTTACAGTATCATTTGGTGATATTGCTTTAAATTATAGTTCAGTAGATTAAAAAAATGGTACGGTGTTTAACTGTGCCATTTATAAATAGGAGATAAAATGAAAAAAAGTTATGTAAAACTGTTATTTCTCATTTTTACATTTATCGCAATATTTATTATAAATAGTCTTAAATTTAAACTAATTAATCAGGTTATATTAGATATAATATTAGTTTTATTATTATTTATATCGTATAAATTATTTGGGTTTGAAAAAGATAGACATAGATATACAAAAGATATTATTTTAGAAATTATAATAAGTTTAATAACATTTTTCTTGCTTTATTATTTATCTGGTATATTAATAGGATTTGCTAAAACTGATAATTTTTTAAAATTAACATATATAGTAAAAATTATTGTACCATTAATAATTTATATAATTTTAAAAGAACTTTTAAGATATCAATTATTGATAAAATCAAGTGAATCAAAATATTTAATTATATTAGTCACAATTTTGTTTATTTTTATGGACAATACAATAGTTTTATCATCACATAATTTTGTTTTTAATAAAGAGATGTTTTTAGTAATTTCTACAATTGTACTTCCATCAATAACTGAAAATATACTATGTAGTTATTTAAGTCTTAATTTTGGATGTAAACCATGTATAATATATTTACTTTTTGTTAAATTATATTCTTACTTATTTCCAATAATTCCAAATCCAAATGAATATATATATTCAATATTATTATTATTTTTACCTGTAATATTATTAATTAAAGTAAAAAGATGGTTAGATAAAGATTTTACAGAAAGAGAAATAACAGATAGATATTATAATAAAAGTAAAGAAGCAATATTTTATATTCCTGTTATTATATTAGTAATTTGTATAATATACTTTATATCTGGATATTTTAAATATTATGCAATCGCAGTTGCAAGTGGTTCAATGGAAAAAACAATATCAAAAGGAGATATTGTTATTGTTGATAAAAAATATAATAATTTAAAAGAAAAAGATATAATTGCTTATAATTATGATGGAAAAATTGTAGTTCATAGAATAAATGAAATAATTTATACTAATAAGGATAATGAAATGTATATATATACAAAAGGAGATGCTAATAGAGAAAAAGATAAATATAAGGTTACAGAAGATATGGTTATAGGTGTAGTAAGTTTTAAAGTACCTTTGATAGGTTATCCAACCGTATTATTAAATGAAAGGTGGTAAGAAGATAAGATTTATGAAAAAAGTAAAAAAGAAAACTAAAAGAAAAAGATATTATTCATTTAAAATGAGAGTTTTTTCCTACTTTATATTATTTATACTTTTTTTATCGATTGGAGTATATTTTCTTTTAAGTGCTACTAAAATTACACATAGTGAAAAATTATCCTATGATGAAAAAGGAAATATAGATTATACCGTGTGTTTAAAACAAAATGATTTTTATGAAGATAAATGTGTAAGTAATAATATGACATATGTAGCAAGTTTAATTGATAATATAAATTTAACATATAATTATGCTTTTAATATAAATAAAGATATATTAGAAAAAAATAACTTTGAATATGAAGTGACAGCAAAATTAGTAATACAAAATAGTGAAGATATGTCTAATTTTTATGAAAAAAATTATACTATTTTAAGTAAAGGTAAAAATGATTTATTAAAGAAAAATAATAAGGCTGTTATAAGTAAATCATTTGATATAGATTATAATTATTATAATGATATTGCTACTAATTTTAAATCACAATATGGAGTTGATTCAATAAGTTATTTAGAAGTATATTTTACAGTATATAATGATATTAATAGTAAATATAATATTCCAAATACTAGTGTTTCATCAATAAAAATTCCATTATCACAAAAATCAATTCAAATAAAATTAGATTCAAAGGAAACAAATAAAAAAGATAATAAAGTAGTATATACAAATGAATTTTGCATTACAAATTGGATATATATTATTATTTCTATTATATTACTAGTACTATCATTAATACCTTTGATAAAAGGAATAAAATTAATAAATAAACTTGGATCAAATAAAACAGATTACGATAAATTTATAAGTAAAATATTAAAAGAATATGATAGATTAGTTGCAGAAACAAAATCATTACCATTATTTGATAAATATAACATTATGGAAATAAATGGTTTTAATGAATTACTTGATGTTAGAGATAATTTAAAATTACCTATAATGTATTATAATGTTACGATGCATCAAAAAGCATATTTCTATATTGTATATGGTAAAAATCTTTATTTATATACTGTAAAATCATCTGATTTTAGTGAGAAATAACATGAAGAAAATAAAATATAATAGAATTAAGAAAAAGAATAATCATAAAATGATTATATCTGTTATTACAGTACTTACGGTATGTTTTTTAAGTATTGGATTTTCTGCCTTTCAAAATAATTTATACATTGATGGTATAAAAGCAACTGTTAGAATAGATAAAGATATAAGAATAATGAATTTTAAAGTAAATAAAGTTAATAATGCGGTAAGTTTATATGAAGATTATAATGTTAATAATGTAAATGGAGAAATAAAATTATTAAGTAATGATTCATATATTATTTATGATGTTGATATATACAATCTTGGAAATGTAGCAATGGGAATAAAGGATATTATTAGTAATAATGATAATTTAAATGTAGAAGTATTAGATTATAATTTAAAAGATAAGTTATGTAATGATAATGTATGTATATTAGGCGTAAAAAAGACAATAAGACTAAAAATATCATATAAAAAAGGTGTAACTGCAAATAGTGAATCCAATAAATTTATTTTAAACTTTAATTTTGGAAGAATTTATAATGTCAAATATTATAATATTTCTGATAGTGATAAATTTCCTACAGAGATAATAGAGGATGATACATTAAATCTAAATCTACCAAATAATGAGGATTATCTAATAAAGGTTTTTATGAATAATAAATTATTGCATAAAGGTAGTGATTATCAATATACAAATGATAATTTAGTTCTTTCAAATGTTTCTGGGGATATTCAAATTTATTATAAAATGCCAATATGTCAAAGGGCAACACTTCTTCATACTGAGGAATGCTTGGGAGCATATTGTTCTGGAATGGGTTATAAGGTAGGTGGAAGTAAAGGTACAAAAACTATTACATATGGTAACCTAGGTACAAGTGGAACACTTTCATCTGGTGATGCATTTGATTGTGATGTAAATGATGATGGAATATATGATTCAGAAACAGAAAGATTCTATTATGTTACTGATATGGAGAAAAATAGTGATGTAGCCATTTTAATTTATTATAATAATGTTAGTGAAGGAAAACCAAGTAATGATAAATATTATCAATATGATAGTTCTGGCGAAAACTGGCATGGACCTAGAAGTGCTATAGAACAACTTCCTACTACTAGTCAGTGGAGTAATGTAAGTTTATTTAACACAGAAAGAAAATTAGTTAATGAGTATAATACTACTAGTTCAAAAGATGGTCATACTTATCCGGAAGTATTTAGTTATTCTAAATATGCAGCTCGTTTTTTAACATTATCAGAGGTAAAAAAACTTGTAAATGTTTATATTCCATCTTGGAAAAATGGTGAATTAGATAATCATCTTTATCTTTCTGAAAATACTAATTTTTCAAAGAAAGATAATTCAAAATTTGATGGATATTGGTTAGAAACTCCAAGAAATACTATGTCAAATCATGGTTGGATAATTTACACTACAGCAAGGCGTGTTCATAGTGTAGAAGTTCAAAAAACTGATGTTTTAATTGGAGTACGTCCTGTAATAGAGGTATCTAAAAGTGATATTTCATATTAAAAGAACTATAAAGATCAAAAACTTTATAGTTTTTTTATAGTTAAAAGGTACTTTTTTTGTTAATCATAAATGCTCAATTAATTAATATAATGTAAAAAGGAGGTAAAAATGTATAATAATTGTAATGATGATTTCGAAAAAATAAAGAAAAAAATAGATGAAGAAAATAAAAAATGCAAAAAATGTTATATACAGGGGCCAACAGGACCAAAGGGTGATCAAGGTATTCAAGGTGAAAGAGGAATTCAGGGGCCTTCAACTATAAAAATTGGTATTACAGAGACTGTAGAAAATAAAGAACAAGCTAAAGTAGAAAATGTAGGAACAAATGAAGATGTTATTTTAAATTTTAAAATACCTAGAGGAGAACAAGGTATAGAAGGAAAAATTGGATTACAAGGTCCAACAGGACCAAAAGGAGAAAAAGGAGATATTGGACCACAAGGAATAAAGGGTGAAAAAGGAGATCAAGGACCAGCAACAATTCAAATTGGTAATGTTGAAACTATTGAACCAAATGAAGAAGCAGAAGTTGTAAACAGTGGTACACCAATAGATGTAGTTTTAGATTTTAAATTGCCAAGAGGAGAACAAGGAGAAACTGGACCAAGAGGACTTCCTGGTGAAATTGGTAGAACAGAACATATCGCAATAGATGAAACAGAAACTATTGAACCAGGTGAACAAGCAGAAGTTATGGATACTTTTGAAAATTGGGTCCATCATTTAGCATTTTTTATTCCAAAAGGAGAAAAAGGAGAACAAGGAGAAACTGGACCAAGGGGACCACAAGGTCCTGCAGGTCCACCTGGAACAGAATTTACATCTTCTTATGGAATGCGATATTTAATGGCAGAAACACAAATAACTTTACCACAAGCAACAGATACAGTGATTCCTTTACCAGAAAAAGGAGTAGCGTTATTTACTGAATATCCTGATAATAATTCAATTAAAATAAAAGAAAGCGGAGTTTATCTTGTTTCTTATACATTATGCGGTGGAACAAATGAAGAGTGTTCATTAACTATGTCTGTAAAGGCAAATGATTTACTTTTACCTGCCACTAATACAACTAGTGAATTTCAAGCACAAATAGTTAATTGTATAAATAGTTCAACAATTGTATCACTTAATAAAGATGATCTTATTACATTAAATGTAAAATCATCTATGAATGTCAATATATCATTTAATGGAAGTACAAATGCAATGTTAAGTGTTATAAAAATACATTAAGAGTAGAAAATTCTACTCTTTTTGTTATGAATTAATTATGCTAAGTTTTATTTAGTGAATAACTTATAGTAAAGGAAAGTGATAATATGCAAATAATAAATGATAATACTGTTGTAGTAAATAATAATGATGAATTGAAACAAGTATTAAGTGAAGAAAATAACTATAATTATGTATATTTAGGTAATGATATTACAGTAACAAGTGGATTTGTTATAAATAATAAAAAAAGCAAAGTTATTATTGATGGGACTTATAACAATGTTAAATATACTTATACAAATAATTTGAGTTTAGAATCAGAAGTTATAAAGGTAAGTACTACTAATAAAAAAATTATATTAAAAAATATGAATATAGTATCTTCACATGGTTATGGGGTAATATATGTTCCATCTCATCCAAATTATTCTAGTGTAGTAGTAGAATATAATAATATAAATTTTAATGGAATAGAACTTTCATGTAATTATTATGGAACAACTAAAATTATTGATTCTATTATAAATGTAAAAGATACTAATAGTGTATCAGCACAAAAAGTATGTGATTCTAATAGAATTTTAATAGGAGGAAATACAACAATTTCAAGTAGTTCAAATAAAAATACTGTTTTCTTTTTTAATGATGTTATACCATCTTATATTAAAATTATTCCTAATAGTAATGTTAATATAACAACTGATAAAGAACTTATGAATGGAACTAATAGATTAGATTTAATAGTAGGTCATGGAGCAGAATTCCTTTTAACTACTGGTAATGGATTTGCGATAACAACAACGCATGGTGCTAGAAATGTTTTAATAGAAGAAATGGCAAAATTTACATTTATAGAAAAAAGTCATCAAAGAGTTCCAATGTGGAATGTATTTGGTAATTTTACGGTTAAAGAAGGCGCAAGCTTATCAGTAATAAATACATATATGAATACTCCAACTGATAATTATAATATTTATTTTAAAGGTACAAATCAAAAATTTATCTTAGATAATCCAAAATATATAAATATATATACAAAAAATGCAAATGTTATATATACAAATAATCCTGTTGATTTTATATTTAAATTTAGCAGAATAAATATGTGGATATATGCTCTTGATTATCTTGATGCTTGCACAATTGATGATACACCTGCTTTTTATTGGTATAAAGAGAATAATCCAGCACAAATTACAGGTATATTTAATAAAGATAGTACAACAGTAACATCACATAATTTTACAGAAAGTGAATTAGGTTCATTATCAGATATAAATAGTTTTAAATTTCAAAATATAAAGATATTAACTATAGGACTAATAAAAACAAATATTCATCCAATTAATGATTCTATAAATGCTATATCTGGTCATACTATACCATATTCGGATGTTAAGATAGAATATAGTAATAAAACTCTAACAGCTAAAGCAGATGAAAATGGCTTATTTGAAGCAAGTATTGATGCTGTTATACCTGATAATACAAATGTTAAAATAACATCTTGTTTAAATAGTTGCTATAACGAAAGAAAAGTTACAGTACCATTTATGGGAGAATTAACTCTTTTAAAAGTAACAGAAAATATTCCATTTAATATGATACCATCTTCTCTGAATCCAATTATTTTACCTAAAAAAAATAAAACAGTAATAACTGTTGTTGATAGTAGAGTTAATAGTTCTAATTGGAAATTATATTTATATTTTACAAATCCAATGATAGAAAAAGAAGGAAGAATATTAGTAGATTCATTATTTTTTAAAAAATTTGATAATAAAGAAATATTATTAAAAACAAATAAAGAGATGATATTTGAATCAAGTGATAATGGTGGAAATGTAAGTGTAAGTAATGTTACCTTTTCAATTGATAAAGGATTATTTTTAAAACCAAGTAATAATTTACTTGAGGATGAAGATTACTCGACTTTAATAATATGGAGTATAGAAGAGTAATGCCTTTACAAAAAATAAAATTAGTTCATAAAATATATTGTAATGAGGTGAGTTATGAAAAAGGATTATATTTATATTAAATTATGTGGTAATGAGAGTATAAAGTCAAATAATATAAAAGTTAAGTTAAAGGATAAATGTAATAAGATTGTTTTTGAGGGAATGACTGATAATTTTGGAAAAATAAAAATACCAATATGTGATAATGAGGTTTATAGATTAATAATATATTCTAATTTAGTAATAATAATAGTACCTTTAATAGCAAAAAGTAATAAAACTTATTGTATAAATATTGGTAATAATAAAAGAAAAGAACATCTTATTACAGTTTTATTAAAGGATAAAAATTATCCTAATATGAAAATAGAAGGAGGAAAGATAATATTATGGCAAGACATACAATCCCAATAACAAATGGTAAAGGAAGTATTGAACTTGTTACAGGAAAATATAAGGCCACTGCTGTTGTAGAAGGTTATGATGTTTCAACTTTAAATCCAACAAGTGTTGATATTATAGATAGTACTGATACATATGCATTTACTATAAGTGCTAAAGGAACTTTAACACTTCATGTTACAGATACTGGAAATCCTGATACTGGTGTACAAATTGTTGGTGCAAAATTTGTTAGAACTGATAATGTTGGAAATGTAATAGGATCAGAAATAGTAACTAATCAAGATGGTAATGCTGTATTTAATAATATTCCATTTTCTGCATCAGGAAATATTACAATATATTATAAGCAAATATCTGGTGATGGAGGACATACATTTGATACCGCAGTTAAATCAACTGTTATGACAACAGAATCACAAGTTGTTGAAATAGAAAATCCAAGTGCACCTGAGAGAAACTTTACATTAATGGATGCTAGTTTCCCAAATATACCAATTATGGATGGTCAAATAATACTTGAAGATAATTAATAAGAAAGCATTTTTTATAAGAAACTGCTTTCTTTTATGTTATAATAACTATAAATGAAGGTAGATGTGGAGGCTTTAATTATGAAAAAAATAATTTTAATTATTTTATTTTGTATTTTATTATTAGAATTAACAGGATGCAGTTATTATGATACCGAATTAATAGATAATGAGAAATCAAAAATTAATCAAAATGTAAATGGTAATATAGAATTAGACAAATAGTAGAAAAAACTTGCTCATACCGTTGATAAAGTATAATTTGTTAATAGTCTTTTTTTAAAAAGGTTATGATTAAATTATCAAACTATTGAATAAATAGTAATTGTAAATGGAGGAATGATTATGAAAAAAATAATTTTAACTATTTTATTATGTGTGATTGTGGTTTTAGGTTTAACAGGATGTGAAACAAAAACAAATGTAAGTGTTGAAGAGTTAAATAATATTAATAATAAAATAATTGATTATTTTCAAAAAAATGGTACAGAAAAATATAATAATTATAGTTACAATTATGTAGATGAAAAAAATAAGGTTGTTATTGTGGGATTAATTGATAATAGTAAAAAAGAACAAAAATGGTTCAAGAAAAATATAGTAAACTCAAAATATATAAAGTTTGAACAAGGCGAAAAATCTAAAAACACAATAATTAATGTATCTAGTATAATAGATTCAATAGTTAATAATGGACCTCATACATCATCAAATCCGTTTGATTATATTAAAACAAGTCAAAAAGAATATAATGAACTATTAAATCATCCAAAAGAAACATTTGAATATGCAATTAAAGATTTAATCGAAACAAATGCTAATAATGGACTAAAAAGTTATATTGAGGCATTACTATGTAAAGAGATAAATAAAAATTTTAAATATGATTTTGAATCTGCAAATGATTATTTAAAACACTATAAAGAATTTTTACAACAAAGTCATTCAGATTTTAATAATTATGATAAATATGCTATTTCTTTATTGAAATAAGAACAGTTTGATAGATAAATAGTAATTTGTTGAAATGGAGAATTTATGAAAAAGAAAATATTAATTATTGTGACAAATTTTTTAATAGTATTAATAATTGTTGTTTTATATGCGTTATATCGTTTTAATTATATTCCACATAAAAAATATACTAATGATGATTTTAATATTAAGACTTATATAAGTAAAACTGATAAAGATAATGATGGTATAGATGATCAAACTGATATATTAAATAATGTAAGGGATTATATAAAAACAAATCCTAAATATAAAAGTAAATATTACGCTACGGGTTATCCAAATGATGAATATGGTGTATGTACCGATGTTGTTGCATTTGGATTAAAAGGTGCAGGTTATGATTTAATGAATTTAGTAAATGAACATATAAAATCAAATAGAAATTTATATGATATTGATGTTATAGATAAAAATATTGATTTTAGAAGAGTACAAAATTTAAAAGTATATTTAGACAATAATGCAATTGTTTTAACAAATGATATTAATAAAATAAAAGAATGGCAAGGTGGAGATATTGTTGTATTTAAAAATCATATTGGTATAGTATCTGATAAGAGAAATAAAAAAGGTATTCCTTTTATAATTCATCATGCTAATCCTTATCAAAGATATTATGAAGAAGATATATTAGAATATCGTAATGATATTATAGGTCATTATAGAATTAGTTAAATAAATTACAATTTATTGTTTAGAAAAATAGTAATTTTTTAAAAAGCAAAGAAACTTTGCTAAAAAAAACACAAAATGTAAAAATAACTTGATAGAAATATTTATTCTTTAATAATAAAATGTTTTAAAGAAAGGAGAAAAATTTATGAACCTTGGAAACAAAATCCAAGAAATTAGAAAGAAAAATAAAATGTCACAAGAAGAATTTGCGGAAATATTTAATGTAACAAGACAAACAATTTCAAGTTGGGAGAACTCCAAGAGTTACCCAGATATTGAAACACTTATAAAATTAAGTGATAAGTTTGATATTTCTTTAGACATTTTATTAAAAGAGGATAAAGTTATGGTTAAGAAAATTGATAAAGAAAGAAAAAATTATAAGAAAATAAAAAAATTGATATTTATTATATGTAGTTTACTAATGATTGTTGGAATAATTTATGGTATTAAATATGTTAGTTTTAGTAAAAGATATGATAAGGTAAAAAATGAAATAGAAGTAAAATATTATCAAACATTAAAAGATTATAATTTTGAAAAAAGTGATAGAATATATACATTAAAAGTTTCTGATAATGTTAAGTTTGTTGCTGGTTCTCAAGAAATGCCACCAAAAAAAGATAGAGTTTTACATTTTTATGCTCAGTTTTTATATGCGTATATTGATAATGATGATAGTATAATTAAAATAATATTTAATGACTTTAATGACTTTTACCTGTCTAAAAGTTTAAAAGATAAAGATGAAACTATTGTTTTCAGTGTAGATGAATTAAAAGAAAAAAATAGAAATAATTTAGAAATTATAAGTAAAAAAATAGGTTATGACAAATCAGAATTAGAAAAAATAATTAATCAAGGATATAAAATATATAGTGATTTGTACTCTTGTAAATTATGCAAATAAATTATTAATTTCAATTTATTGATAAGATCAACTTAAATAGTTGTTCTTTTATTTTATGTAAAAATATAATACTATTTTTTTGCTATTTATTTAGGTGATGAAATTTGATAGAAAAAAATAAATATTTAGAAACATTAAAAAATTTGAAATATAATGATTTAATAAAGATAGTTACAGAATAAAAAAATGTGGTAAATCTACTTTATTTGAATTATTCATAATTTTTTTAAAGAATATGTTAATTACTATAAACAAGAAGAAGATGAAAAATTATATTTAAAATATATAAATAATATTTCTATATCTTATGCTTTAAAATTAGATTGAAAACTTAAGTTAGTTAAATAGGTAAATGCAAATTTCATATAATTATTGAAAAAACAAGGT
>OLGZ01001197.1_pt1 | contig 15660 bp, 22 predicted proteins | sample 1605981 | NCBI WGS metagenome assembly OLGZ01 (sample SAMN03283291) | human gut metagenome | biome: human-associated habitat; material: feces | host: Homo sapiens | place: Peru | collected 2012 | reverse complement strand
TTGTCTATGCCGTTTGCCCTCAAATCATCAAGCGTTTGCTTAACATTATCTTTTACAGTAGGGTAGTGCATCATTTGATGACGAAGAATATAAAAATTCTTTATTTAATTTTACAGACAAAATGTCATATATGGCGGCAAATAAATAACATCATTTTTTACGATTAAATTCTTTGGATGAATTACATGAAATTTTCCGATTCGCTGATGGTTCAACCATACGCCTAAACGGGACAAAACATTTTGAGAACGGTAATTGCTTTTTGCTACAAAGATTGCGATATTGTTATAACCGATTTCATCAGCGCCATACTGCAAAACAACCTTAACCGTTTCAGTGGAATAACCATTTCCCAGAATTTTGACCCAAAGCAATAGAAAATAAAGCCAACCTTTGCAGCTATATTTTCGTCATATGAATATATCGTTCTGAACATTTTCATAGACACAAACAAGAGAAATACATAGGGATACACAAGTAGATGCTTCATAATATGTTGCACTACTCGAATGGGTTATTTTATTTGCGTAGTCCCATGTTGCCTCAGTCAATTTTTTGATCATGCTGCGATAATCTGCGTTATCAGATTCATTTAAATAGAATTGGATAGTCAGTTCGGCTTTTTTCTTAAAATTGGAAGCTTGTGGTTGCTCTTGATTACCTGCCATATGCGAATCATAAATATAATTTCCAAGTTCAATTAGTATTTCTCTGCTTTGAACACCAATTGATTGAAAAACTTCTATTTCTGTTGCCAAATCAATTTGGGTGGCAATGCTTCTTAGTTTACGTAAAAGTTGAGGAGCAATCTCAGTACCTAATGAAGCCGTTTCAATATAGTCATCAGGATTGTATTGCTCCTGCGATGCCTGCATTCGTTCCATTAATCCCATATGAAATGAGTAGACTTCGTCTGTTCCAAAATAGTATGCACCTTGCGGATACAAATTCATTGGGAACAGTGTCTCCCTCTACAACCCACCACGCTCCGTCAGTATCAGTTTTTACATTCCAAACTGTCACGTCTAAATCGAGGTCGTCAAATTGCTGTTCGAGTTTAGCACTCAAAACCTTGCATTTATGCTGACTTTGCGATTCAACATATTTTGATACATCTTCATATGTCCGTTTTCCCATACGAATATCTATATAATTTATTTTAAATTAACATAATTCTAACCAAATATATATGTTTGGTTGCTTTTTAATCTTTAGAATTTATAGGCTCGAAAGGAATTGGCTCTGTGCAGGTGTGCTTTTCGGGATGGAGCGTATACTCCTCAGCATAAGAACCGGACTCGCCGTATATCGTGAAATGTGAGCCGGAATTTATGGCAGCACCGATTTTTTTAACACTGCTCGGAATAACAACTTTTGTAAGATTTGGGCAGCCGAAAAATGCAAAATCGCCTATTGCTACAACAGAGTCAGGTACTGTAATTGACTCCACTTTATTGATATTTGAAAAACAGTTGCTGCCAATTTCTTTTACAGGATAATTTTCAATACTGCTTGGAATAAGCACATTTTTCTCATCGCCGTCATAGGAGTTAATTGTTACATAAACGTTTTTATTATCATCTGTTAAAATGTAATATATAAAACCGTCGTCTGTCTTTTTTCTCTCGATTTCGGGTTCATCCTCAGTGACCTCGTCTGTGGCTGATGAATCAACATTATTGCCGCTTTTTGCGACTGCGGGTTTGACCAAAAAGGCATTCAAAAAAACACAGCCAACAATCAATATAGCAAAAACGGCTGAAAAAATGAGTGCCGATTTCTTTTTTAATAATTTACTATTCAATTAATTTCCCCTCCGATACTGTTAAAATTGTGTCGCAGAGTTCATCCAAGTCCTCTTTGTGATGCGTGGCAACAATAACTGTAGCACCACGCTGTTTTTCCTCTTTAATGATACTGTAAATAAGCTGAACGCCGTCATTATCAAGCGCATTTGTCGGCTCGTCGAGCAAAATTATATTCTGTTTTTCAAAAATTGCCTGCGCAACATTCAACCTTTGTTTCATGCCGAGAGAAAACTTTTTTACTTTCAAATCCGAATTAAGACCGACACGCTCTAAGCTGTTTCTTATATCTTCGTCACTCGCAATTTTCTTAATGTCTGCAAGCAAACGTAAATTGTCAAAAGCATTGTATTTAGGCAGAAGCTCCATACTTTCTATGACAATACCCGCATTCGGCGGAAATGAAATGTCACGGTGAAGTTTCTCGCCGTCAATTATAATCTCACCATCGTCAGGAACAATAAGGCCGGCAATAGCTCTCAAAAGCATCGTCTTTCCTGAGCCGTTGTGACCGCAAAGGCCATATACCATACCGTTTTCAAATGTATAATTAATATTATCAAGCACAAGATGTTTTCCCAATGTTTTGCTCACATTTTTTAAAGTAATCATTGTTTTTCCTCCTAAAATATATCTGTTTTTTTGAATTTATATATATTACCGACGATAAGGCATAAACATATTAATAATAAAACAGCAAATGATTTTATATAATATGTTTCGCTTGTTAATGCACCGTTCACTGCGCCAAACATCAGACAAGGAAAGAATAATACTCGTACAATAATACTGTCTGCAAGAAAATATCCTACGCTATATGAAACTAAAGCATAAGCACAGCATATAATTGCCGCCTGCTCCGGTTTAAAAAAGTATTCAAGCATCATCTGGAGCATTTGCATAGTGAAAATACATATTATGTATATCGAAACACAGCGTATCATATTGCCTGCCTGAACAGATTTCAAGCTTGCGCTGAATATAAATGACGTGATAATTTGAAATGCGGTAATAACCAATACCGACAGAAAAATTTTGACGATTTGCTTAATGATTAATTTCGTTTTTGAATATTGCCTTATAATGTAAAGCTTTCCGTAGCCGTGAGTTAAATTATACAGAGTTTCGCTGAAATAAAAGTGCATAAAAAACACCGGAACGAGAAAAACAGCCATTGTAATTATGTCCATAGCGTCTTTGCTTTCCCTATTGATACCGACAGCAAAGGAATATAAATGCAAGCTCTCATCATTTAAAAAATAAAGTGCTTGGAATATGATTATAATCATTAAAAATAAACCGACTGCTTTATTTCTTTTCATTGTTCAAGATGTCCTTTTTTTGAAATTTGAAATACAAAAAAATTATAATTATTATCGCAAAACTTATCTCTCTGATTATAGCGAAAATAACAGCTGACATATTATTTTCAAAAATCAGATTTTCGATAATATTTGCGTCATTAACCGGCAGCCAACCAAAAAAATTAGACAAATAAAATTCTAAAACGTAAACGGTAAATAAAATATACGGCGCAATTTTTTTATTGGTAAACAATCTTATCAAAAGAAATACCCCGCCGACTCTGACAAAATATAAAAAAATTGTAATAAAATTTAATGAGCAATATTTTATTATGTGAAGTTCGTTTATCAATTCGCCGCCAAAAAGCCGGTAAGAACATATTATGCTGACTGCCTCGTGAAAAAAGGCACAAATAAATGAAAAAGCAATTATATTTAAAACACATTGCGTTATATATTGCATTCGGTTTTTAATTCTGCAAATATAAAATACTTTTTCATCGTAAAGCAGATAATTAATTGCAAAGGCAAACGGCAAAGGGAATACTAAACAGCAAGCCCTTGTTCCATAAAAATTATCTGTAAAAAATTCGGTCAGCTTATCTTTGTTTGAATAGTTGAATAATATATCTCCCTTAAAGTTTACATAACTCCAATTGAAAAAAAACCACAAAAAAATCATAATAAACAAAGCCAATGCCGATACCACAGCATACTTTGAAGCATTATACTTAAATTTTTGCATAATGCACCTCTTTTATCGCCGCACCGATTGTCAATACTACAAAAATTCCGAGAGTTACGACAAATACGGGTATTTTCGTATCTAAGCCATATTCGCAAAACGGTTGTATTGCGAGCATAATGGATTTGTCGGTGTGCGCCGGCAAAAACCATAAAAGAAAGAGTAAAGGATAAACGATTTTTCTGATTTTAATTGCCATTGCAAGTGCCGCTCCGGCAGCGCCTATTGTTCCGGACAATAAGGACGTGATAAATATATAAATTATATTTGTTACGGTTGGATGTGTTGCCTCAATATAAAAAAGGCTCGTCTTATCCTCATCAACTAAATTTTCGCTGAATATGCTGTAGGTCGCCGTATTGAAAATTATTTCTGACATAAGCATATTTAAAAGCAATGTAAAAAGTATCAGGAAAAAGGAAATGCAAAATGATTTTGTAATATTTGTTATTACATAATCCTTTTTGCCCCATTTTGAAATAAGGATATTACGGTATTTTGTTGTGCAATCCTCAAAACAATCATCGCAACTGATAATGAGCAGATATAACGGAAGAAAGTTGAAAAAGAGCGAATGAAATATAAATGAGGTCGATGTTAAAGAAAGAAATGTTGATGACCACGGCGCCATAGGCGTCGCTCCGTGGTGAATACTAACCAGTGTAGATATTAAATCCATTATCGGCAATAAAAACAGCAGAAATATAAATCCAAGCTTGATTTTATCATTGATAATTCTTTTTAAATAATATGTGACTTTCAAATCATTACGTCCTCCCTTCATAAAAATTAATGTGCCCCTGCACACAACAAAAATCATATGCAGGGGATATTTTTGCAAGGTAAATTTTATATTGTTATATTGTTCCGCCGGTTTCTTCATCCCAATAACCTGCTACTGTATAGCTTTTGTTTACATTATTATTGTTTTTGCAGCCTAATGACACTCCTTGCTTTGACGCTTCGGCATAAGCTTTATAATAATGGTTTCCGCTTCCGGCTTTAACAAGATGTTGGTCTGAATATTGTATCCTCCGCGCACCGTTGCTTGCCAAAAAGTAATATGCTTGTGTATTATTTCCCTCGGTGCTGCCGGTCATATTCACTTTCCACGGATTGTTTGTTCTTGTGGTTTCTCTATACCTATTTCCGGTATAGTTCCTTGCTGAGTTTGCTTTCATAGTAAATGAAAATGCAACATTGTCGTTTCCTGCAAGGGCAGTCATTGAAAAGCCTGCTGTAAAGCAACTAAGAATTATCAAAAAAGTCAAAAAGATTTTTGCATGTTTCATAATGTTTGTCCTTTCTTTTGAGCAAGCGCTCTGTAATTAATTAAATATTTTTGTTAGGAAAGTAATTTACTTTCCACTTAAGAAAAGTAATAATGAAAAAATTCATATTACCTCATAAATGTGCGACGGAATTATTGTAACTGCCATAGCCGTAGAAAGAAAACTTGATATAATCTTTTTTGTTACATATCCTTTTTGTTTGAAAACAAATTCACACAAAATATGATTTTTATGTTCACCTTTTTAAGTTGAAATTATCACCGCCTTATACAAATAGTCAATATATTTCGATATCAATGTATCAAAATTCTGATTTCGTTACAATAGTAAATGTCAAAATGCAAAGATATTATGTCAAAATGCAAAAAGCAGACACACAAAATGTGCGCCTGCTTGGATAACTGATATTTAATTTTGCGATAATAAAGAAATTATTAAAGTAAATTCTCGTTTGTTTTCATTATATTCCCATTGACAATCTCCGTTATATTGCTTAAGAACTTTTTGAATACTTTTAACTCCAAGACCATGGTTAATTTTGTTCTTTTTAGTAGTTTCTAAATCATTTCCTTTTATTTTGGGTGGAGTATCACAACTATTGGTTATTGTTACAACATCGTAAGTGTTAATGTGGTCTGTTGCAATATTTATTGTTTTGCTCGACGATTTTTCTGCGGCTTCTATTGCATTATCCAAAGCGTTGCTTAGAATCGTTACTAAATCATTGCTTTTTACGTATTTTAAATTAGTTACACAGACATCAAAACTGAAGCTTATATTTTTTATTTCACATTCGGTTGCATATTTGCTGATAATTACATCAAGCATATGATTTCCGCTATGACAAACACTACTGTAACTTTTCAAATTACTAATCATTTTATTTAAATATTCATCTATTTCCGGATTTGTATTCAAATTGTGAATTGCATTAAGATGATTTTTTGTATCATGAGCATATATTCTTAAATCTTCATTCTGCTTTTCAAGAATATTATAGTAATTTATATCCATATCCTGTTTTTCAACCTGATTTTTCAGAGCAAATATAAGATTTTCTTTTTCAATGCTTTGCTGATAGGAAATAAAAAGAACCACTATAGATGCAAAAAGCGCAAAACTTACACCCGATAATAAAAGCTGATAATTATAGCTTAATTCAAAACGTGTACACATAGACCAGAATATCAATAATGTAGCAATTACAATAACAGGGTACATATATAAAACTGCCGGAAATTTAATATCTCCTTTTTCTTTTTTGATAAATTTCGCCATTATAAGACAAGTCATAAAATATAATAACTTACTTATCACAACATCCAATACAAAAAATGATAATTTATCAACATAAGCAGTAACTTCTGTATTGGTTACAATTGAAATTAAAAAAATCGCTGCAAATTCCAATGAAGCATTAAATATATCTAACATTATCGAATAAAATAAAACTCGTGTGAATTTGATTTTGTAGCATACAAAACCAAATAATAAGTTTATAAGAAGAAAGTATAGTGTATTTAACCAAACAATATTAGAAAGTACAATGTCAAACAATGCACCACTTAAAAATAATAATGTACCAATAGTTAAGCATATAGGGATTTTTTGCTTTCTATCTCCGATTAACGAGAAAAAGCTATATGAAATAAGCATTTCAATAAAATATGTTAAACATATTGCTAAATTATACATCTATTATCTCCTTTTAAGATATTGAAACCAATATTTATGAAAGTCAACTTGTTTTCGTGATGCAACGGGAATTTCAATAGTATTATCTAATACTATGTTCGAATAAGAATTTTTTGTGATGTAATGGAGATTAACAAGGAAGCTTTTATGAACTAAATAAAAAAATGTATTAGGTAATTCCTCCATCCACTGATTTAAATCCCGTCTGGTAACATATTCTTTTCCTTCTCTTGTACGAAGTATTACCTTTCTGTTTTCCCTTCTAATATACACAATATCATCAACAAGTATTTTTTTATCTTCTCCGCCATTATATAAAAACAAATCAATATATGTTTTATCTATATATTGCAATGCTTTATCTAAACTCGCATACAAACGCTGCACATCAAATGGCTTTTCAAAAAATCTGAAGGCATGCAAGTCCATTGCTTCATCCTGATATTCATCAAAAGCTGTTACAAAAAATATAACGACTTTTTCATTTCGTTCTTTTAGCTCTTTTGCTATCGTTATTCCATCTATATCAGGCATCTGAATATCAAGAAATGCCAAATCATAAGAAGTAGAGTTTTCAAAAATCTTTTTAGGAGAAGTAGTAGCATAAATGTCAGCTTTTATACAATGAGCTGCTGTATATTCAGTAATATGCTTTTTTAAAATTTCTAAATTAGTATATTCATCATCACAAATTAAAATTTTCATAAAACCCTCGCAAAAAAATAACTCTTATCAAAAGTTCTTGATAAGAGTAACTTAACATTTAATTGTTATAGTGTCAACTATTTCTTTTCTTCTCAATTAAATAGTTTAGAAAGTCATTAACAAATTTTCTTTCTTGAGGAGATAATTTTAGCAGGGTATTATTATAAGTTTCGATATCGTCCTTCGGTATTTCGCCTAAAATATAATAATTAGGATCTTCACCAAGTACATTGCAAATATTAACAATAAATTCAACACTTGGCGGATTTTCACCTCTTTCAACATTTGATATTGTATTTTTGGAAGTATTTATCATTTCAGCAAGTTGTTCTTGCGTTATATTTAAGGAATTTCTTTTGCGTTGAATTCTTTCTCCAATATATTCTTTATTATAAGTCATATTAACACCTCTTTTATTTATGCTAACATTTTTAAACCATTACATACACCAAACAGAATGGTAAATCACAATATTTTGGTAGCGAAGGTAAAATTTATTTGTATTTACCAAAATTATATGAATTTTTGCAATTTGACAGTCTATTTTTGCGTTTTGTTTTTTCGCTTGCAATGGAATTTAAAACATGATATTTTAAACTTAAAAAGGAGGAATTTTCATGAAAAAAATTGAAAAGGCATTATTAACTGCATCCAAAAGAATGGCTATTTCATCGTTAAAAAGAGATGCAAACTCAACTACTTGCTGTGCAGTTTACCAGCCCAAAGCACCGGCTTCTCTTGACAAATTCAAAAAGCATATTGACTAATGATTTCGAAATTTGCAGAAAAATTAGTTGATTGTTTGTATTGTCAACACGACATATCAGATGATGAACAAGAACTGTACAAATATGGATTCTTTGTTTTACTTTCGCAGATACTATATTTAATAATTGCAATTATTTTAGGATCCATATTTAAATCAGTTTTTGAAAGCGTTATCTTCTATATTGCTTTTCAGTTTATAAGGAGATATGCCGGTGGCTTTCATGCCAAGACTGAAACAAGATGCGAAATATTATCAACTTTATCAATTTTATGCTGTATAGTGCTTATCAAGCTGTCAAAAATGTATGATATTAGAATTGCATTACTTAGTATATCTTTAGTATTTGCTACTTTAATATTCATTCTTTGTCCGCTTGATACACCGGAAAAGCCTTTAAATGACAAGGAATATAAATATTTTCGCAAAATATCTTGGATAATATTATCGCTGATTATTGTTGCGATAATCGTATCATTTATTTTTAAATTTAATGTTGTATTTGCACCGTGTTGTGCAAGTTTAATACTTGAAGGTGTACTAATTGGCACAGGTAAAATTAAAAAGGTGTACAACGAAAAAAGAGCAAGCTCTCAGGCATAGAGGGCTTGCTCTTACTCGTTGCAAAAGAGGAAAATGTAAATACAGAATGCCTATGAAAATTGAACAAGCTATTTACATATCAAAAGCTAATTTGATGTTTTCAGTTTGTCCGAGATGTCATAAAGCGATAGAGCGAGAATATACAAATCACTGCTCCAGCTGTGGTCAAAAGCTTTTATGGCAAGATATAGACGATATTAAAATCACATATAAATAAGATATACGCCTGATGAATTTTCACAAGGCGTATTTTTTTATTCATTTTTAGTTGTATGTGGTTATGTTACATAGCTAAATATCCATAATTCTTGATTTTTGAAAATTCATAAATCAAAAATCAAGGAGAATATAGATGAAAAGGATATGTGAAATATATGATATTTCTAAAGATTATGAAATGCCAACAGGTACTGTTTTAATAATTGTCAGCGATATTGAAAAAGAAAAATTAAAAAACGGCACAAAAGCGTGGGAAGAAATTGAACAAGCTTACTATGAAATGATTGCAAAAGATTATAATATAGTAGTTTATTAATTAAGAAAGAGTGAGCGTTTATATTGCTCACTCTTTTTATATACATTTTTTCAAAATATTAATAAAAAGCAAACGCAAAAATACAGTGAAATAAAAAGAGGTTTTATGATTCAAACCCTCAAATTTTTTGCTCATTTCAATTCGTGTTACGATTTTGATTTGAGCGATGTCTCTCAAAAGTCTCAGTCATAAATGCCCTAAATCGCACTAAAATGACTTTGAAATTTTGAAATCAGCCGTCTCTTAAAATCTCTCAAAAACTCTCACGATATTTTGAAGTAAAGAAAAAGTGCCCGAATACCGCCATAAAAAGCAGTATTCGGGCATAAAAAAGCCTCGGAACACAAATGTTCCGAGGTATTGCGAACCTTACACTGAGGTGTATAAAGAAACTCTAAATCCGCATTACCATTTACAGCAGGGTACTGCACCATTTGATGACAAAGAATATAAAAGGTCATTATTCGATCGGATTTAAGCTTAATGCAGGTCTCATATATTCTATTGAAACAAAGTGCCCATAAATCTTGACTCGGAAGAACTGAAACATTCATAAACATAAATTTCCATAATTTATTTCTCCTTGTTTGAAGCCCTTTTTTTAGTTGAAATATTCAAATCTTGAAGCTTTCTGCCAAACTCATCATCTTTTGCAACTTTTAGCAAATCTCTGTCCATATTATTAAGTGCGTGAAGAACGGCAGCGTAATTTCCTATTGCAACAGACGGACTACCTTTTTCAATATTCCAAAGAGTTGCTCTGCTAATATTCGCTCTTTCGGCAACCAATTCAGCCGATATATCTCTTCTCAAGCGAGCCATTTTAATTTGTTCACCCATCGTTTCTAATATTTCCATAGTTTGAGGTAATAATTCAATGGATTTCTTTCCCATGCTATCACTCCTTATGTTTAATATTATAAACGCAAAACGAGATAATGTCGATATTATTGAACATAGTTCCTGATTTTATGATATGATTATGCTCTTTTATGCAAATTGTGAATAATAGCATTTTGTGTGCCGATTGTTGACTGTTTTCTAAGTTAATCAGACAACAAGACGAACTGCTGATGTTTCTGCAAATTTGACGCATTTGTAGCCGCTGTATGGACATTATTACACATAGCACAGTTTCTATCATCAAATGGATATTGCCAAAGGCGTAACATATAAAGAAATCGGATTGTAAAATTAACACTCGCAGATGTTCTTGAACCATACTTACCCCGCTACATATTCTACACCGATTATTGGGCTGCAGGCGTACCGCTGAATGTTGCAGAAAGTATTTGCTGATGGATATCTTTGCATTTCTAATGGATAAACAATATGAAAAGGCAAAAATTAAAGGGAATGCATAAAAACAGGCTGAAAGTAAAACTTTCAGCCTTATGGCAGAGATATACGATCTGTCAAGTCACGATAGTATTTGCTTCGCAAATTTCCATCTTAAAAATTTGAAATCAATATTACGGGCTTATTTGTATTATAAACCCGTAATATTGATTCGAGCCTTAGATGACGTAGTCAGAGTTGAAGAATGGTAATTAGTTGAGCAATTTCAGTAGTTTTGGGACTTCTGCATCTTGAAAAAGTTTCTGAACTGTTAGTTCTATTTATAATATACCGCTATAGGATGAATTACACAGAGGTTTTGTTCTTTTGAAGGCAAAATACTTCTAAGAGTTTCGTTAACCATATATTGAAGAGTTGAAAACACATCGTCGTTGTCTACTGGCTTTGTGTCGACACCAATTATATTGGTAATCATTCCGACGCAAGTCATTTCTCCGCCGTACCGGAATCCTATAGTTTCAGGATCAATTCTAAAATACTTATCGTCAAATGGAATAAGATAACCATCATAAGAAATCAGCATTTTGGAACAAGGCAAGATTTTTTCAATCATAGACATTGCATCACGCATGTCATTATATTTTTTTTCGCTTTCCTTAATGGCGTCCCTTTTTATCTGCTTTATACTGTTTTTGCTGTTCTTGTTTTGTTGGGAATTCGGAATAACGGATACCTTTTCGTCTACCTTTTTCTCAATAGTTTCAATTGTTTGCTTTTTCATATAATCAATCAAACCGTCTTCGCTAAACAAATTAGTTAAATAATCCAAGTCAACAAAAGTGAAAACCCTAGTGATTTCAATATAATTTCCACATTCATCAAACGAATGATCAATATTAGCGTTGTGGGGATTAATATGTTCATATGCTATATTAAAAGCAGCATCGTGAAGAGATTTTGATGCTATTTCTCGTGATGCTGATCCTTGTGTATCTGTTGAATTCCAGCCACCACTAATTGCCAGTTTTGTTTCAGCTTCGAACAAGCTCAATATTTTCGCTTTGATTCCGGTACTTGCTTCGGTTTCAACAGAATCGCTTTTTGAAGTGGAATCGTTATGTGTTGTTTCTCTAGAAAATTCATTGATTAGTCCTTTCTCTGCTTGGGCAATTATTGAATTTACAATATCTGTATCCAAATATAAAAATTGTTTCATAGTTAACCTCCTTGTTGTTCTTTAATAATATTTTATCATTGTTTTATTATTATATCAAGGTGTGCATGTTTCTGGTCCAAAAAATGACACCTTTTCAAATCGAAGTGAGTTTCTTTTTTTAATAATCATATTTTTTATTCATAAATCTTTCAGCTTGCTCTTTGAAGTTCAAAGCGAACGAAATTCCTTTAGCAAATGCGTCAATGCAATACTCATCATTGAACTGTACGATATACTTAAACACATCATCGTCATAATCCATTTCGGGATAATTTGGATTGGTTTGTCTGATGACATTTAAAATTTCGTCCTTCATTTTTCGTTGAGCATGGTTAAGTAATTCATATCTTGGATTGTCAAGAGGGTTAGCTCTCGAAACCACAAGCTCATATACCATTTTAAGTTCGGTCATCTCTTTCATATCCTCACCACCTTTCGTTTTAGTTTGTGGTGATGTTAACTCTGTTTGAATTTGAATTCAAGTTATTTTTTCATCTGCAAGGGGTCTTGACAGAAAATTATGAATTTGCTAATATGAAAACGGAGAGAAAATTCAATAAAACTATGATGAACCTATATGCATTTTTATTTTGAGATGCGTATAGGTTTTTTATTTTTATTTTTAGAAAGGGGAATGAAAAATGTTATATCAAAAAATTCCAAGCGGAAGATTTTGGATTATGCCAAATGATTTTTTTGAAAAATATAAATTGAACAGTCGTGACTTTATGGTCTATTGTTTTTTTGTTTCCAAAAAAGATAAAAAAGGAAAAAGTTATTGGTCAATAAAAAGAATGGCAGAGCAATGCAATATGAGTTACGAAAGTGTAAGACGAGCGATAAAATCTCTTGAGGATCAATGCTTGATTGATGTAGAGCACTGCTCAGTCAACGGCAAAAAAAATTCAAATATTTATACTGTGCATCGGTTGATTTGATTTTGCTTTCTACTTTTGCATTTTTGATGCATAAACAATATAAAAGCCCGGAATGAAAAAAGTGAATGAAAAAAACAATGATTTTTTAATGAAAATCTGCGGCTTTTGGATCGATTTTGAGGCGGATTTCAAGCCGTCGATTTTAAAGCAGGATAAAGCTGACCAGTGCCGCAAAGCCCATACCAAAGGCGATGATCGATTGTATCGAAAAGGGCGTTACCACCAGGCAACTGATTTTGGCGGTGGTGCTGGACGAACCTACGGCGGCGCTGGATCCGATTGCGGAGAACGAGATTTACAGCCGCTTCAATTCCTTTGTGCAAAGCAAAACGGCCATTTACATTTCGCATCGGCTGTCCAGCTACGTATTTTGCGATACCATCGCCGTGTTTGATCACGCAAGGCTGGTGGAAAGCGGCACGCATACAGCGCTTTTGGCTGCCGACGGCCAATATGCAACGCTGTGGAACGCGCAGGCAAAGTATTATGTGTAGCCTGCAGCAGCACAACAATGCCGCTCCCGGCGAAAACGAAAAAATGAAGGAAAAAGCAAAAAGCGGCAGCGGTTTTATTGACATCCGTCCAAAAATGTGATTTGATATACACAGAGCGCTTTGGTATTGTAAAGACAGCCGGGGCGCGCACAAAACAGCTTCAGATTGCATAATGACATTTTGCGACAATGTTATGCTTTTGACGGTAGGAGGAGATTTTTATGAATAGAAAGAATATAGGTATAGCTTTTGGCGCGCTTTGTGGGCTGGCAGCTTTAACTGCAACGGCAGCGGAAATATTCTATGATATCTCAATCAACACGAAATCGCCTATCCATATGAGCAAACTCAACAACTTGGTTCAAAAAGCCACGAATACTGCCGGCAATGAAGAGGAAGCAAGTGCAAAATACAGCGGTATGACAGGCACGCCGGAAATTAAAGAATGGTATGCTACACACGGAGAGGATGTGTATATTCTGTCTGATTCGCTGCGCCTGCACGGAAAACGGTTCAAAAATACCGGCACAAAATATGTTCTCGTATGCCACGGCTACACAAGCAAGGCCAAGCATATGGCCGGATTTGTTCATAAATTTTACACGCTTGGTTATAATGTTTTGGCAGTAGATGCAAGAGCCCACGGCGACAGCGAGGGAACAAAAATCGGTATGGGCTGGCCGGAGCGTGTGGATATTATAAAGTGGATAAAACGGATCCTTTCATGGGAGCCGAACGCCCGGATCGTTCTGCACGGTGTATCCATGGGAGCGGCAACGGTTTTGATGGCGTCAGGTGAAGATTTACCCGGAAATGTGAAGGCTGTTATTGCAGATTGCGGCTACACGTCGGAATGGGATGAGTTCCAACGGGAGGCGGATGCCCTGCATATTCCGTGGTTCCCCGTGCTCAACGCCACATCGGTATTGTCAAAGATTCGTGACGGGTATGATTTTAAGCAGGCCAGCGCCCTTGCGCAGGTGAAAAAGAGCCGCATACCAACGCTGTTTATTCACGGCTCGTCGGATGAGCTTGTGCCGTACAGTATGCTGGGCGAATTGTATGCGGCTGCAGCCTGCGAAAAAGAGGAACTTACCGTAGAAGGCGCAGGCCATGCGCTCTCGTCTTCTGTTGCGCCCACGCTGTATTGGCGTACAGTCGAGGATTTTATCGCAAAGTATTTAGATAGGTAAGCTGAATTTATTTTCCATTTATGTGGAAATGTGTAAATATAAACGCCCGGGAGAAGCGGTTCGTTATGGAGGATGCGCCGGCATTTGGCGCTAGGATCGTCGCCGATTTGACAGGAAAATAGGACTCTACGCAGCGGCGCACCAAACGGTGCGTCGCTTTTGCATCCTGTGTGCTAATGCTGTGTTGCAAAAGACGGTCGGGTGTGGTACACTTGTATTAGAATTCTATGCATTTTTGCAAAAAGGGGAGGGTGCCTGTGTACGAGAACAAGCACAGACCAATCACTGATGAAGAACGCCGAATGATACTTGAAACCATACCAAAACACTATGCCGGAACAATGGTGCTTACGATGTTATGCTGCGGACTTCGACCGATAGAAATCCGAAGAATGAAGTGGGATTGGATAGATTTTGAAAACACAATTCTGACAGTCGGCAAATCCAAAACGGAAGCAGGAACAGGACGAAAGATACCAATTCCGCCTGTACTTTTAGATGCATTAAAGGAACATAAAGCAAAAGAACTCAACACCGAATATGTATTCGTAAAGTACGAAAAGCACACACGCATGGATGACAATGCCTTCTATCAAAGCTGGAAAAACTTCGTAAAAGAAATGGACTTAGCAAACGGAGCTCACTTATACCGCAATCAAGTAAAGAACTCAATCATAGCACCTGACTTCGAGCCATACCTACTTCGACACACTTTCTGCACCGATTGTCAAGCAGCCGGAGTACCAATCAATGTGGCAAAAGAATGGATGGGGCACTCAGATATATCGGTAACCGCAAAAATCTACACGCATATGGTAGATGAAGTATTCGAGCAGAACCGAATGAGAATGGCACGGTATGCAGTGTCTAAATCTCAACAAGTTGAAAGCTCAACAGCAACAAACTGATGTGCAAAAAAGAAAAGGATAGTCGAAAATTAACTCGACTATCCTTCATCATTTGATATTGCTGTATTAATATTTCAAAATTACAGTTTTGCAATTCTCACAAATTGAAAAGACGTCCATTACACTATCGGAAAATCAGCAAGGAAGTTTCATAGTAACCTT
>OLGZ01001196.1_pt1 | contig 15677 bp, 17 predicted proteins | sample 1605981 | NCBI WGS metagenome assembly OLGZ01 (sample SAMN03283291) | human gut metagenome | biome: human-associated habitat; material: feces | host: Homo sapiens | place: Peru | collected 2012 | reverse complement strand
ACTGAACGAAGGACGTGCTAAGAATCTCGATTCGAATGTCTATAAGAAACGTGAACCTTATGTAGACAAGCTCGAATACGAATTCAACAAAACCGGCGGTATCGACTTTTACAGTGGCGAGCTGTACTTGAACGCCATCGGTGATATCGTTTCCGGCTGCGATTGGTCCTACAAGTCGCAGAAGAAATATCGTTTTGGCAATGTAATGAACAAAAACTGGCTGGAGAACATTACCAACAGTGAGTTGTGCATTGCAAGCTAAACCATATCACTTATACATTGCCACCGTTTTCCTACAGAAACGGTGGCTTTTTTAAAAAAGGAGGCCGCAAATGGCTGAAACAAAAGACATGTTTGAACAAATCAGCGCCATCTTAACCGATAAGAAAGATAAGCCGTTTTCCTATGAGGAACTTGCAGCAATGCTCAAAACTGACCCTGATGCCCTCAAAACCTTTGATGAGGTCTATAAGACGCAGGTTCTTGAAAGTGGAGAGCTGCATGAAAATATGCTCCAGTGGGATACAGCTACAGTCAAAGCAATTCTCGACAAGAAGGTCTACTTCCCACCGGAACTCAATTCGCTCATTGACCGCATCGTCACAGAACTGGTGCTTGAAACGCGTCTGTACATCTACAACGCGGAACGCGGCGGCTATTATGTGACATACTCTGCCAACCGTAACTTTATGACGGAGGTCACAAACGAGGAGCTAAAACGCTACCCCGAAGAACTCCGTCCGCAGCTCACAGGAAAGTTGATGAAGATTGACATTTCTGAGCCGTCGTACAAGGAACTGCTTCAAAACTACGCAGGCTACAAGAATGCGAAAAACGACAGCACAAAAATGTTCTGCTACAACATGTTCCGTCAAGGTCTTGACATCCTCGACCTTGATGACTTCACTTATCAGATGCTTGAGATGAATCCCAACTCTATGGGCTTCTGGTTTCCTCCTCTGGTAGAAGGGTTGTACGGCAGCGCATTCTTCAAGGTTCCGGACACGAAAATTCTTCGCGTACCTATCACCATGCTGCAGCTTACCCGTCTTGGCTTCGAGACGCTGAATCCCGTTACAAAGGAAATCGTGAATCGTTATTGCCAGAAAGTCTTCCATCTTGATGGATACGAAGACTATTTTATCAAAACGGGCACGTATTCTTCCAAATACGAATTCCGCAACGCTCATATCCACAACCCGAAGGAAATCAATGAGATGGGCGAGTATTTCTTGTTTTTGAATCATCTGACATGCTTGATGGCAGGCTCCCTAAACAGTCGTTGCTGCTATGGCGCTAATACTACAAATGAGTGGGTCGTCAGAGAGTATATCAAGGATAAAGAGAACAATCCTACCATTTACAACGGTTTGCCGCTGCACACTGAATATCGCGTGTTTGTGGATTTTGATACAAAGGAAATTCTTGGCGCAAGTCCTTATTGGCGCAGCGATGTTATGAAGAACGAATTCAAAGAAGTCAGCAGCCCACAGAAACGCCATGATTATGTTGTCTACAAGATGCATGAAGACATTCTGAACCAGCGTTACCACGAAAGCATTCAAACTATTCTGGCTGAGCTGAAGAAGGTTATTCCTCGCATTGAGTTGACAGGGCAGTGGAGTGTCGATGTAATGCGCAACGGCAATGATTACTACATCATTGATATGGCGCTTGCTGAGAACTCTGCTCTGAATGACTGCGTGCCGAGTAACCGTCTTCGTGCTTATCCGCAGCAGTGGCTGCCTGTGGCTCCGAACGCCGAAACCTAAAAAGGGAGAACCATCATGAATACCATTTCACCCGTCTTCATCCATCAGCCGGATAGCTGTCACGGATGGGGCATTGAGTTCAATAAAGAGCGACCGTTTTGGGAGGCAGATGCCACCGCATTTGTCCGCGCCATGTACGATGAGATGCAGAGCCATGACAAGAGCTTTAGCTGGTTTCATCAGTGTGGAAGCGGGCAAGAACAGAATGGAAACTACTACGGTTACCAATTTTTCGAGGTTTGTTCTAAGACTGAGGAAAGCGATGCGAAGCGCATGGCTGAAATCATTGCCGAAAAGATTGGCACGAATGTTGTTTAATAAAGGAGCGTTAATTCATCATGGATACGCTTTCACCTAAAATCACATTGTTTGGTAAAACGATGAACATCAAGGAGTTTCTTACTCTTCTGTACGCAGAAGCCAAAACTTCTGGATACGACTCAAATACCGGGAACGTTTGGTGCCTTGCTTATCAACGCAATGTGTCCGCGCCAGGAATCCCGATGGACCAGTTGACGGAAGAACAGCGGCTGTATGTGTATGCCACAACGTTCTTGTCTTTTCTTTCTATTGGGAATAAAAAGAACACTCCTAGAGATTTCATCGTTAAAACGCAGGAATATGAGCGTGAATTTTGGCTGAAAGACAAAATCAACAGTCAAAAAGCCATTCTTCCGGACAAGAATATGTGGCGTAATTTCAAGGATATTTACTTTTACATTTCGACCTGCTATGACGCAGGCAACGATGGCGTTCCGTTTGCAGACCTTCTGCCGGAAGAACGCATCAATGCCGTCGCCTATCATGTGGAGGAACACCTTGAAGACTGGACAACCTTGCTTGGCTACACTGTTCCTTACGTCCGATACACGAATGTTCCCAACGCAAAATAAATCTCATCTTACTGGAGCCGCCTTCGGGTGGCTCCTTTTTCTTTTGCCAAAAAATGCGACCGGATGTATAATTGAAAAAACGGAGGCGCAGCATGAACATATATGAAAGCATTATGCATGGGCTGAACGAAGCTGTAGACTACTGCGAAGGAGAACGCGCAGATGCGGTTGTGCATAAAATTTCTTCGGACAAGCCAAGCAAAGACGACATGGAGCGAGCTTTTCTGGAGATGTACCTCGACGAACTTCTCGGTGAATTCGCGGAGAAGCTTTCACACGGAGATAGGGAAGCCTACAGCAATTATCTGTTCCGTCTCTGGGACACCGACATTTAAGCAAGACCAGATAGAAGGAGGCTATGTCGCATCGTACCCGAAACTTCCGAGGTGCTTAACCTGTGGAAATACACTCGAAGCCGTAAAGGAAAACGCCAAGGATGCTAAAAGCGAGTGGTTAGAAGCCGCTCTGGATAGTAGTATGAACATACCCGAACCTAAGCACTAGCAAGAATATACCAAAAAGCACAACACATAGCAGTAATCATACATATTCACAATCATTTTTCAAAAAATATTTGCTTTTTCTTGCGAATCACATACAATAAAAATAAAATGATACGATAATATGAGGTGAAATATTATGGGAAAAATGCGAATAGTTCTCCCCGATGGTTATAAATTACGTATCCGTGAATTTGTTGAATGGGAATACAATAGCGGAAAAGAAAATTATGAACGCCATACTGATACTGGTGCTTCATCATGGGATAGTCTCCCAATTGAAGAAAAATTGAAGTATATTGCAAACAGTCTTCTTTTCGAAGTGCTAACTATCAGCCATAATGTAGAAAGATTGGGCGTTTCGGATAACAACTCTACTCATTACTTCTACTATGAAGAAGAGGGCGATAATGTAAAAACACTCCAAGGAATTTATGCTGTTGCGAATGTAATCTACACAAACACGGTAAATATGTGCAAAGAAAAATCAACTTTGCCATATGACAACAATATTTTAAGTGTACGGTTAGACTACATTGCACAGTACATCGAGGAAAATTTCGAGGCTTGCCTTGCTATGTTTGCAAATGTTCCTCATATGCAATGGGCTTAATACTTTTTGCTATTTAGTGTTGCACATTTGTGCGAATTGAATAGAATTAAGAATGTAAACCAAAAAGTGCATCGGAGCGGTCAAACACCGCTTTGTGCTATAAATTCCTCCCCCAAAAGGAGCAGGTTCGTAAGGAGCCTGCTCCTTTCTTTTTGGCAAAAAAAGGAGAACTCATGAACCGAGAAGATGTTGCAAAACGCAATGCCAATATCGTGCGGGATATGCACAATGGTATGCGGATTCGAGATGTAATGAAAAAGTATGATGTATCTCGTTACACATGCTACCGCATCATGCAAAGCGTAAATCGAGACGAGAGGCAAGCAAACTACAGCGACTGGAAAGCCAAACGCGATAAAGAAATCATCAATCGTTATACCGATGGTGTTCCGGCGGAACAACTTGCTAAAGAATATAGCGTTCACCGAGCCACAATATACCATATTCTTTCTGAGCACAACAAAGACTATCTGCGACAACGTGATGCCAAAAGACCGAACGCCACTCAATTGGCTCGTGAAGCACGGCAGCAAACATTTATCGAAGCTGTAAAAGCTGACCCGAATCGCTCAGTTATGAGCATTTGTGAAGAGTTTGGCTACTGTTCTTCTCACGGCTTTGCTCTTATCCACAAAGCCGGAATCTACCGTGGCCGAGGACGAAAAAAAAGGAGTGAGCAACCATGACGAGGCTTGAAAAAATCCAACGCCTGAACGCAATCGCGGCAGATTATGAAAAAGGCATGTCTCTGCCTGCGCTGGCAGAAAAATACGGTGTTTGCGTACGAACTTGCTACCGTGCTATTGATAAAGATGCTGTAAAGGAGCGCACAACCGCTCTGAACAAAGAGACTATGCTGGATGCCAAAATCTTGAATGACTATGCCGCCAATATGTCTGTATCAGATATTGCAGCAAAAAATAGAACCACTCCGACTCGCTGCTATCGGATTGCAAAAGAAGCGGGGTTTTGTAGCTTGGAACAGGGACGGAATCGGCGGTCATCACGCCTTACGGAGCGCAATAAGGAAATCTATGCCAAACGAAAAGCCGGTGTCTCGGTCAAAGAGTTGGCAAAGGAATACCAGTTAAAGGTCCAGACTGTCTATTGCATTCTTGAACATATGGAATGGGGTAGAAAGCCATGAAAATTCGGTTAATTTTGTGCGCTGCGCTGACTTTTGCACTCACCGCTTGCTATCCCGTTAGCACGCTTCCTGCAGATGTTCCTGTCGGCTCAGCAAAAAGTGTCGTAGAAAAAGAATCGGAAAAATCTCCGGAAGAAGAATTCACAAACTGGCTAGAAGCAGAGCATATCACGCCGTATGCTTTCGGAGATTGGGGAGAGGCTTCAAATGGTTCCTTCACAGACGGCAAATGGCACGATGTCAAGCTTCGCATCACAAAAGTCACAACGGAAAGTGAAAACGAGGACTACATCGAAAATGTCATCGCCTACAACAACACCTACGCCACTGTGAAATTTGGCGAAGATGAAACTATCAAGCTGGAAGACGGCATTGATGATGCCGAGCTTATAGTAGTGGATTACGAAGTAGAGCTTCCCGAAGATTATCCTTGTGACGGAAACGCAGATGTAAACCTGTCTGTTCGTGACCAAAGTGGTCAAACGCAGATGATTAAGCTCGTGACAAGTGAAGAACTTGATATGACTCCCGGCACAGTATACGCCAAGCGCGGTATCTTTGCACGCAAGCGTGGCGACACCAACTATGTGTTCGAATCTCTCCGCTATCAAAACAATGCCGCTATTGAAGGACTAGATGAAGGGGCATCTGCCAGAGCATTGAAAGACAGCTTTTTCTCTAATAAATAATATCTATACAAGTCGAATATCAACACTAGACCTGCTGCGAATATTGCGGCAGGTCTTTTATTATGAGGTAATAGCATGAACGATAAAGACCGTACACTTCTTCGCTATGTAGTAGAAGGAGATATTCGTAAAGCCCAGCAGCAGGCAAAAATCATCCTTGAGGGTATCACGACGGCGAAAGACGAGCAATTCAAGACCCGCTGTCTTTCTCAGCTATCGGCGAAAGCACCGGAGCTTATCGAACTTCCTTATAACATGCAAGGGTTACTTGTGGCAGAAGATGTCACTAATTTCCCGGAAAATCGGTATTTGCTCCGTGATTCCGAAAAAGCCGTAATCGAACGTCTACTGAAGACGAGAAAAGCCTCTCTCTGCCTTAAAGAGCTGGGCATTCACTACACTTGTTCCTTGCTTTTGCAGGGCGAACCGGGAACCGGAAAGACCGAACTGGCACGATATATTGCGTACAAGGCAGATTTGCCTTTTGTATATCTCAAATTCTCCGGGCTTATCAGTTCTGCTCTGGGGAAAACGCAGCAAAACATCGGGCAGGTATTTGACTATGCTCGGCGTTCTCCTTGCGTGCTCTGCCTTGACGAGATTGATGCTATCGGCATGAGCCGTGGCGGAAAAGATGATGTTGCCGAGATGAGCCGCGTAACCATTGCTCTGATGCAGGAGCTTGACCGTCTCCCGAACGATGTCATTCTCATTGGCACGACCAACCGTTCTGACCAGTTGGATGCAGCATTGTTCCGCCGGTTCAGTTTTCTTCATCGCGTACGGAGCCTTGACAAGAACGATGCCGCCACTTTAGCAAAGATGTTTCTTGCATCGACGGGATACCACACCACCGAGCACACCGTATGCGATTTACTCGAAACCATCGAGAGCTTCTATACAGCGAGTAATGTGACGAAAGCTTGCACGGACTATCTCGTCAATCAAATTGTCAATGAAGAGCAGGAGGAGAGCCATGCGTGATTTTGAGCCCCGTATCCGCATGAAGCGCGGGACTGTAGCAGAGGAGTACCCGGAAGTTGCAGCTATGTGGCATCCTACTGCGAATAGCTTTACCCCTTCAGATATTACCGCCGGAAGCAATCAGCGTGCAGCACTTATCTGCCCCGTGTGCGGTTATGGCAGCGATGGAGAATGGCGACCAACTGTCGCTTCGGCTTGTCGTACCAAGGGTGGCTGCCCGGTCTGCTCCGGCAAAATCGTAGTTAAGGGTAAGAATGATGTTGCCACCGTACATCCAGAAATTGCGGAGCAGTGGCATCCGACGCTCAATAAAATCAGCCCGGATGAAGTTTCTTCCGGCAGCGGGAAGCATGTCTTTCTCGTATGCAAAAACTGTGGATACGGCAAAAAAGGGGAGTGGTGTCCCGTTATTGCGTTTGCCTGCGGCAGCGGTGACAATCATACCGGCTGCCCGGCATGTGCTGCCAAGGCGCAAAGTAAACGTCTCAAAGCCTATCACGAACGGCGCAGAAAGGGACGGTGATGTTATGCGAAGTCATTTGAGAGCTGAACCTATCATAAACGCTAAAAGAGATACTCCCTATAACATGAAAACGCAAAAAGAAATTGGATTATTGGGAGAAAAGGTTTGTAGGAACTTCCTCATAGATTGCTGCGCTAAGCACCGTTTTGGCTTCGTACGATTTGAAGATGTTCGAGATGTCAAAATGTATCAAGAAAGAGACATTGACTTTATTGTTTACACTTCAAGCGGGAAAACAATAACACTTGATGCCAAAGCGGATACATATACAACAGGAAATATTTTTCTCGAAATTTATGTTCCGGGTTTTAAGCTTGGGAAAAACGGCGTTCCTATCGCAAAGTATACAGAAAATGGAGAACGAGTCGGACAAAAACCCGGTTGGCTGTTTCGAGGAGCAGACTTTATTTTCTATTGTTTTTTAAACACAAAAGAAATCTTTGTTTTTGACAGGGAATGTGCGGCGTATTATGCTTGCGAATGTGCAATGTCGGGAATGCCGCTGATTCCCATATATAGAACAGCAAAAAACGATGAAAGCCGTGGAGATAACCGCAATTACTATGGCATGGGAATTTGTCCAAACGCCTTGCGAATGATGAACAGCAATATTATGAGAAATCATATGTGGCTGTGCCATTTCCAAAAAGGGCCTTATTATAATCCTTACACGAAAACTTATGACCATCCGAAAAAATCCGCCTGAGAATGTGAATTTTTCGCAAACAATTGCCTCATAAGCTACAAAAAAGTGTTATAGATTTGGTATAATATAGATAGGAAACGGAGGGAATTATTGTGAATCAAATCAACGCTGTAACGCTTGGAAAGCTCATTGCTGCACACCGTGAAGGCGACGAGCAGAAGTTCAAAACCTATGTTGATTTTATCGCCAAAGCCTATGAAGAACAGGGAAACGACCGTGCCGCTAACATCATCCTCAGCAACTATACGGGTGATTATGGCGAGCAGGGGAAGGTCGTTCTGGATGAAACAACCGAACAGACTACATACTACGAGACAGGTTGGTATGAACCCGAAATCTTAGGCTCTGGTGGCTCCTATTACGGAGTTACAAAGGCAACTTCCGAGGAAGAAGCATTGCAACGGCTGCTGAAACACTCTGCCGACTATGCACATCGTATCACTCTATATAAGAAGGACGGCAAGACGATAAAGCGTGAGGTTGCCGAGTATGACCAATTAGAAAAGAGGTGGAGGACGTCATGAAGTGGAATGTATTTTCTCTCGAAGCCGTTAAAGAGGCATTAAAACCAAAGTTTGTGCTGGAGAAGGTTCGTTATGTGATGGACGACGAAGAGTACGGCGAAGGCGAGTCTACGCGCCTTGTCTTCCGTAATGTGGAAGAAATGCCGGAAATCGACTATATCAAGCGTACCATTTCCACATTCATTCGTGATACCTATGTTCACTTCAAGGACAAGAGTATCAAGCCGATGCAGCTCTGGCAGGACAATCTCAATGAAAGTGAAGACCATATCCGCTATTCCACGAACAACCTTGTGTCGCCGCCGCTGGAACTTATTGGAGAAACATACATCTCCGGCGAGAGTTACTTCCACAAGTGGATGATGGCGCAGGGAGGGTCTGAGATTCTGGACGCGGCATCCATTACCATTGATGTAGACGTAATTTACGCCTATGACAATGTCGATAAGGTCGGGGAGAGCTCCGAAGACGGCGAGGTACGTGGTGTTCTCCTTAATAGTACAGTATATCTGCGTGAATCGGAAATCAAGCAGGTTGCTCAGCTTATCAAGGACGAAAAACTCCGCAATCGCGTATTGACACTGATGCGTTCTCATCGCCGTATTGTCTCAGCTCCCGAAAAGGAAAATCGCAGCATTCGAGAAATCGCATCCGCGCAGATGCTGCAGGTGAAATAACCATGAAGCACGAAATTTCAGAAACCGGCGTTCGAATGCTCAAATATCAGGAGCAGCTTGCCAACGAGTATAAGTACAAGCCTATCCCACGCACGTTTTTCAAAGATGTGCGGGCAGAGTTCAAGGAAGCCTTGCCGAAATGGTGCAACACGTCCGGCGATACAATCAGCCTTGAAACCAAAAACGGCACAGTCATTACGAACGGATATAACCGCATCGTGATTGGCGACTACGGTGCATTTGTCGAATTTTCCCGCGTACAAGCCTATATGCGCCGCCTCAAAATCAAAGAAGGGCAAGCCTATCGCGTAGAAGACCCGCGCTATGCTGAGCATGTCAAATATCTCTGGCTCACAGCGGACGATGGTTCCGATGTAAAGGTGTACGAGCAGAAACGCCCTGTGGAGTATGCTGACTATAAACCGGGGATGCTGTATGTCAGCGTGTATGAGGTGTTTCCGGCTGGAGCAGATGCGTAAAAAGGAGAACGCCTATGTACGCACAAGGAGTCTTAATTTTTCTCGTCGGTATCGTTATTGTAGGGCTACCGTCGCTGTTTGGGTGAACGTATGAGCAGTAAACCAAAAGTAATCACTTCCTTTGAGGAAGCACCGCAATCGTTGCGCGATAAATGCGATAAAGAAGTTTTGCGAGCTTTTTTTAATGCACACTTCTCAATTACAGAAAAAAGTGTGAATGACGATAAAAGATTCTATCTCGATGATGGACGCAGAATTAAGGACGATGATATTCTTGTCGCATACATGAAAGACAGGAAAGTCTGGGCAGAGCCAGGCGTTGAAATCCGTACTATAACGAGCGAACTTACGAACAAGTTTGAAGAAAAGAAGCTCAAAGATTTCTTTGTAGCAGGATTTTTCTTAACAAAAAAACGCATTAAAAAGAACAAGTGGAGATATTATTTGCCGGACGGCAGATGCTTGGATAGTGAAAAGAAACTCGATGACTTTTTACTCGAAAAACTGCGTCCAGCTTTTGACAAAGAGTTATGCAACCGCGTGATTGACATGGCAGCCACAGCAATTCCCGGCGTTGACAAAAGCGAATTGTCAATTTCTGATGCAGAGAACGAAAAAGCAGCGAGCCTCAATGTAAAACTTAACGGCAAAACCTATAAAGAAGCGATTTTACCGTATGTTTCCTATAAAGGTGTCATTAGTTCATCGCTTTATGACAACCTTTATTCACGCTGCACAGCACTTCATCAGCGCAACATTGAGTGTTTTGAAGAATCCCACGATTTGCAGGCGCTCAAACAAATTGCAGAGTCTATTCTGCTGTCTTTGCAGGTAGACGAAAAACATATCCTGCTCGGAGATTTCTGCATCACTTCCAACAAAATTGCTGACATTAGTGTGGGTCTGCAACAGGAAAGCGCCTTGAAGAAGGCAGTCGTCACCACAACAGTAAAATTTGATAACGGCAGGAAAGCCATTTTCAGCATCCAAGTAGCTTTCAACATCAACGAGGCTCTCCTGCAAGAACTCTACAGGAATGATGTTCTGACACAAGGCGCAAAGGTTGTCTCAGAGCAGAGAGACTATTCCGTAACACCAAACTCTATCTTGCATGACTTCGTCTGCACCTGCTGCAATAATGCTCATACGGTTAGCAAGACATACACAAAAGAGGGCATCGTGCTGGGCGGCGTACTCAGACCGGTATATAACGGCGTTGATGCTGCTTCCGCATTGCCTGTCAGCAACCTTTTAGTGCTCGGAAATGACCCAGCAAAGGATATCTCTTACTGTGATATTGCAGACCAAATCACCGTCAAGGTTACGCCGGATAAAGGCATTGTGGAAGAATGTGTTTCACTGACCTATTCTACTGCCGAGGCATTTTTGGATAAAGCGGCGGTCGCTCTTCTTGAAGATTTCTACGCCGCAAACAGCGGTGCAAAATGTCATGTCAGATATGACTTGACACTGGATGTTTCTAAGAAGGGGAAAGAGAGCCTTCGGTGCGAAGCAAAGCTATTTGATACGCAAACGGGTCTTATCATTGCCCAGACTACCAGATGTCTCGCAAAGAAGCTGAAAACGGACATTGAACAAAGCAAAGAACAGATACCGACCAGATTCAGCGATGTATTTTGGGCAACCAATGCTGAAGATATTTTGATGTATGCTGCTTCATGTGACTCAGAATGGATTGCAAGTGCTTACAAGCAAATACGCGAACGATTAGGGCTGCTTGGATATTATTTCTGCAAATTCTTTGCAGCGCAAGACAACCGCAGCTATTGTAAGACGGACTTGCTGACCGATTTTCTACGGGAAGAGAGTATAGACTTTAAGAAGTCTGCCATCGCGGATAAAATGGAACAATTCCTATGCACTTATATTCTCTTGCCGAAAGACGGGACGCTTTATTTGTTTTCCGTCGACTCTGTACGCAACTATTACGGCAGCTTTGATGTATACAAACCTGTCAGCAAATACCTCCTGTCAGCAGTTGCTGCACAATATGAAGCGAAATCCATAGAACCGACTTTTGAGGATATGGACTATCTGCTGAAGGATGCGCAGTACGCATTATTTACGGACCGATGCCAAAATGCCAAAACAGAAGAAGATGCTTTCGCAATCATCTCCAATCTCGAAAAACAGCCACAGACTTTCAAGAAGCTGCTCTTTGCAAAAGAGTATTTTAAGAACGTATACGCGCTGCTGAATGATACAGACAAGATGTTTGCCGATATTGTCATCAGCGACTGTCCCGGCTGTACCAAGCTGCTGAAATCTCTCCAAAACTTTGCTGAGGAGCAATCAAAGAATGTATAACTACACCCCCAATAAAATCATCGAATCCCTTGCCGAAAACAACTATTTTGCCAATCGCAAGATTGCCTATGCCGTTCTGAATGTGCTGCGCGACGATGCGTCTCCCTTGCTTATTGAGGGTGACCCCGGCGTAGGAAAGACGAGTCTTGCTAAAGCGGTGGCTTCCATGCTGGAGATTCCTTTGATTCGTGTTTCCTGCCACGAGGGAATCACGGCGGATAAAATCCTTTATGATTACGATTACCAGCGGCAGTTACTGGTGGTGTCTGCCATTCGGGATAAACTCAACGAAAGCCTCCATGACTTATCCGTGAACGAAAGCATCAAAGCCGTTGCGCAGAACACGGAATTCTACGGTCCGGATTTTCTGCTGAAGCGTCCCGTTATTGAAGCTCTCACGATGAAGGGTCACAAAGTCCTTCTCATCGACGAAATCGACAAGACTGAGCCGGAAATCGAACACGCCCTGCTCGAAATGCTCTCTGATTTCGCCATTACCATTCCGGAATATGGCACGATTCAGTGTGCGCCGGAGGATAGACCTATCGTCTTTCTGACCTCTAACAACTATCGCGAACTTTCTCAGCCTATGCTGCGGCGCTGCTCATACCTCTATATCGAACACAAGCCCCTTGCAGAAATCAAGCAAATCATCTGCGCGAATGTCTCTGCCTCTGACGCGTTTGTGGATAGCGTTGCACAGGTCATTGACCGGCTTCAGAATCTCGACCTGCGTCACGCTATCTCCATTAGTGAGGGCATCGAGTGGGCAAAGTGCCTGATTGAGACGTTCCACTGCAAGACGGCTGTGGATGTGAAGAACGCAATGCCGTATTCTATTGGTTCCCTCGTCAAAGACCATGCAGACGAAAAGACGGTAGCAAAAGCCTTCAATCTATCCTATGGGAATGAGAAATGAACGAAGCGACAAATCAAACCATCGAATCTTATGTGAACCTGTACACTAAGTTCTTCCAAGAACTTACGCAGGAATACGGCTTCTCATTCTCGATGTCAGAAGCACTCAACGGCATCCAACATATCTCTGACCCATTAGATGTAGAGGATGTACTGTACACCATGCAAGGCGCTCTGTGCCACACAAAAGAGGAATGCGACACTTTTGAAGCGGTTTTCTGCAGGCGATTCTTGAAGTATTCCTACATGCCAAAGCCAAAGGAATCTCCAATTCCTAAGAAAAGAGCAACAAATAGCGTTGCCGCTTTTGTAGATATGCCCGATGACGCTCTGGAAGAATGTCGTAAAAAGACACAGGCGAACAGAGACCAAGCACAAGCGGATGTAGAGAACTATCGTCGGTCTAATCGGGGGAAAGAATCGGTCAGTGACCAGCAAAAGGTAGTAGACGCTCTGCGCGAAGAAGTCGAGCAAAAGCGCCAAGTTGTTTTGCAAGCATATACCGATTACCAGAAAGCGGTAGCATCTGTTACGCTTGCCGGAAACCGGCAGCTTGTAGACCAAATAGAGCAGCTATTGCAGAAGGTAAACGCCGAGACGAACGGGGAGCTTGCTGCATACAGAATCACGGAACGGCAACTGCGGAGTTCGCTCGCTTCCGGCACTTCGCAGGAACTGGCTGTCTCTCAGAAGCTCTTGTTATCTGCTGCAGTTCTTGCTCGTTCCGCAAAAGAAGCATCCCTGTATATGAATTTCATCTCTCTTGCCAAGGCATTCCAAGATTTGGAAAAGAGTGTGAAAACAAGTCAGTCTAAAGTATCAGAAGATGATACCGTAAAGGCGGCGGTCAAAAGGCACGGAGAAGCAGCGGAAGAGTGGGGAAACGCAAAAGAAACCCTTCACAAAGCCGAAGCTGAGCTTGAAAAGCAGGAAATGCAAAAGGCACTGTATGAGAGCAATCTTCGTACTCGTGAAAAGAGAGTAACTTCTTACGATGCAATTCTTTCCAATATCCAGAAAGCTCAGCAAGAAAAACGGATGCAAAGTATTGAGAAAGAGCGGTCTTCCCAGCATCGAGAAGTGTTCATTGGCGGGCACAACGCTGTCAGAAGTAAGAAGCAAACGGATACACTTCTCAATGAAGATGTCTCGAAGCTCTCTAATGCTGACATTGAGAAAGTCCTTTCCTATATCCGCACCAACGCCAAGACATTCCGCCAAAAGCTGCGCAAGCTGTACATGACGCAGCAGAAACGGCAAATCGACGTGAAAGCAACGATAGAAAAATCCGCACAATGCGACGGTGAGATTGCAAAGCTGTACTATAAGAAACCCGTAAAATCAAAAGCAAACATCGTAATGCTGGCGGATATTTCCGGGTCTTGCCGTGCTATGACTTCTCTCGCTCTGACATATATGGGGTTAATGAGGGAAGTCTTTCCCGGCGGCTGCCACCTGTTCGTTTTTGTGAACCACTTGGTTTCTGTAGCCCGCTATTTCTCAAACGAGAATGTCACAACAGCAGTAGAGAGCATCAACAAGAATGTTCCCAGCCGGGGCATCTACTCAAACTACGGCGTTCCTCTAAAGGAACTGCGCTACGACAATACCGGCATCATCAACAAGGATACTACTATCGTCATGTTGGGAGACTGCCGAAACAACAAGAACTATTCCGGCGTGGAAGAGGTTGAATGGCTTTCTAAGCGGGCATCCAACTTCTTCGTTCTGAACCCCGACCCGTTGAACAAATGGGGGCAAGGGGACTCTATTGCCGACCTCTATGCCAAGAGTGGTGCGACGGTCTGCCGGGTGAGTTCAACGCAGGATTTGCTTACTTTTTTGGAATCTGCAAGCTTCAAAAAGCACGCCTAATACGCGACCACAATATATGGTGTATGTCGCAATTTGTTTACATTCCATACACTATATATTGTGGTTTTCGTATTGACTATCCGTACATATTGTGGTATAATGCTAATGTACTCAGGAAAGGCGCTACAAGCAAATCTCCTGAACATGCTCCTGTAGCTCAACTGGCAGAGCAACTGTCTTGTAATCAGTAGGTTGCAAGTTCGATTCTTGTCGGGAGCTTTTGGCAAGCCAGCCTGCATCTGGTTTGCACGGGCACTTCGGCAACATCTGAAGCGCCTTGCCACTCGTTAAGACGACCTCCACGCGGTGAGTGGTGGGCAGCGGGGTTAAATCCGTTGGCTGACGTCTTATAAGATTGAAATAAGCCCTGTCGAGAAACCCCGCGCTACCAAGAAATTGGTGGCGCATCATGACACGGGGTGTAGCAATGGTAGCTTGCCAGTCCCATACGCTGGCGGTTGTGGGTTCAAGTCCCATCCCCGTACCCACGTCCTGACCGAGACGTAAAGCCGGTCAAATACCAACCCATGCAGCCACCTGTCTTGCGTCATGGGTTGGTCATATGGCTCGATAGTTCAACAGGTTAGAGCACCAGCCTGTCACGCTGGAAGTTGTCGGTTCGAGTCCGATTCGAGTCGCCATTGGGTGTAGTACAAGGGAATGCGTCAATCGCGCGATAAGGCGTAATAGTGGAGTACAGGTGCGACGCGTAAGCACGAACTACGGTGGTGAGACACCACCCACCCAAAACACATCCATCGGTCAGATGTAAAATGACCGAAATATTCTGGTGTCGAATACGAAGGTTGTAATATACCGCCGGTTAATTCGCTCGTTGCGCACGAGAAAAGATGGTTCGACCCCATCCACCAGAGCCGCGACCCGCTGAGGTAGCCCTAACGGGTCGAAATCTAACAAGGAGGACAGTCCGATGCAGTAATTACCGCGTCCGAATGTCGGCATCAAAGAAAGGGACACGCCAATGCACTAAGTAACGTCCGCATAGACGCAACAGTGAAAGGGTCACTCCGATGATGTAAACCACCTTG
>OLGZ01001192.1_pt1 | contig 15704 bp, 11 predicted proteins | sample 1605981 | NCBI WGS metagenome assembly OLGZ01 (sample SAMN03283291) | human gut metagenome | biome: human-associated habitat; material: feces | host: Homo sapiens | place: Peru | collected 2012 | reverse complement strand
AAGTTTGAATTTTAGGCGCAAAGGGCTTAAAAATTTAGAAATTCATCTTAAAGGACTCTTATGAGTAAGAACAAAATTGCGTTAAGCCTTGTAGTGGCTGGGATTTTAGGTGCTAGCAGTGCGCTAGCTGAGACGGATGGGGCTTTTGTAGGGCTTCAAGCAGGATACGGCGGCTTGAAATTCAAAAGAGAGTACGAGAATAAAGACGCTGATGTGAGCAACAACGAAAGCGGTAGCGAGTCCATCATCAGTGCTGGCGGCTTTCGCTACGGCTTTGTGGCTGGTTACAAGCAGTTTTTCACGCCTGAATTTGGCGCAAGGTATTATGCGAGCTTTGATTTAGGCACGGACTACAAAAAGGACCAAACCTATGCGGACGACTACAAAAACACTATCAAGATGAATTCCTACAATATCACCGCAAACGCTGATGCGCTCTACAACTTCATATCAAGCAACGACTTGGATTTGGGGGCGTTTTTAGGACTAAGCCTTGGCTATGCGCACCACACCGTCAAAGTCGAACCCGCTACCGAAGGTGTGCCAGACATTAAGCCAAGCGGCTTTGATTTGGGCATAAACTTTGGCGTGCGCACAAATATCGCCCAAAACCACGGCATAGAGCTTTACAGCCGTTTTGGTGTGCTGCAACAAAAGAAAGAACTCAAAGAAACTTGGGACGGTGGCTCTTACACGCAAACCTTTAAGGCACAACAGCCTTATCAAGTGGGCTTGCGCTACACTTTTAGCTTTTAAAAGCAGCTGAATGGGCTTTTGAGAGCTGAACGGGTTGTCGTTTTAAGTGATGAGCGAAAGTTTAATGAGTGTTTGCGTGGAGTGATGAGCGAATTTTGCTTTGAAAGCAGGGCAAACACCGAGTGAGCATTGCTTTGAGTGATGAGTGAATTTTCGCTTGGAGAGTTGGGCGAACTTTTGCTTTGAGTGAATTTTTGCTTTGAAAACCGAGCGGGCTAGCTTTGCTTTCGTTTAAACGGAGCAAACAAACTAACTTCGCCTGCTTAAAGCGATGAATTTAGGCAAAGGCTTGAATTCATCGCATTTCAAGCGGGTTTTCTCTTTCTTTGAAGTATCCAAATTTACCTTGAATTTGGATACTTTGCACTTGCCCATTACCATAAACAAAATTTTGCAAGTGGATACTTCGCTACGCTCAGTATGACAAAAAATAAGTCAAATGACAAGGAATTTGTCATTTTGAGCTTTCGCTAGAAAGCGAAAAATCCACAGAAATTTAAGACACACTTTAAATTTAAGGCTGAATTTAAACTCAACCTACTCCGCAAACTGCGGAGCGTGGATACTTCGCTTTCTTGCGAAAGCTCAGTATGACAATGCAAAGAGTTTTTGGATACTTCGCTTCGCTCAGTATGACAAGAAAATGGTTCAGTATGACACAAAATTCAGTTAAGACAAGTCAGTATGACAATGAAAGTGGATACTCTATTACGCTCAGTATGACAAGGCTCTTGCTTATAGCAAAGGGTTAAGGTGAGCGTTTGCCGCTTTTTGGTTCATCGGCAAAGGGCTGTATCTCAAAGTCTGGAATAATCGGAGTCGATGGAAGCTTGCCACCGCTTGACGAGCCGCTTGATGACAACGCGCCTGATTTACGCTTGCAAAGCATATCGACATAGGAATTTGAGTTGCCGCATTGCTCTGCGGCGTAAATTTCGCCACTTAAAAGTGCTAAAAGTCCAGCTATAAGGCAGATTTGTCGCATTATGCACCCCCTTCGTTGGCTCAATCATAGCACACAAAGGCTAACAAAGAGTTATTGAGTTTGTAAAATGCTTATTTTGCGCAAAAATGCTTTGCGGGTAAGTGTTAAAAATGCGCACTACTGTGTCGTTATGAGCCTATAAAATCGGTGCTGCAAGCTGTTTGCAAATTTGCTTTTGGTGATGGCGCATTTTAAATTTGAGTGTATGAAAAATTTAGTCATTTACTTGAATTTGCCTTGAAATTTGTGATAAAAATTTAGAATTTGCGTTGAATTTAGCGACAAATTTAAGCTGTCGCAAGAAAATTCAGCAAAATGCCTAAATTTTAAATTTAACTTGCTAAAATAGCCTTGATGATAGAGTAAATTTTCGCAAGTTGCAAGACGCAAAAGTGCCTTTGCTAGGGCTTTTGCGAAGAAAGGACAAAAGATGAGGGCTTATCCTTTTGATGAGTTTGAAAGCGATGTCAAAGTGCTTGCAAAACGCGTGCAAGCGGAGTTTGTGCCTGAGGTGATTTTGGCTGTGGCTCGTGGCGGGCTTACTTTGGGGCATTTTTTGGCGATGAGACTCAACAACCGCAGGCTTTTCGTGCTAAATAGCATTCATTATGATGACACGCAAAGGCTTGATGAGCTGCAAATCTTTAATGTGCCTGATTTGAGCGAGTTTCGCAAGGTGCTGATAGTCGATGATATGATAGACAGCGGCGAGACGATGAGTGCCATCAAAAGCCTACTGCAAGACAAATTTCCGCAGTGTGAATTTAAGGTAGCGACTATTTTTTACAAGCAAAATGCGCTTTTTAAGCCTGATTTTACGCTTAAAGAAGCAAAAGAGTGGATAGAATTTTTTTGGGAAAAGCTGTAAATTTAGGCTTTGCGGAGCATTAAATGCGCGCAAAATGCCGTTTTTAGCATAACAGATAAAGCAATTTTCTCAAAAAATTTTAATTTTTGCTTACAAAATTTTAGTGTTTGCCAAGCATTAACCAAAACCGCTTAAAATGCCCCTATGCGTTTTTGTTTAGCAAAATGCGCTGTGTTCTTTCTTTTGTTGGTGTCAGTTTAGTAAAACTGCGATGGATTAGATGTAGGATATGCCTTGCGAGGCGTTTTTGGTAGGATTTGTGAATTTTTGCCTTAAATGTGCTTTTGCGTGGGGTATGTTCTACTATGACCCGATTTATTAAGGGGTGCTTAAACCCCTTTGCGTGAGGATTTTTGCTTTTAAAATTCACAAAAAACGATAAAATCATAAAAATTTGATGATGAATTTTATAAATTTTTTGATGATTGTCGTGCAACCAAAGATAAACAGGGCAAAAAAGATAATCCTAGCGATTTATATCTAAACTCTTGCAAGGCATAAAGCCTTGATTGTGAGGCTTTTTAAGCGAAATTAAAGGCGCAAATTTAGCATTACGACAACAAAGCTCAAAAATCAAAGGACATTTTAAGCAAATTTAAAGGCTTAAATTCAATACCTCACCCCATTTATTTTAAGGAAATCTCGTAGTTTGTCATACTCGCCCTTTGTGAGATAGCGAAATTTACGCTCTTTGAGCGTGCTAAGTGCCAGCGCACCAAAGCCAACACGCTTTAAATCCATAACTTTTAAGTCAAAATACCCAAAAAACCGCCTAAGCTCCCTGTTTTGTCCCTCATTTATCAGCACGCGAAGCTTGGTGTAGCCGCCACTTGCGCCAAAAATTTCATAGTCTAAAAAGGGCGCAATTTTCATCGTGGTGATTTTGCTTTTAGCGTGTGCGCCTTTTAAGCCAGAGATTTCAAGCCCATTTTTCATAGCTTCAAGCACTTTTTCATCAAGCAAACCTTTGATTTTAAGGTAGTATTCGCGCTCCAAATCGCTTTGCATTAAGGCTGTGGCGATGACGGGCGAGTCTGTTAAGAGCAAAAGCCCACTACTCGCATAATCCAGCCGCCCTACGCTGCGCCACGCCCCAAATTCACGCGGCAAACTCTCATAAACCAGCCTGCGCCCGCGCTCATCCTTGCGCGAAACCAGCTCGCCCTTTGGCTTGTGGTAGATGATGAGCGAAAACTGCTTGCGCCTTGCTAGCCTTTTGCCCCGCACGAAAACCTTGTCGTTTTCGCCCACGCTGTCGCTGAATTCAGCCGTTTTTGCGCCGATTTTGACAAGCCCTTGTTTGATGAGTTCGTCCGCCTCTCGCCGTGAAAAGTCGCTGTTGTGCGCGATGAATTGATTGATACGCATTTTTATCCTTGTAAAAGCATAATTGTAGCAGTTTAGTTTTAAAATTTGGATTTATGTTTGTTTTAAAATCATTTTTTAACAAATTTTTGCTAAAATAACCTCTCACAAACACCAAAGGCAAAAACATAAATGATTTTTGAAAAGCAAGATTACCAGCAAGAGTGCATCACAAACATTATCACGCTTTTAGATGGCTTTGATTTTAAGCACCACAATGCTCTAAATCTCAAAGATTGTTTAAGCAAATTTCACGCCACGCACGAAATTCCCATCAAAAATTTAAGCGACAAGCTTAATGTTGATATTTTAATGGAAACAGGCACGGGCAAAACTTTTACTTATTTAAATTTGGTTTTTGCACTTCACAAGGCTTATGGACAAAATAAATTCATCATTTTTGTCCCACGCAAAGCCATTTTAGAGTCGGTTAAACAAAATGTCCGCCTTACGAAAGATTATTTTTACAATGAGTTCAAACGCCACCTTAAAATCTACACTTATGAAAGTGCTAAATCGCAAAACAATATCATCAACCACTACATTAAAAACCAAGATGAACTCAGTGTCTTGCTTCTTACCAACAGCGCGATTGACAAGGGCGCAAACATACTCAACAAAACTAGCGAAAACCTTTTTAACACAAAAAGCATTTTTGAAAATATCGCCGAGTTAAAGCCTATCTCTATCATAGACGAGCCACATTTGCTTAAAGGCGAGGCGTTTGGTAAGTATTTTGGTAAAATAGGCGCGCTTTATTTTCGCTTTGGGGCGACTTTTGCCAAAGAAAAAGAACACGCTTTAAGCAATGTCGCCTTTTGTTTAGACTCAATTAGCGCATTTAGAAATTATCTTGTCAAACAAATCCGCGTTCATTCTATCACACAAGACACCCAAGCTCCGTTTTTACTTAATGCGGATTCAAAAAGCGCGAAATTTGCCTTCTACAAAGCAGGCATTACTAAGCAAATCACGCTTTTAAAAGGAGAAGATTTAGGCAAGATTGATGCTAAATTTAACGGCATTAGTTTGGTTAAAAGCACCAAAGACAAGGCTTATTTAAGCGATGGCACTACGCTTGAAAAGGCAAGTTCTTATAAATTACAACAAAATGAAATCAGCACCCTTTTAGCAAAAGCCATCGACTTGCATTTTGAAAAAGAGGAGTTTTTATTTAGCCAAAACATTAAGGCATTAAGCCTGTTTTTTATCCCGCAAATTGAGGATTTTAGGCAAATTGAGGGCAAAGGCGCACCCTTTATTAAAACCGAATTTGAAAGGCTTTACAAACTTAAACGCACACAAATTCTAGCAAATGCGGATTTACCTTCAAGTTACAAAGAGTATTTAGCAAAAGACTTTGACGAAAGCGGAAATTTACGCGTTCATCAAGGCTATTTTAGTGGCGATAGCGCAACACTTAACAAAGGCAAAAAAGAAAGCAACAAAGAAAACATCGAAGCAAACGACATTAAGATAATTTTAAGCGAAAAAGAAAAGTTGCTTTCTTTTGGGACGCCTTTGCGTTTTATTTTTAGCGTGTGGGCTTTGCAAGAGGGCTGGGACAATCCAAACATTTTTACCCTTACCAAACTAGCAAGCTCCACAAGCGAAACAAGCCGCCATCAGCAAGTAGGACGCGGATTGAGAATAGCCGTAAATGACGAGGGCAAGCGCGTTACACACGGATTTTTAAGGGCAAATGACAACGCTTTTTATGAGATAAATTACCTTGATATGCTTGTAAGTGGCGAGGAAGTGGGTTTTATTGAGAATTTGCAAAAAGAGATTGAAGCAAGTAGTTTTGCAAGCGGTGGCATTGTGCTAGATAGAGAAAATTTAAGCAATTTAGGGCTTAATCAAAGAGAGATAAATAAATTTTGCGATGAATTAGAAACTTTAAACGCCGTAGAATTTGACGAGACAAACGACACTTACAAAATCATCGCGCCCATTTGTGAGACGCTACAAAGCAGCCAGAGCCTAAAAAACCTTTTAGGAGAGAAATTTAGCGCCGTTTTAAGTGCCTTTAAAATGGCTGAAAACTCAACCAACAAGCACGCCCAAATTCTAAACGCCAACAAACCCCAAGAAAAAGTCAAAATCCGCCAAAATTTAGCTTTGGAATTTAAAGAGTTATGGCAAACCATAAACGCACAAGCGCAATTAAGCTATCAAAATATCCAAAAAACCGCGCTGATAGATTCTATTGCAAAGGCGTTTAACCAAAGCCGCGTTGAGCCTGAAAGAATCATCTTTGAAAGCAAAAGATATGATGCAAAAACTAATAGAATTATCACCGAACAATCAAGCACTTTAAAAACCAAAAACTACGCCAACGCCTTAGACAAAGAGCTAAACGCCCTTTTACTTGACTTTGCCAAAGATGAGCGCTTGCCCTTAAATTTCACGCTTGAACTCTACAACACCTTAAACAAAGAGCATTTTGCAAACTCACCCAAAAAAGCCTTTGCCTTGCTTAAAAATATCATCAAAGATGAACTACACGCCAATTTGCTTTCTTGTGTGAGTTATGAATTTTGCCAAAACGCCTTTTCAAACACAGCTTTTGATAAAACAGACCCGCTTTATTTTGAAGATGGCTCACCTAAAACTGAGATTGAAAACCACAAAATAGGCAAATACAAAAGCGCGCAAATTCCAAGTGGCAACTATCTTTATGAGACAATCATTTATGATTCTAACATCGAAGAGCAAATAAGCAAAGAATAGGTGCAAAAAGTAGAAGGCAAAAGCATAGAAGTTTTTGCTAAACTCCCTAAATTTAAAATCCCAACGCCTTATAAAAGCTATGAGCCAGATTTTGCTTATTTGCTAAAAGATAAAAACGGCGAGAAAATCTTTTTTGTTTGCGAAAGTAAAGGCTATGACAAAGAAAGCGCCATTTCACAAGATGAATGGCGTAAAATTGACTACGCCAAAGTCTTTTTTAAAACACTCGCCCAAAATTTAAAAGAAAAACAAGTGCGCGTCATCTTTACCACGCGCATCAATAAGCAAGATTTGCTTACCACAATTCAAAACGCATTAAAGGAATCACAATGATAGACAAAAATCAAGCCATAAAAAATGGCATAACAATTATTGATAGCACAAAGGCTACAAACGCACTTTTTGATATACTACAAGCTCAATTCCCACAGACAATAAAAGATGGGCAAGTAAGCCTAAATGCCATAAAAATGCTTTTAGGCTTAAATGAAAGTGCGAGCAACGCAAGTGGCTATGAGCTAACTTTTACGGGCAAAGGACTTGCTAATGCGCTTTACTCTACACCTTGCCAAAAGGTGCTTAAATTTAAAGAGAGTTTTACGCCTACAAATAACCCCACCCCAAACCCCTCCCGCAAGGGAGGGGCTTCCCATACTTCCCCCTCCCTTGCGCACGGCGATTGTCTTGATTCCCCCTCCCTTGCGGAGGGGGACAAAGGGGGTGGGTTTGATTCCCCTAAAAACGCCATTATAGTAGGCGACAATCTTGACGCGCTTAAACTCTTAAAAGCAGCTTATAGCGAAAAAATAAAAATGATTTATATCGACCCGCCTTACAATACGACAAATGAAAATTTTATTTATCCCGATAATTTTAGGCAAGATTACAAAAAGATTTTAGAGGAAGTTGGCTTAATTGAAATTGACGAAAACGGGCAAGAAGTTGAAAGCGAGGATTTGAAATTTTTTAAAAACATTCAAGGAAGTAGAACGCATAGCGGTTGGCTTTCTTTTATGCTTCCGCGTCTTAAACTTGCGCGCGATTTGCTTAAAGAGGACGGCGTCATTTTTATTAGCATTGACGATAATGAACAGGCAAATTTAAAACTTTTATGCGATGAAATTTTCGGGGAAGATAATTTTGTTACAAGTGTGCCTAGACTTACTTCATCTCAACGCTCTGGGCAAGAAGATTATATGAATATATCACACGATTATATATTGATTTATTCTTATGCTACTGATTTTAATAATTCTACTGCTAGAAAAAATTTGGATAAAAATAAAATAGAACAAGATAAAAATGGGCATTTTATCAAGGGCGACACAAAGGCAATTTTAGCAAGTCAAACGCAAGGTTACTCAAAAGGTGGCGATTATGATTTTGAATACAATGGAAAAATTTACAAACCCATCGATAGCAAAGGAAAAAGAAATCGTTGGCTTTGGAGTTTAAAAAGAATGCAAGCAGCGGCAGATTTGGGAATTTTGGTAGAAACTAAAACGAGTTTAAGGATGCAAATTTACCTTGACAAAAAATTTGATGAAAAAACAAATACTATGATTGATAAAGATGAAAATTTGATTTTTCATACAGCAGATTTAATGATAGATAGTAAATTGACAAACGCAACTGGGACAAAAGAATTAGAAAAAATTTTAAATGCAAAAGTTTTTGATAATCCAAAACCGACAAATTTAATAAAAACATTATTGCAACTTTCAACCACGCCAAATTCAAACGATATTATTTTAGACTTTTTTGCAGGAAGCGGAACGACAGCCCAAGCGGTTATGGAATTAAACGCCCAAGATAAAGGCAATAGAGAGTTTATTTTAGTTCAAATTGACGAAGAGATAAAAGAAGATAAAAGCAAGAGCGCTTATGATTTTTGTAAGAAAGAATTAAAAAGCGAAAATCCTGTAATTAGCGATATTACAATAGAGAGAGTAAAAAGAGCCGCTCAAAAAATAATTCAATCGTCAAAAGACAACGATTCAAATTTAGGCTTTAAAGTTTTTACTTTACAAGACAAAGCGCAAATCACAAACACCCAAAATCAAATAACACTTTTTGCTCACTCAAATTTAACGCCCTTTGACAAAGCCCTAAATTTAGCCTTGCAAAGCGGCAAAACACTAAGTAACGCACTAGAAACTATCATACAAGACAAACTCTACAAATGCGAAGACGCTTATTTTTGCGTAGCGTGCGATAAAGAAGTGGGGGAGTATTTAGCTAAAAGTAAAAACGAAATGATATTTTTAGACGGCTATGAGGATATGGATTTACAAGCCTTTTTTAACCTAAACGCCAGCTTTAAAGAGCGTGTAAGCGTGGTGTATTGATTGTTAAATTTTAAAGCCTAAATTTAAACCCAAAAGTCCCAAAAATTCACAAATTTTGCACTAACTAAAAAACAAAGCCTTAAACACTCACATTAAAACCCAAAAGCCCTAAATTCAAAGGGCTTTTGGGCTATTTGCAAAGCAAACGCCCAAATTTACATTACAAAAATGCTTGGCACTATGGTAGGATATTTTTTGAGCTTGCGGAAAATGTGCTTTCTCAGCACTTGGCGAAACTGCGCCTCCATAAATCTTCTATCATCAAGCATTTCGTCCTTTGCGTTTGCGAAAAAGACGCTCAAAACATCGCTTATATCCTTTGAAAACGCCGCGTCTTGCTTGTCCGCTACCACGCCGTAGCTTAGCACTCGTGGCTTGTTTATCAGCGTTTTGTTGGCTTTATCAAGTTGAGCGATAACCACAACCACGCCATTGTCGGCTAAATTTTGCCTGTCAATCACCACATCATCGGCGATTTGCTTGTTGATTTGATTATCCACAAACACCTTGCCCGTTTTGACGGTTTTTAAGCGTTTTATGTATTTGTGGCAAAGTTCAACTTGGTCGCCATTGCTCATCAAGTAGATATTGCGCTCATCGACACCGCAAGCCACAGCCGTTTGCTTGTGCTTTACTATGTGATTATACTCGCCGTGCACGGGCAAAAAGAATTTAGGCTTTGTAAGGCTTAACATAAGCTTTTGTTCCTCCATACTCGCGTGCCCGCTCACATGAATTTCGCTGAATTCTTGATAAGCCACCTTTGCGCCAGCTTTAAGCAAAAAGTCAAGCACAGCATTTATGCTGCTTTCATTGCCAGGTATTGCTTTGGCTGAGATGATGATTTGGTCTGTTGGCTTGATTTTGATGAATTTATGCTCATCAGTTGCCATTCTGTAAAGTGCGCTCATCGTCTCGCCTTGTGAGCCTGTGGTAACGATTAAAACTTCATTATCCTTGTGCTTTGCTACCTCGTCCGCATCGATGAAAATCTTTCTGTCAAGCTTTATGTAGCCAAGCTCCATTGTGGTGTAAAGGTTGCGCTCCATAGAACGCCCGATGACGCACACTTTGCGCCCATATTTTAGCCCATAAGTTATGGCCTGATACACGCGGTGAATGTTTGAGCTAAAAGTGCTCATTATCACGCGCCCCTTTGCTTTGGCAAAAATCAAATCAAAAGTCGCTCCCACTGAGCTTTCACTCTTTGTAGAGCCTTCTTTATATGAATTTGTGCTATCGCTCAACAAGCACAAAACGCCCTCATCGCCATAATGCGCTAAGCGGTTTAAATCGCTAGGATAGCCATCAATAGGCGTAAAGTCGATTTTAAAATCCCCCGTGTGTATGAGCGTGCCAGCGCGTGTTTTTATCGCAAGTGCGCTTGCATCGATGATAGAGTGAGTTATGTGTATCCATTCTATCTCAAAGTTGCCGATTTCATAGACTTTTCGCTTTTCCACAGGACGAAAGAATTTGCGCTCATCTTTCAAGCCGTGCTCTTCAAATTTGTTTGAAATCATACCAAGTGCTAGTGGCGTAGCGTAAAGCGGATAGGTAAATTCCTTGAAAAAGTAAGGCACAGCGCCTATGTGGTCCTCGTGCGCGTGAGTGATGATGATACCTGCGATTTTATCCTTTATCTTGCGAATATAATCAAAATCTGGTATCACTATATCCACTCCGTGCATTGCGCTGTCGGGGAAACTCATACCTATGTCGATGATAATGGCGCTTGTATCGTCCTCGATGACGGTGAGATTGCCGCCGATTTCGCCAAGCCCGCCAATAGGCGTGATGCGCACCTTGTGCGTGCTGGTGTCGTTGTATTTGAGCGGGTGCAAGCGGTTTTCGTGTATGACTTTGTTCGCTTCAATCACCTTTTGCATTTGAATTTGCCACGGCTCATCGCCTGTGAGTTTTGTGGGTAAATTCTTGCTTTTTTTCTTGCTCTTTTTTTCGCCGCTATCTTGTGGCTTTTGGCTGTGTTTTTTACTCTCTTTGCTGTTTGAGTCGCTTAAATTTACATTGTTTGCGCCGTTTAAATTCGTGCCTTTTTCGTTGCGTGGCGAATTTTTAGAATGCTTTGAATTTGCGCCTTTTGAGTTTGAATTTTGCTTTGAATTCGAGTTTGAATTTGAGTTTGAATTTGCACCTAAGCCCGCACCTGCTGAATTTGCCCTTTCATCTCTTAAAGTCTCTTCGCTTTTAAGCGAGTTTTCAAGGGATTTTCTCTTGCGTTTAAAGCGGTAGTTTTTGTTGGATTTGCCGCTTGAATTTGGGTTTGTGCCTTTTGTGGCATTTTCTGTGCCGCCTAAATTTGCGCCCTTTGCCTTGCCTAAATTTTCGCTGTGGCTTGAATTTAAGCTGTCCTTTGCGCCGTTTAAATTCGCGCCTTTGCTTTCATTTTGCAAGCTGTGGTTTTCTTCGTTCATAATAATCCTTCACATTGTCATAAATTTCAAGGAAAGATTTGACGCTAAGCTCGTGCGCTCTGACATTTGCCCTTATGTCAAGCTCGTTTAAAGAGCGTGAAATTTGCGCTTTGTGCGCTTTTAAGTTGCTTAAAAGCTGTTTGCGTGGGGCTTTAAAGCAGTCTTTTAAAAAGCACTCAAAGCCACTTATGTCGCAAATGTCCTTAAATTCACGCTCTTTTTGCAAAAACATTACAGCTGAGCTTACCTTTGGGGTTGGCTCAAAGCAAGACGGAGCTACTTCAAAAAGCAAATTTGGCTCGCTCACTAGCCTTACTAAAACGCTCAAAGCGCAAAAATCGCTTGTTTTAGCCCTCGCGCAAAATTTCAAGGCGACTTCTTTTTGCACCATCACTAAAATCGCCTCGCACTTGCTGTCTTTTAACGCCTGTAAAACGAGCTTGCTGGCTATGTAGTAGGGCAAATTCGCCACTAAAACATAGTTTTGCGAACACAAATTCGGCGTAAATGCCTTGCTCGCGTCCTCGTTTAAAAGCTCTAAACTTTTGTTTTCAAGCTGCTTTTGGAATTTACGCCTTAAATGCGGTATCAGCTCATCATCTATCTCATAAGCCCTTACCCGCGCAAGCTCTAAAAGTCTTTGCGTCAAATCACCTAAGCCAACCCCAATCTCAACGATTTGCTCTGTGCCTTTGGGAATGGCTTGAATGATTTTGCTTAAAACGCTCTCATCTTTTAAAAAATTCTGCCCGAATTCTTTTTTTGCTTTTATCATCGCTTTTTTAAAAAGTCCGTTTTTCGTTTAAAAAGTGGTATTTTATCTTTTTTTGGTAAAAAATGCAAGAAAAAATTGAAATTTATTTGTTTTTTTAGGGTATAATTTTAACTGCTTGTAAAAACATTGTTTTTAAAGGCAAAGCAAAATTTAAAGAATAAAGGACAAAGATGAACCCGCTCAACAAAAATTTGCAGGTAAAAACCAAAACTTGGATAGCTAACAAAGACGGCGAAATCCTTTTTGGCAAGGGCAAAACCGAGCTTTTGGAGTGTATCGACAAGACAGGCAGCATTTTAAAGGCTGCTGCTATGATGGGAATCAACTATAAAAAGGCTTGGGTGCATTTAGACACCTTGCAAACAAACGCTGGCGAGCAGCTTGTCATCAAAAGACAAGGGCGCAGCGAAAATTCAGGCACAAGGCTTACCGAGCGAGCCAAAGAGCTGATGAAAAACTATGAAATTTTGCAAAAAGACATAGAAAACTACGCTAACAAACGCTTTAAAGAGCTTTTTAGCTAGGCTTTTAAGGCGCAAAAGTGGCGCAAAATAGCTTTTTTGCGCCTAAAAAAATTTACACGCTTGTCGCTACAAAAAATTTGCAAATTTTTTCAAACTCAGCCTTGCGATATAACATTTTTATGCTACAATGCGTTTTTGTTTTCAGTGGCCCATTCGTCTAGTGGTTAGGACGCCAGCCTCTCACGTTGGCAACACGAGTTCGAGTCTCGTATGGGTCACCAAACTTGCTAAAAGCCCTTTTTTCGCAAGACACAATTCGTCAAAGCCTTATAAATCCATTTGCATTGTGAGTCCTTGCTGCCAAAAGTTGCATTCAAGGCGCGTTACGGTGTGAAAAATGTCGCTCAAACGCTTAAATTTAGCCTCACTTACCGAGTCTGTGTAAGAATTTACAAAGTCCTCAAATTCCGCTCCCAAAGGCGCTAGCACCTCATCGCTGTAAGTGCGAATCCAGCTTTCATAAGGGTGATTTTTAAGCCCTTTTTCTCCAAGCCGTGCATAAATTTCGCGCCCTATGTGGCAGTAGCCTGAGGCGCACGAGCTAAGCGCAACTAAAATGTCTAAGAAATCCCCGCTGCTTGCGACATTTACCATATAGCAGGTGTAGGCTATGTTGGCAATGCTTTCTTCGCGGATTTTGAGTTTGCTTGCTTCTTTGGCGTCCTTTTCGCTCAAAATGCTGCGGTGTAGGATATGCTCGCCATCTACAACCGAAGTGGCTATGTTTTGATATTTGGTTGCAAAGGCTAGCTCCACAGCGTTTGTCGCCGCATTTGCGAGCAGCCCGCACACTCTACCATAGTGGAGCAAATACATATAATCTTGCTTCAAATAGAAGTGAAAATTTGCCTTTGGCAAGGTGCCGCTTTCGATTTGTTTGACAAAGTCGTGGTGCAAGTAAGCGTCCCAAACAGCCGCATTTTCTTTAACAAGTCTGTCAAAAAGTTTCATTTTTGTCCTTTGTGATAAAATAAAAACAAATTATAATTGCATTAAGTTAATGTCCTTTTAAATTCACTCATCTTTTATGATATAGCCATTTTTAAATATCCACCAGCTCAATGCTTTGGCTCGTTTTAAATTTTCAAACAAACTTTTTGCAAGGCTTTCATCATCATTTTGTGGCTTTTTGTCTTTAAAATACTCTATTTTGTGGCTATCATACACAAAGCGTTCGTTTGCTACGGCGTTGTATCCTAGCACGCTATGTGGCAAAGGGCTTTTTTTATAGTCATTGCTTAAAAGTGGTGTGCCAAAACTTGCGTATTTGTAGGCATTTGGAGCGACTAGCTCTGTGATAGTTGCCGTTATATCAATGTGTGAGCCTATGTTTGCCAGCACTTTTGGCTTTAAAATAGGCGAGTAGATGATGAGCGGCACGCCATTTTGCACGCGCAAAGGCGCTTGCGGATACTCTCTATCATAATGGTCGCCTGTGATGATGAAAAGGCTATTTGGCAAAGCTTCGCTCATTTGTCGCACAAAGCGAGCGAGCATTTTATCTTGGTAGATGATATGAGTAAAAACCTTTTTCTTGCGCTCATCTTGGGCGATTTGCGGGTGATTTTTAAGCCACGCGCTTATTTTTTCGTCATTTATGCCAAATTGTTGCAAGGGAGCGTCAAAAGGCGGGTGATTTGTGGTTGTCATTATCATCGCAAAGCTCTTTGTGCCTTTATTTTTAAGCGTATAATCCTTGATAAATTCGTAAAGATAGTGGTCATAAGCTCCCCAAGCGTTTTCAAAAGGCGGTTCAAAGCCCTTTTGCTTAGCAAAATTCACTATGTGATTGCTGAATAAAATCTCATCAAAGCCTTGTGATTTCGTGTAGCTGTCAAGTTTTTGCCAAGTGCCAGAGCCTCCATAAAAAAAGCTCGTTTTATAGCCTAAATCCTTAAAAATATAGCCAGCGGACATTTCAAACACAGGATTTTTCCCCACGCTTAAATTCAGCGGAATTTCGGTTTGAAAAAGCCCGCTGATTTGCACATCAAGGCTTTTTATGGTGCTGCTTGCATTTTGCAAAAAAAGCTCAGCCTTAAAGGCGTTTTTTTCTTTGATGAGTGTTTTAAGCTCACTCATCAGCCCCAAATCCTTAAATTCATCATCAAAATGCCACTCGCTCAAACTCTCAGCGACTATGTAAAAAATGTGATTGATTTGCGCCTTGCTAGGATTTGAAACTTCTTTTTGCAAAAGCTCGCTCAGGTTAAATTCGCTTGAATTTAAGTCATTTAAGGCAAAAAATTTGCGCGTAGCAACCAAAGGGCTTTCATCTGTGTAGTCTTTAAAGGCGGATTTGGCGATTTTAGCGTAGCTCATATACACATAAAGCAAGTCCCTAAACGCGCCTTGCGTGATTTGGCGCAAAAAGGCGTTTGGCACAGGCACGATTTCTTTGCCAAGCGAAATGCCTTTAAGCCCGATTTGTCCGTTGATTTCAAAAAGGCAAAGCAAGGCAAAAGCGACAAAAAGGCTTATGCGAAATTTTTTGCCTTGAATTTTAGCTATTTGAGCGTGAAAAAACGCCCAAAGTGCGTAAAAAAGCACGCTCACAACAAGCCACAAAAGCACCTTATAAGTCAAACCATAATCCGCGCCCAAAGCCGTCTCAAAAATCGCCTTTCTATCATCATAAATGAGTCCCAACAAAGAAGCGTTAAAAACATCTTGATAAATGCCGTAAAAGCCTATGTTTGCAACGCTTACAAAGGTGCTGATAAAAATCACCAAAAAGGCGTAAATTTTCACAATTTTTTCTTTTGGCAAAAGGGCTAAAAAGAAAAATACCACGCTCATCACGCCGATGATTTGCCCATCATAACGAAAAGCGTTGTAAAAAAAATGCACAAATTCACCCAAATTTACGCCATTTACGCTATCTTTAAAATAAAAGATAAAAACGGCTCGCAGGC
>OLGZ01001184.1_pt1 | contig 15832 bp, 15 predicted proteins | sample 1605981 | NCBI WGS metagenome assembly OLGZ01 (sample SAMN03283291) | human gut metagenome | biome: human-associated habitat; material: feces | host: Homo sapiens | place: Peru | collected 2012 | reverse complement strand
CGGACTTCGTGTTCAATCTGGCAGGCGTGAATCGCCCGGAGAACCCGGAAGACTTCATGAAGGGCAACTTCGGCTTTGCGTCTGATTTGCTGAACTGCCTGAAAAAGCACAACAATAAGGCCACCATCATGCTGTCCTCATCCATTCAAGCTACGCTGGCTGGACGCTTCGGCAACAGCGAGTACGGACGCAGCAAAAAAGCTGGCGAGGAACTGTTCTTCCAGTATGCTCAGGAGACCGGAGCAAAGGTTGCTCTCTACCGCTTTGTCAACCTGATGGGACACAGCCGCCCCAAGTACAACAGTGCCGTCAGCACCTTCTGCTGGGCAGTTGCCAATAACGAGCCTTTCACCGTCAACGACCGCAGCACCGAGCTGGAACTGCTGTACATCGACGACCTTGTAGAAGGAATGTTTGACCTGCTGGAAGGCAAGGAGCAACACTGTGAATTTGACGGTGTGGAGACTGTTCTGAAGGCAGACGGCCGCTATTGCTGCGTTCCCGTGACCCACAAGGTCACATTGGGCGAAATCGTTGATCTGCTGCAGCAGTTCAAGGCACAGCCGACTACGCTCATGATGCCGAAAATGCCGGACGGCTCCTTTGCCAAGAAACTCTACTCCCTGTATCTGACCTATCTGCCTACCGACAAGTTCAAGTATGCCTTGAAAATGAACGTGGACAACCGTGGCTCTTTCACGGAACTGGTACACACCGCCGATTGCGGACAGGTGAGCATCAACATCAGCTGTCCCGGAATCACCAAGGGACAGCACTGGCACAACTCCAAGTGGGAGCTGTTCATTGTGGTGGCAGGTCATGGCTTGATTCAGGAGCGGAATATCAACACCGGAGAAACGGTGGAATTTGAGGTTTCCGGGGATAAGATCGAGGCTGTCCACATGATTCCCGGCTGGACCCATAACATCATCAACCTGTCGGAAACGGAAAATCTGGTGACAGTGATGACCTGCAACGAGATCTTCAACCCGAACCACCCGGACACCTTCTTCGAGCCGGTGTAAGAGAAGATACTGGTTGACGTTAGGAGAATTTTATGGAACACAATTTTACATGGAAAAACGATGGGCGCACCAAGGTCATGATTGGCTGCGGTACCCGTCCGGAAATCATCCGACTGGCTGCGGTTATCAAACGCTGCCGGGAATATTTTGACTGCTGCGTGGTCTATTACAATCAGAATTGGGACAGAAATCTTTCTACCGTTTTCTGGGAGGATTTTGAACTGAAGAACACCTTCGGGGAGTATGGCCCGGACATTCTGGTGCCCGTGGTGGGCGAGAATCTGGGCGTGACCTGCGGTAACATTCTGGGACGCAGCTATGAGCTTTTGTCCGAGTTGCAGCCGGAGGGCTATCTGGTGCTGGGTGATACCAACTCCTGTCTGTCCGCCATCAGCGCAAAGCGGCTGCACATCCCGCTGTTTCACATGGAGGCTGGAAACCGCTGCAAGGACGAGTGCCTGCCCGAGGAGACAAATCGCCGCATCGTGGATGTAATCTCCGACGTGAATATGTGCTATTCCGAGTTTGCCCGGAAGTATCTGGCGGATACCGGCCTGCCCAAGGAGCGTACCTACCAGACCGGTTCTCCCATGGCGGAAGTGCTGCACATGAATCTGGACAAGATTCAGAAAAGCGATGTGCTGGAGCGTCTAGGGCTGGAAAAGGACAAGTACATTCTGCTGTCCGCCCACCGGGAGGAGAACATCGACTCCGAAAAGAACTTTCTGAGCCTGTTCACCGCCATCAACGCTCTGGCAGAGAAGTACGATATGCCCATCCTGTACTCCTGCCATCCCAGAAGCAAGCACCGTCTGGAAAAGAGTGGCTTCCAGCTCGACCCTCGTGTCCGGGTCAATGAACCGTTGGGCTTCAACGATTACAACAAGCTGCAAATGAACGCTCTGGCGATCGTCTCCGACTCCGGCACCCTGCCCGAGGAGAGCAGTTTCTATCTGTCCATTGGTCATCCCATCGCCGCCGTGTGCATCCGCACCTCCACCGAACGCCCCGAGGCACTGGAAGCCGGTGACTTCATCTTGGCTGGTATTACCACCAGGGAACTTCTCAACGCTACCGATATGGCGATTGAAATGAAGCAGAAGGGTGTTCTGGGCAAGCCCTGCCCCGATTATGTGGACGAGACCGTGTCCATGAAGGTGGTTCGCATCATTCAGGGGTATGTGAATGTAGTCAATAAAATGGTGTGGAGAAAATACTGAGTTACAAAGTGAGAATGCTATGCGACGAGTGAATATATTAGGCGTTGAAATTTCGGCTGTTAACAAAGAAACTGCAATTCAATATTTATTAAAAAACATGGACAAAGCACGAGGAAGATATATTTGTGCTTGTAATGTTCATACTACCGTAACAGCACATGAAAATTTGGACTATCAAGCGGTTCAAAACAATTCATTCATGACTTTGCCAGATGGAAAGCCCTTATCTAGTGTAGGCATTCGTCGCGGGTATTCGGAAATGGGGCGAGTGACTGGCCCCGATTTTATGGAACAAGTGATTGCAGCCACAGAAAAAAGTGATGCTCGTCACTATTTTTATGGAACAACGCAAGAAAATCTGAATGCACTACTCGAATACTTAAAGGTAAATTATCCCCAATTGTCCATTGTCGGTTGTGAGCCATCGTTGTTTAGACCGTTGACGATACAAGAAGAAACGGAACTGTGCGACAGAATCAACGAATCGAAAGCGGATTTTGTATGGGTTGCACTCGGTGCACCACGTCAAGAAAAATTTTGTGCGAAACTTAGCAAAAATACAAATGCCGTTTGGATAGCTGTTGGTGGAGCATTTAATGTTATTTCTGGAGTGATTCCACGTGCACCGCAGTGGATGCAGGATCACAGCTTAGAATGGTTGTATCGATGGAGCAAGGAACCAAAAAGATTGTTTAAACGGTATGCAGAAACAAATTCAAAATTTATTTTTTATCTGATAAAAGAGAAGGTTGAAAAAAGATGAGAAAAAAAGTCTGCATGGTCGTTCCGAGCTTCACAGCAAAGGGCGGAATTACATCTGTAGTAAATGGTTACCGGAACTCTCAATTGACAGAAGATTACGATGTGCGATTTATAGAGACCTATTGCGATGGAAGTGCAATTCAAAAAACTTCTAAAGCATTAAGTGCATATTTGAAATTTATTTATACAGTTTTTTTTTGGAAACCAAATCTTGTTCATGTTCATACTTCTTTTGGAGGAAGTTTTTATAGAAAGGCTGTAATAATTGAGATTGCCTCTCTTGCTAAAATTCCGGTTGTTAATCATGTTCATGGTGCGGATTTTGATGAGTTCTATCGAAAAAAATCTCAGAAAAAGAAGAAAACCATAGAAAAGATTTACAATAAATGCATTAAAACCATCGCCCTGTCAGAGGAATGGAAGAAGAATCTTGCAGAAATTGTGCCAGAACAGACAATTAGAGTTGTAGAGAATTATGGTGTTTTGCAGGAAGATTTGATCAAAGATAAATTTACAAAACCGAATAATAAACTGATCCTTTTTTTAGGATTTATATGTGAAAGAAAAGGATGCTTTGATATTCCGGCTATTGTAGATCAAGTATGCAGAAAAATACCGGATGCTCGGTTTATTCTTGGTGGAAGTGGAGAAATCGAAAAAGTCAAGCAGAAACTCAGTGCGAAATATAAAGATAATGTGGTATTCCCGGGATGGATACGAAATGAGCAAAAGACGCAGTATTTGAAAGAGGCTGATGTCTTTCTTCTACCTTCGTACAATGAGGGGATGCCTATGGCAATATTGGACGCTATGGGGTGTGGCCTTCCAATTGTAAGTACAGAAGTTGGTGGCATTCCTAAAATTGTAAGGCAAGGTGTCAATGGATATTTGTATAAACCGGGTGATAGTAAAAGCATGGCATGTGCAATTATTGAGTATCTTACAGATGATGAAAAGAGAGTAAAGGCTGGGCAAGAGAGCGCTTACATTATAAGAAAATCATATTCTCTGCGGCAAAATATTGATAAAATTGAAAAAATCTATACGGAAGTGACTAAATGAGAAAATATCTGAATGTAGTCATTGCTATAAGCAAGTCAGTGTGACAGTCGGAATAATTCTGCTTTTAGATTCAACCGTAGAAACATGAATTTGTTTGAACGCTTGGTTGTCGCTATTGGTTACTCATTTCTACCTGAGTAAAAGGATGACCAGATAATAAAACATTAAATAGTTTTGACCAAAATAGTGTAACTACTATGCTAACGGATTTTTTTTTGAAGAGCATATTAATCGTATTTGAAAATTGTACAGGAGTGTTAAAGTTTGAAGTTCTGGATTTATAAATGTTTGGATTTTACAAGGAGAGCTTTTAATAAGATGTTTATTCAACCTGGTGTAAAGGCAGGGATGAGTAAATGTGGAAAACAAGTTAAAATTGGTATGGGATGTGAATTGAAGCCACTGCCGAACATTAGTGTTGGAGATAGAACTGAAATTGGTCCTAGAGCATTATTTTGGACGACTAGAGCAAAAATTATTATAGGAGATGATGTTATTTTTGGGCCAGGAGTAACAATTATAACGGGAGACCATCCAATCAATATAAAAGGTTGTACAATCAATTCTATAAAGGATGCAGATAAACCAAAAGAATGTGATAAAGATGTTATTATCGAAGATGATGTTTGGATTGGGTGTAATGTGACGATCTTAAAAGGAGTACATATTCATTCTGGATCAGTAATTGCTGCTGGCAGTGTTGTGACTAGGGATGTAGAGTCTAATAGTATATATGCAGGAGTTCCGGCAAAAAAATTGAAAAATAGATTTGAATAAGGAATAAACTGATAAAAAAGATAGATGATGAAAAGTGGTTTATTGTGTAATGAGATGTAAAAGAACTATAAATAAAATAATTCTGGGGAAATTTTATGTTTGTACTCAGGCGAAGCGAAAGGAATAGAAATAATTATGAAAAACGTTTTGATTTGGGGAATGACAGCGAATTGGGGCGGGATTGAATCTGTTCTTTTTAATTATGTTGTTAACTCAAATAGAAATGAGATTAGATTTGATTTTATTACAACTTTCAAATCTATTCCACGTTCTGAAGTTTTAAAATCTTGTGGGTGTAAGATATATCATATATGTGATCGTCGATCTAATTATATGAAATATAGAATGGAAATGAATACGTTTTTTAAGATGCATGCAAAGGAATATGATGCTATTTGGTTAAATGATTGTATGTTTGCTAATATAGATTCACTAAAACTAGCAAAAAAATACGGTATAAGAAAGAGAATTGTTCATGCACACAATTCAAGCAATTTGGGAGGAGGCAAATCAAGAATTATTAGACATAAATTTAACTTATTACTTCTTCCCAAATATGCGACGGATTATTGGGCTTGTTCGCAACTTGCTGGGGAATGGACATTTCCGAAGAAAATACTTGAGTCATCACATTATATGGTGATTAATAATGCAATAGATTGTGAAAAATATTCTTATAATATATTAAAGAGAAAACAAAGTAGAGATTCTTTGAACATTAGTGATAATACTTTTGTAATTGGCCATGTTGGACGATTTGATTACCAAAAGAATCATATGTATTTGTTAGAAATAATGAATAAATTGTGTGATGAAATTGATAATGTTATTTTATTGTCTATTGGAACGGGTAGTGATTATGAAAAAATAAAAAATAAGGCATCGGATATGAAATTGGATAAGAAAATTCTATTCCTTGGACAACGAAGTGATGTTGCAGAGTTATTTCAAGCGATGGATCTTTTTGTTTTGCCGAGTAAGTTTGAAGGTTTGCCTGTTGTTTTAGTTGAAGCCATGGCTTCTGGATTGCCATGTATTGTTTCTGATAATATTACCAAAGAATCTCAAATAATACCTGAATTATGTAAGTTTGATTCTATTGATGGAAATATAGAAACGTGGGTAATGGATATAAAAAAAGCTATGAAATATAAAAACAGAAGAGATACGATTAATGAAATGAGAGAAGCAGGATATGATATAAAAAGACAAGCTTCATCATTTCATGAATTATTTTAGGGGAACAGCTATGAAAATCGGAATTTTGACCGTATTTGATGCAGTTAATTATGGGAGCTTTTTGCAGGCTTTTTGTCTTCAAGAGTTTTTAAAAAAACTCGGTCACGAAGTAATAATGGTAAAAAAGAATTCTCTAATATATGAAAAATGGAGATTTACGTCTCTTTTTACATATAAGCCTAATAAAATTAAGTTTAAAGGAAAGTTAGCTGTAGGGTATTTTAAAGCGTGGAAAAGTTTTGTTATTGAAAGAAATCCTAAAAATTTGGATGTGTTGATTGTAGGCAGTGATGAAATGTGGGAATTGAATAATATAACGTTTAAAACGATTCCGGAGTATTTTGGAAACAATATTTCAGCTAAAAGAAAAATTACATATGCAGTAAGTTCTAATGGAACACGAAAAGAAGATGTTTTGAGATATCCATTTATAACGGAAGGATTAAAAGAATTTACGGGTGTTGCCGTAAGAGATAAGTCTACTTATGATGCGTATGCTCCATATTTAACAATAAAGCCAAAGTATGCGGTGGATCCAACCTTGATAATGGATCTTAATGATTATATTGTAAATACGGAATTGAAAAATTATATTTTGTGTTATACATATACATTTGAGAACTATATGATAAAGGCTGTAAAAAAATTAGCTAATGATACAGGCAAAAAAATAGTTGTAGTAGGACAAAATTATGAATGGGCTGATTTATGTATTCCTGCAACACCTTTTGAGTTTTTGGGATTGATTAAAAATTCTGATTTTATTGTTACAGATACATTTCATGGTACGACTTTATCTATTGCATTAAAAAAGGACTTTGCTTCATTTGCATATAAAACGAAAGTTTATAGTACGCTCGAGCTTTTCAATCTGTTGGATAGAAATGCTAATGGGTATAATGATATTACAGAGTTTTATAATAGGAAAATAGACTATTCAACAGTCTATACAAATTATATTTTGCCACTTCGAAGGGATTCTATCAATTATTTGAAGAGTATTATTGGTGATTAATATGGGTGAGGCATTTGTGTTTAAATATGCTAATGATGAAGTCTTGAAAAATAGCTCATCTGGAGGGGCTTTTTCAGCTTTATCGGATTATATTTTGAAAAATAATGGCATAATTTATGGAGCAGTTTATGATTATGATAATAACCGTGTTGTGCATTTACGTGCCGATAATTTTGAAGAAAGAAATAGGATGAGGGGGTCCAAGTACCTTCAAAGTATAGTTGGTGATTCCTTTGAAAATGTAAAAGAGGATTTAAACGCGGATAAAACAGTTCTATTTACAGGAACTATTTGCCAAATAGCGGGACTTAGACAATATTTGAATTTAAAGAAAGTTAATGCAGATAAACTTTTTACTTGCGATATAATATGTCATGGCGTGGCTAGTCCATTAATTTGGAAAGATTTTATAGAATATAAGGTGCCGGGAAGACTATGTTCAATTAATTTTAGAGATAAGGAATTAGGGTGGAATAATTCAAAAGCTATTGCTCAAAGAGAAGAAAATCGTATTGATTTAAGTGAGTATATGAAATTATTCTATAGTCACAGCATAATGAGGCCCTCATGTCATACATGTCAATTTACCTCGACAATTCGTTGCTCCGAGATTACGATCGGAGATTTTTGGGGAATAGAAAATCTACATGATTGTTTCGATTCTGTGAATGGTGCTTCGTTTGTTATGGTTAATAATGATAAAGGAAAAAACTTATTAAAAAGGGTTTTGGATACAAATGTTGAAATTGAATATAAAAAAGTACAAGTATCAGATGTTCGGCAACCTAATTTATATTCACCTACGAAAGCTTCCGTAATTAGAAGTTATTTTTGGAAAGATTATAGAAACAATGGAATTCGTTATGTTGTAACTAAATACACTAGTAATAGCATACTGAAAAAGATGAGGGTTATTTTTATAAAAATTTTTTGCAGATTTTCAAAGATGTTTAGTGATATGAAGAGATAAGTGAAAGACATAGTACAAACACGGGAGAAATATTAATGCAGCAAGAAAAGAGAGAAATAAGAGCTGGCATAGGGTATACAATTGGAAACATATTCATAAAAGGTGCATCCTTTATATCGCTGCCTATTTTTACAAGGCTGTTATCAACAGGAGATTTTGGAATATATAACACTTATTTGGCATATGAGTCGCTATTATGTGTAATTGTTGGGTTGGGAGTTTCAGCATCTTTAAAAAATGCAAAAATTGATTTTTCTAGAGAGATTGATACATACTTTTATACTCTTGTTGAAATGATAAGCAAGATGGCAATTATTGTATTGTTTGTTCTTGCTATTTGCTTAAAAGTTTTTCACTGGAAGACTGGGTTTGATTTTCCTGTTATAGTTATTTTGGTTGCTCATAGTTATGGAACAGCTATATTAGGAATATATTATTCGAAGAAATCATTAGAGTATGATTATAAATCTTATTTAAAAGCCTCTTTTTTTAATACGATTAGTAATATTGCGATTTCTATTATTTTATTATTAACTATTTTCTCATGTAATAAAGCTTTGGGGAGAATTATAGGCACTGCAACACCTCTCGTTGTTTTAGGCTTTGCAATATCTTTTAAATCCGCCAAACGCGCTAAATTTACAAGTTCTGCCAAGATGCGTAAATATGCATTGCTTATAGGAACTCCGTTAATAATTCATTTAATAAGTCAAACAGTAGAGTCACAAATTGATCGAATAATGATTACAAATTATTGGGGGAATTCTTATACAGGTATATATAGTTTTGTTTATAGTATAGCTGTTATATATCAAATTATTTGTAATTCTACTGACTCGGTATGGAATGTGTGGTTTTTCGATAAGTTTTCATTGAATAAATTTAGTGAAATTAATAGTAAAGCCAAGAAATATATAGCACTGCATGTTTTTGCTGTTATTACAATGATGACTTTTTCAAGAGAACTCATTATGTTAATGTCTTCAAAAGAATATTGGGTAGGAGCATCTTTGTTTGTTCCGATTATTTTAGGACTATTTTATTTATTGTTATATTCGATTCCGGTTTGTGTAGAATTATATTATAAAAAGACAAGATATATAGCTATTGCTACTTGTTTAGCTGCGGTTGTTAATATTGTTACAAATTATCTTTTTATTCCTTCATACGGTTATTATGCAGCCGCATTAACAACATTGTTAAGTTATGTGATTACCTTCATCATTCATTACTGTGTTTCAAGAAAAATACTAAAAGAATACAATATAAATATTCTAGAATTTAAGATTTATATTCCAAGCATTATTATTACAAGTTTATATGGAGTATTTATTTTCTTAAATAATAATCATTTGACATTAAAATTAATAGTATATTTTGTTTTTTCTTCGATTTACTTTTTTTATTACAAAAAAAGCATGGGCGTTTTAATGAAAGAAATAAAAAGGAGGCACTAAAATGAGAAATGCTTGTTATCAAAACAAAGCAAGACTATTGATAGTGATTTTGTTAGTGCTGATTTTTCAGGATTTTATTTCTTCATATATACCTTTGTTTAAATATTTTGACGAAATCTTTTCGTTATCGGCTTTTTTAATACTTATAATTGAAGTGCTTTCAAATCATGGAAAAATCAGATTAAAAAGAGATGAAAAAAACTTATTTGTATTTTGGGGAGGATTTATATTATGCGGATGTATAAGTTATTGGATGAATTCTAGTCAACCTGTTATTGCTTTTGCAGGGGATTTGTTTTTGAATTCTAAATTTGTTCTTGCTTTTTATGTTGGAAATAAAATCGGGAAAAGTAGCTCTAAATTTAATAAGCAAATAATTGCGAATTCCATAACTATAATTACCGCACTTTTGTTTTTTGCGTTGATTTGTAACTTCTTTTTTAGATTCTTTCCGACACAAGAAATTCGGTTTGGAATACCGATTCAAAAACTATTTTTTAGCCATTCCGGATATTTAGCGTCTTGTGCAATCTTGCTTTTTGTAATTACATTATATTTGTACGAAACTATTACAATGCCGTTTGTATATATTTTCATGCAATTATTTATTGTCGTTTCCACTCTAAGATATAAGGCGATAGCGTGTGCTATGGTTTTTTTACTAATTTATTATGTCAAAATTCTGCGTAAAAGTAGTTTTAAATGGTATCACTGGCTGATTTTTATATTTGCTTTTGGCTTGTTTGGCTGGGATCAAATAGCTTTATATTATGGTGCTGGTGCATTGAATAATGCCCGGGGAGCGTTAACGATTAATAGTATTAGAATAGCAAGGAATTTATTTCCATTTGGTGCAGGATTTGGAACATACGGATCCTATATGACAAGAATATATTATTCATCTTATTATTATAAATATGGCTTAAGTGGAATTTGGGGATTGACTCCAAACTCGCAAAATTTTTCTTTTTTTTCTGATACTTTTTGGCCAATGATTCTAGGACAAACCGGATATCTAGGTTTAATATGTTATTTATTTATGCTTGTTTGTTTTGTGAAGCAAATAAATAAATTAAAAGTTGTGAGTAAAACAGCGTATATATCATGCTTTTGCGTTTTGATTTATCTGTTTATTGAATCTACATCATCATCAGCTTTTGTTAGTCCACAGGCAATTCCATTTGCTGTATGGATTGGGGCAATTAAAGCAAACACTGGTAGTAGTGAATACTATAAAAATTAATAGCACAAACGAACAATTTGTTCGGAAAAATGACGAGATTCGTTTAAATTATCAGCAAATAGAAAGATTATAGCATTTCTAGATACGTTTGTCATTGGGGGATTTATAAATTGTGAAAATATAAATGATTACAGTTGCTTAATAGGAATACATGTTTAAACAGGAAATAGTAGATATTTAAAAGTTGAAATTAAAAAGGATTGCAATGATGAGAATAATACCAGTTTTATATAGTCAAAAAAATGAGTGTTGTGGTTGTTCAGCTTGCTATGCTATTTGCCCTCAAAATGCAATTAACATGGTTGCCGATGATGAAGGCTTTGATTACCCTCAGATAAACAAGAATGTGTGTGTGCGTTGCTACATGTGCATTAGTGTTTGTCCGATAAAAAATTGCAGGAATAACAATAAACAATAATAATTGCAAAATATCATTCTATTATAATTAAGGCTATAATATTTGTTGTTGGAATATCTATGAGTGCTGTCATCAAAATAAAAAAACGGAAACCTAAGTATGCCTATGGAAATTGAATATAGAATGACATACTGTAGGAGCTTCTATAATTGGAAAAGGAAGTATAAAATGTTCACTTTTGAAGCTGATTGCTACGTCATGGCGAAATCCATTACCTTGCTGGGCTGATATATGTGAATGCTAATACATACTTGAGCCACCTCCCGGTAAACTTTGAAAATCAGAAACAGATGGTTGATTCCTCGTGGATTTGCCCATGGCTACCTGACACTAGAAGATGACACCTTAATGCAGTGGTGTGTGGATAATGTCTTCTGTGGGGAGGCTGCGCGAGAGGTGCATTATGATTCCAATTTTATCTGGCAGATCGAGCCTTGGCCAATAATGAAATACATCCTCTCTGAGAAAGATAAAAGTGCCAAGTCCTTGCAAGAACTGGCGCAATGTGGTTTAATTAAGTCATAAAATCATCATCTTCATCTGGTCCATTTCACCCTATGTACCGTACTTCTACATCATCAAACCCACTCCAGTTCAGTCTTTGACCACAGTGGTTGCAGAAGAGCTGGTACTCGCACTCCATGGTGGTTCCGCACCGTGGACACTTTGCAAACTCAGCACCACACCTATACGAGCATACAATTTTCACTTTCCAAGGCCATCGGTAAGTAGGGGAGAGCAGAAGCTCATATAGCATACGTGTGGGGAGTACATCCCAATTCCAGTTATCATCGAACCAATCTAATTTATTCTTCATGTGATTTACACTTCTGTGTATATAGCATAGATGAAATCACATGATGATGCGAATGAACTCACAACTTCTTGCTTTTTTGATAAGTTGGAGAAAAAATATGCAAACGACAAAACTGTATGTTGAATACATTGTAATTGGCATGGAGTCGTTAGTTTGGATAGTATTACTAGTTTTGCTGTTTTTAGGAAAATCGTCACTAGTGTTTTTTGATTACTGTATTCAGAATTTATTGACATCCATATTTATGATTGGAGCTTGTTATGTTCTGGGATTGTTGACGGATCGTGTTGCCGATAAACTGACAGATAAAAAGAAAAGACGAATAAAAAATCGTTATCCGATTAAAGCAAGTACAAGCATTTTAGTGTGGGAAAAGGTCAAGCAAGACACATTTGCAGCGTTTACATTGTCCCGTATTAGGATTCTAAGATCGACTATGGTAAATTCTGCATTAATTGGAGCCGCAGGAATGCTAGTATCGTTTTGTGTGTACTACAATGGTATACTAGGAATACTGTCGTTAGTCTTTTTTGAAATAATGGCTTTGATTGCGTGGCAAGCGCATACAAGTCTTCTGATTAACTATTATAGAAAAACACAGAATCTTGAACGGGACATGGCAAATGAAGAAAAAATATAGAGGTATTGTAGTAACAGATGAGGAATAGGCGTTAAGAATTTGAATTGTAGGAGCGTGAGCTCCCATTGCTGCTCGAAACTTTGCACACCTCTCCGTGGTGAGCAGCAGGCAACACAGTAAAAGGTACTGTGGCTAAGAATGCAAAGGATCGAATATGAAATTATAAAATGGTATGCCTACTATAATAAAAGATAAAGCAAATGATATTGTATATGGCACTGCGTTTGATGCAAATGCGGTGGTATCTTGGCTAACTCTGGGAATCGCAGTTTGCTTGACAATAGTAAGCGTTTCTATTACTGTATGCCATGTTGTAATGTTTGAGGTGGATCAAACACAAATGAGTACACTCTATACAACGACAGCGCAAACAGTCGGAGGTCTGTATGGCTTAACGCTGACGGCGTATGTGTTCTTTGTTGACAAATTTAGAGAATCAACCAAGGATGACGAAACATTGTATGATGCAACTAATGCGGTTTTGTTAAATTTGTTCGCTGGGTTGGTATCTATATCAATTCTTTGTGGATTGATTATCGTGACATCTTTAGTTGGAGTTGCTAATCTGGGTAAGTTAGCTGACTTTGAATATTGGCTTATAAATGAAAATGTTCTTCTCTTCATTTTGGAGATTGTGGCAATCCTCTTTTTTGGGGTACAATTACTTGATCCAAAGAAACTTGATAAAGAATTAAATCGAATGAAAAAAGTTGATAGTAAGAAAAATGGGATTGCGGCCGTAACAAGGCAAAGAGGAAATGTTGTTGAGTTTTTTGAACGGTATAATAAACTTGAAAATGATATATTCTTTATTGCAAACTATTATCTTCCAAATGGTACGCTTAATGAGAAGGCCAGTAAACCTAGAATTATCAGAGGATTGCAAATAATGAATGCCAGACAGATTGTCAATGGAAATGTAATGATACTTATTGATAATTTGAGGAAGTGTAGGGACATTTTAATACATGGATCTGAGTGTAGCGTAACGAATGAAAGAATGGACGAAGTACGAAAAATTGGTTCACTAATTAGTGTGGTTCGAAAATTGCTGGAGGATAAGAAGGAAGGAACTGTCGAATGGGAGATGACAATAAAGCAATTGTATGATTTTGGAAATCAACTGTAAAAATATACTTCTTAATTAAATTAACCACAAGGAACTGTTCGGAATTTCTCACGCTTCCTTGTGGTGAAAAGGAAGTAGCACTAATGGGGAAACTAAGTGTAAATAGGGATAAGGGATAGACCATGGAGTACTATACCCTAATTAGTTTATTTGATTATGCCTTACAAATGTTGTATGAAAAGGATCTTGATCTTTTTTATTATATATGCTCAAGAAAGAACATTTGCAGGTCGCTTAGCAATATATTTGCAGCAAGCGTATGATCCGAACTTCCAGAAAGATTTTAGAATAGACATAGAATATAATCGAGAAGGCTATGGTTCGAAATACCGACATCCAAGAGTGAAAAGAGGATGGATAGCACCGGATATTGTATTACATAGAAGAAACAATCCTGAGAACATTTTTTGCTGTGAAATGAAGCTGGATGAAGATGAATTTAATGAGGATTCAATTCGTCTAAGGGACGCAGTAAACGAAAGAACCTATCAGTTTGGTGTGAATTTATATTTGGTTCACCCTGAGGCGGCGGAGTTATCTGTATTTACGGCTAAGGATATGTTTGTTAAGGAAGAAAAGTATAGATTTCTTCTGTTTGACAGGAAATTGGTTTATAGAGATCAACAGAGAGACTGGTGCTTCGAGAATGATGCATGGCGATACACTGAATGAATTTTGGAGAGTAAAATGAACACGAGTGAAGCAGCGAGAAAATGGAAGTGTTCTGTTGGCACTGTAAGAAAATACTGTAACGAGGGTATAACACCGCCTGCTGAAAAAATTCAACACTTCCGTGGGGGTGGAATATCCCAGATGAAGCCTGCAAACCTCCTGTAACACGCCATAAAGCGGTCGTAATAATGTGTATGGCTAGTGCTGTGCGCGAGAGTGGAGAGGTGAATCTAAAAACCTTGGGAATCCCTGAAAATCTTTGTATGAGATGCATTTCAATATCTTCAAGATTGTGGGGTTATTGCTTTGTTGCAACAAAATGAGATTACGGAAGCAATGAAGGCTATTCAAATCTTACCGCTGGGGAAAAAGCTTGTTGAGGCAGATGAAGAATCAAAAACCAAAGAAAAAAGTGCTGAAGTGGAACTTGGGTACGATAAAACTGGATCACATGTTAATTTGACATTTGGGATATCTAGTACATAACACATTGTTGCTTGAAATGAATTACAGTGCTATACTTAAACCACAATACATAACAGAAAGGCGGATACCCAATGCCCAGAACTAAAGGAAGCAAGAATAAGCCCAAAATGGTGACTAGTGACTTCGCATCCCAGATTGCAGAAAAGCAGGAAGCAATCGCATCTCTGACTACCGAGATCACCACTATTACCGCCAACATCGACACTTTGAAGGCTGACCTGAAAGAGAAGAAGACTGCTCTGAAGAAGGCCCAGAAAGAACTGACGAAGCTGGAAGCCAAGAAAGCTGCAGCTGATCAGAAGGCCGCCGAAGCAGCGAAGAAGGCTGAAGCCGAGGACGTACTGAAAAAGCTGTTGGCCAGCGGCGTGAGTGCAGACGAGATTCTCGAAAAATTGAAATAATCTTTTCAAAATCCAAAACCGTGTGGACGGAGTTACAAAATCCCATCTAGACGGTTTTCCAATAAGATGATTGCTTCATATCGAACAAAAAAAGCGCTGCTTCCAACACCATAGCCCAAAATCATGTCCGGTGAAATTTCAGCATAAGAGGCAGCGGAGGAGCGCATCTGGGCAGGGCGAACGCCCCGGCGGAAGCCCCGGGCCCCGGACGCTCCGAAGAGTGAGCACGATATCACATGAAAATCCATACGCATAAAAAGTACAGAAATACAAAAAAATCCAAAAACACAAAATTGCGAAAAAACTTGAAAATAACGCTGAAACGTGGTATAATTTTGGTACGAACAAGCCAGTTTTGGTACGACAACGGTATGCTGTGGTACTGTAACTGTTGTTTCGAAATCATGAACGATCACAAAAAAATCGTGAAAATTTAGCGTAGCTACGACGACACCTATCAGGTTCAGGTCGTGTCTTGGTACGACAACGAGAACTCCTA
>OLGZ01001180.1_pt1 | contig 15904 bp, 16 predicted proteins | sample 1605981 | NCBI WGS metagenome assembly OLGZ01 (sample SAMN03283291) | human gut metagenome | biome: human-associated habitat; material: feces | host: Homo sapiens | place: Peru | collected 2012 | reverse complement strand
TTCTATCAGAAGAAGTACCGGGAGCTGATCTGAAAGGAGGAGTCCCACATGAAAAAGAACATTGGATTTGTCCCCATGGATTCCTCCCTTGCCGCATGGCTGCTGGAAAAGCTGACGAAGGAGCCGCTGGTAAGCGACTGCGCCGAAGAATTGCGCTCGGGCATTCAGGATATGCTCAGTGGGGAGGTCAACTCTCTGCTGTTAAGTGCGGCGGGAGAATCGGAGCTGCCGTCCCTGACCCCGCCGGAGGGGATGCGTATCGGTGAGTTAGAGATCAATCCGAAAAGCAGGCGGGTCATCTCGGCGGGTAAGGAGGTCAGTCTGACACCCAAGGAGTTTGACATTCTCTATTTCCTCGCACAAAACCGTGGGGAGGTATTCACCAAGGAGCAGATCTACCGGGCTGTATGGTCGGAGGACTATCTGCTGGATGACAGCAACATCATGGCGTTCATCCGTAAGCTGCGGAAAAAGATTGAGCCTGACCCGGACGCACCCAAGTACATCCTGACCATCTGGGGGATCGGCTACAAAATGAATGACCAACTGTAAAGAAAGGCGGGCGCTGGGGCGTCCGCCTAAATTCTTGCCAAATCGCAAGGGAATCGCAAGGTTTTCACCATGGGATTTCCCTTGCGATTTTTGTATACTGTACAAGGTCGAAGGGAGGCGATTGCTATGATTTACACAGACTTTGTTATTAGAATTTCTCTCTCCATGCTGCTCGGTTTTCTGATCGGCTTGGAACGGCAGCTTACCGGACACCCGGCTGGTATCCGCATCAATGTTCTGATTTGTATGGGAACCAGTTTCTTTACGCTATTCCCTATGCTCTACGGCTCAGATCAGGTGTTCCGTGTAGGTAGCAGCATTATATCCGGTGTCGGTTTCCTGTGCAGCGGCGTGATCTTCAAGGACAGCGGCACCGTGCGGGGAATGAACACGGCGGCGACCCTTTGGTGTACCGCTGCCATCGGGATTCTTGCCAGCACTGGAATGTATGCAATCGCCATTACCGCCACCGCTGTACTGATCGGTTCCAATCTGCTTCTGCGCCCTCTTGCAAGAAAGCTGAATCCCCTTACTGTGGGAGATGAGTCTGAAAAGCAATATCGCATTTCTGTTACCTGTCAGGAGAATGCGGAACAGGAAATTCGCTTGCTGCTGATCAATAGTAACTCCTGCAAGACGCTATATCTGAACAATTTGAAGAGCGGCGATGTTGTTGGCGACAAGGTTGAAATTGTTGCCGAATACTGTTCCTTCGGGAAGCCCAAAAGCAATGTGTTAGAGGGCATCGTTGGACAGGCATTAGCCATCCCCCAAGTGGTCAGCGCCGGTTGGGAGGTGCTTTGAACGAAAGAGAAAAGCCGATATGAAAACAAGATTACGAAAATCAATCACCGAAAGGAGTGATCCCCTATGGACTTCACCTGCATCTTTTTTGGCGTTCTGTTCACCGTGGCGGGCTTTGTATTTGCCTGCGGAAAAGGACACATACACCTTTCAGCGTGGAAGAATATGCCCCAGTCTGAAAAAGACAAAATAAAAATCAGACCCCTTTGCCGAAACATCGGAGAGGTTATCGCCCTGAACGGCATCATTTTTCTACTCAAGGGCTTCTGGTCTGCGTTCGGCGACCACTGGTTCGTAGGTGCTATGATCGCATGGCTTGTAGTTGCCGGTTTTGATGTATGGTACATCGGCAAAAGCAAACGGTATCAGAACTGACCCGCCGCACGGCGATTTCACATAGATATTTTGCGAACGAGTGAGGTGAACGACATGGACTCTGACAGTAGTCCGCAAAGGCATCGAGCAGCACAGGAGAACACAAAGAGTCTGTGTCCTTCCGGCGCTTGCCCTTGCCTCTATCAAAATCAAGGAGGTAAGACCCATGAACAAGAAAGAAAATCGTATGGCTGTTCGTCAGGAGGTTCAAAAGAGCGTGATCCGTGACGAACAGAACCGCCGCATTCAGTTTGCGGCGACCAATCCCATCAACGAGGTTTTGAAGAACCTGCACACCACCCTGCGGGGTCTTGACGAAGATGCCGTCTCCGTCAGCCGTGCCAAATTCGGCAGCAACAAGGTGACCCACGAAAAGAAGAAGTCCCTTGCCAAGCGGCTTGCCGGTGCCTTCATCAACCCCTTTACCGCCATCCTGTTCTGCTTGGCGCTGGTTTCCGCCATGACAGATATGGTGTTTCCGCACTTTTCCCTTTTGGGCAGCGTCCCGGAGGATTTTGACCCGCTGACGGTGGTCATTATCCTGACCATGGTGCTGATCTCCGGCACGCTCCGCTTCGTTCAGGAGTCCCGCAGCGGCAATGCGGCGGAAAAGCTGCTGGCAATGATCACCACCACCTGCACCGTTACCCGCAGAGAGCAGGAAAAGGCTGAGATCCCTATGGACGATCTGGTGGTGGGCGATATTGTGCATCTCTCCGCAGGGGATATGATCCCCGCCGATGTCCGCATTCTGGACGCAAAGGACCTGTTCGTCAGTCAGGCGAGCCTCACCGGTGAGAGTGAGCCGATTGAAAAGACGCCCAATGTGAGCGCGGGGCGTGAGAGCGTTACCGATTATACCAACATCGCCTTTATGGGAAGCAATGTGGTGTCCGGCAGTGCCACCGCTGTGGTGGTCTGCACCGGAGACCGGACGCTGTTCGGCTCGATGGCATCCGCCATTGCGGGGGAAGCGGTGGAAACCAGCTTCACCAAGGGCGTCAACGCTGTTTCCTGGGTGCTGATCCGCTTTATGCTGGTCATGGTTCCGCTGGTGTTCTTCATCAACGGCATCACCAAGGGCGACTGGCTGGATGCGTTCCTCTTCGGCATCTCTATCGCCGTGGGCTTGACTCCGGAGATGCTACCCATGATCGTGACCACCTGCCTTGCTAAGGGCGCTGTTTCCATGAGCAAAAAGCAGACCATCGTCAAAAATCTTAACTCCATTCAGAACTTCGGCGCTATCGACATTCTCTGCACTGACAAAACCGGCACGCTGACACAGGACAAGGTGGTGCTGGAATACCACCTGAATGTCAATGGCGAGGACGATACACGGGTGCTGCGCCATGCCTACCTCAACAGCTACTTCCAGACCGGTTACAAAAACCTGATGGATATTGCCATCATCCGCAAGACGGAGGATGAAGAGGCGGCAGACTCTCGGCTTCTCGACCTGTCGGAAAACTATGTGAAGGTGGATGAGATCCCCTTCGACTTCACCCGCCGCAGATTGACCACGGTGGTGCAGGACAAGACCGGCAAGACCCAGATGGTGACCAAGGGTGCCGTGGAGGAAATGCTCTCCATCTGCACCTATGCCGAGTGCGACGGCGCTGTGCAGCCGCTGACCGATGCTGTCCGCAGCCGTATTCTCGAAACCGTGGATGCCCTCAACGACAAGGGCTTCCGGGTGCTTGCCATTGCGCAGAAAAGCAACCCTTCCCCGGTGGGAGCCTTCGGCGTGAAGGACGAGTGCGACATGGTGCTGCTGGGCTATCTTGCCTTCCTCGATCCCCCCAAGGAGTCCACTGCCGACGCGATCAAGGCGCTGAAAGCCCACGGCGTTACCACCAAGATCCTCACCGGCGACAACGACAAGGTGACCCGCACCATCTGCAAGCAGGTGGGCTTGAAGGTTCGCAATATGCTGCTGGGATCTGACCTGGAAAACATGACAGACGCAGAGCTGGCAAAAGCCGCAGAATCCACCGATGTATTCGCCAAGCTGACCCCCAATCAGAAAGCCCGTGTGGTGTCCGTCCTCCGGGAGAACGGTCATACGGTGGGCTTCATGGGTGATGGCATCAACGATGCTGCCGCTATGAAAGCCGCTGACATCGGCATTTCCGTGGATACCGCCGTGGATGTAGCCAAGGAATCGGCGGACATCATTCTCCTTGAAAAAGACCTGATGGTTTTGGAGCAGGGCATCATTGAGGGACGCAAGACCTACGCCAACATGATCAAGTACATCAAGATGACGGCATCCTCCAACTTCGGCAATATGTTCTCGGTGCTGGCGGCCTCGGCGCTGCTGCCCTTCCTGCCCATGATGAGCGTGCATCTCATCTTCCTGAATCTGATCTACGATTTGAGCTGCACGGCAATTCCTTGGGACAACGTGGACGAGGAGTTCATCGCAAAGCCCCGGAAATGGGATGCTTCCAGCGTGGGCAACTTCATGCTCTGGATTGGACCTACCAGCTCCATCTTCGACTTTACCACCTATATTTTCATGTACTTTGTGTTCTGCCCGTTGTTCGTATCCGGCGGCGTCCTGTTTAACGATCTGGCTGCCCATTACAGCGGCGCAGAGCTGGCGGCTGTGCAGGCACAGTACATCGGAATGTTCCAAGCGGGCTGGTTCGTGGAATCCATGTGGAGTCAGACACTGGTCATTCACATGATCCGTACCCCGAAGATCCCCTTTATTCAGAGCCACGCCTCTGCTCCCGTGACGCTGCTGACCATGACCGGTATTGCGGTACTGACGGTGATCCCCTTCACGCCCTTTGGTACGGCGCTGGGATTTGTTGCGCTGCCCGCTGCCTATTTTGCTTATCTGCTCCCCTGCATCCTGCTCTACATGGTGCTGGCGACCAGTCTGAAAAAAGCCTATGTTCGTCACTACGGCGAGCTGCTGTAAAAGGAGGTATTCACAATGAACTGGAAGGATATTTGGATGACACTGTTCGGAACAGCGGACTTGTTTGGGCTGAACATGGGTTTTTGGGTGTCCATGGCGGTGGTTGCACTGATCGTGATCGTGATGAATGTAGTCTTTTGGGGCATGAAGCCCCGGAAGAAAGCGAGCAGCGAGGCTCAAGCGCACCTGACGCAGCAATAAAAGCTCCAAAGCATAGTCTATTACTAAAACTCCCCGGCACTACGCAGTAAGCGCAGTGTCGGGGAGTTCCTGTTTCCAGCGATTTTAATTCCCTGAGTCGATGCCCTATTCATAGGAGACGCTACTCGACTTTTCAGAACCGACTGACTTCTCACTATGCCGTGCAAAGCCACGCGGAATAATGAGGGCGGTTCATCATCCAGATAATCGCTGGATAGCAAATAGGTTTCTCGGAAGCGAAAAGACTTTCACGATTCCCACCGGCTTTGATCGAAACGCCTGATTTTAGGGTGTTTTACAGCCGCTCAACCGCAAGCGTCACCGGGTCAATTACAATGATAGACTTCCCGTTCCTGCCACGCGCATAGGTTACGGTCTTTCCCGTCCCGCTGGGTCTGCCATCCCATACCGCAATAATGAAGTCGGTGTGATCGACCATATAGCGGTTACGCTTGTCCATGCAGTCGGGCGAATAGTGGCTTTGTAGCATGGTTTCTTTGTCGCACTGCGCAGCAATGTCATAATAGCGCTCGCGCTGTGCCATCGACCATTTGACCGCCTGAGTCTCACAAGGGATTGCGCTTTCCAGAGTAATGTGAGGGTATTTTGATTTCAAATCGAGTACAATTTCAGCCGCGTACAGATCAACACCGAGAGCCATGCCGGTTATAAAGTGCGTGACATCTTCTGTTTCGATGAGATTGATGATTTGCTCCCTGAGAGTTTTTTTGAGGTCTATGCAGCGTTCGTCTTCCTCATTGAAACCAAACGGGAGGTTTTGCGGACGATGCCCGGTAAAAGCACAGGTCTTCATTTTCTTTTTCATCTCCTGACTATGTATTAGAGACTGTTTCTATATCTCTAATACATAGTATAGCACGGAGATATGCAAGATTCTGTCGAAATAAGGAAAGAAAAAAGGCTGCGTGAAAAAATCACACAGCCCATGACGGATTCAGCCATTATCTGCCGTTTCCTGCTGAATCATCAGCTCAACCATCTGCAAAATGCGCTTCTGCGCTTGCGGAGACAACGAAGCAAGTTTCTCCGAGAGTTCAGACGATTTATAGCTTGTCGAATGCTCCAGGACGTCACAGAAAATCGCGTCTGCCGAAACCTCAAGCCCATTGAGAAGAATGATCAATTTCTCACAGCGAGGAAACGACATACCACGTTCAACCGTAGAAATATAATTTGCAGTCAGCCCGGTCTTTTCCGCAAGCTCTTCTTGCGAGATTCCGAGGCGTTCCCGGCATTGTTTTACTCGTTTACCTATTCGTTTGTCAATCATAGTGCATACCTACACCTTTTCTATAACGCTCATGGTAATTATATGGGTTAGAGGCATAGTTATACAGAAACGCTAATAGCGTCTCTCTGCATTAGCGTGTGATTTCGACGGTATTTACAGAAAAGATACAAAAAAAGAGCCTCTGCCGATACCCAAACCGGGCATCGACAGAGGCTCTTGGTTCGTTTTCCGGGCATTCAAACAAGTGCCGAAATCGACACTTATTTCCGAGCTAAAGAAGAAACTGCGCAGGGAATACAATCACTTAGGTTGATCAATTTGCGCCGCTCTGAGGCTTGCAATCACAGGCTATTTTGACCCCTAACTGTCTACACTGCGATGCCTTGCGGGAGAAGTGCGGACAGGCGATGAGATCGGCACGGAAACTCTGCTTGCAGCTATGGACGCAGCGGACGCAGAAGCGGTTATACTTCCGGCGTCCGCTGTCCCCGATGAAGAACGACCACTCCTGTCTCCATTTCTGACTTCTGCTCACAGCTCAATCTCTCCTTTGTGCTTTTTGGGAGGGCAGCATTCCTTCTGCTTTTCAGCCTTTGCAGACTTGAGCCTGTCCATGATGGAGGACTTTTCGACCCTTTCGGGGGCTTTGACCTCTGCGGTCTTGTCCTCCTTCGGACCGTTGTTGATGATTCCGTCAATCATGCCGTAGTCATCCTCCATCGACATCTCCGCCGCCTTGAGGTAGTTTTCCTTCTCAAGAGCTGCCATCCAGCTTTCCTTGCTGATACCGAGCATTCCGCCCTTTGCCGCATGATCGGCAATCTCTTTGGCATCTACGCACAAGCCCTCGGTGTTATCCGAATAGAGACGGTAAACCTCGCAGCCCTTCTCCAAAGCCTTCTCAGCCGCCTCCTGACCGGCGGGAAGAACGCCAGCCCATGCGTAGCCGTAGTCCTTCATATCCTGAACGGAGAGCGCGGGATCGGGCATTTCCGGCACTTCCTTGACCTCAAGGTCGAGAAGGCGGAGCGTGTCATCGTCAAAGCCGTTGTAGACATCATCGAGAACGAGCTTACCGCGCTCATCGACAATGATGCAAGCCGCTTCATCGCCGTAGGTGTCATGCTCCATCAGATAAAAGCTGTGACCGCCGACTTCGTGCTGGTCAATGGTGTGCCACGTCCCGATGTGACCGGCAACCGTCAGACCGGAGGTATCGGCATTCATCTCAAAGTCCTTCTGCTCGATGCTCTCCTGCTTCTGCTGCTCCTTCGAGATCATGGGGATCGCCACAATCTTATCGCCCAACTTAACAAACTGCTCCGGCACTTTGAAGTGGTCAGAGAACTTCTGCATCTGCTCTACGGTCAGAGAGCCGAAGCTGTCATCCGTCAAGCCGACTACCATGAATGTTCCGGCAACAACGTCGTAGATGTCACCGTCCTCATCACGCAGAGCGCGGTTCAGGGGCAGACCTTCCAGCTTGCCTTCCTCATTACAGACTAAGGCAACCGGGTCTTCGTAGGGATAAATTGCCTCAATGTAACCGCCAACCTCATGCTGCAAGGACTTGAGATCCGAGTCAATCTCCTTCACATAAGGCTCCTTTCCCGGCTCAACGATGAGAACGGCGATGGTGCTGTCACGCTCGGCGGCTTCCCCTGAGCCGGTGATCCGGTATTCATCGGGAATATCATCAAGCTCCCCGTTAAACTGCCTGTCCCAGCGTTCGCTTGCGACACGGACATAGCCCTCATCGGTGAATCGCCCCTGCTCATCCATCGCAATGTCGCGCCCATAGCGTTCATAGTCGATGTAATTTGCCAGAGGACCGAGATCCTTTTCAGAGTAGATACCGGCTTCGTGGGCGTAATAATAGCCGAGATCGGATTCGTCGTTGATACCGGGCATGATGTCGTAGCAGTCCAGATTGAACGTCAGGTTGATGAGATCGTCAATGTCGCTGACCTCATCGCATCCGGCTTCCATAATGGCAGCGAGCTTTTCCTGATCGCTCAGGGAAAGCTCGTCAATCAAGGCGGCGAGATAGTTGAGCTTATCAAGGCTCTCGTACTCACCAAGCATCTTCTGAACGCCGTAGATCGGGCATTCGTAGTCGGTGATAAACCACTCTTCATAGTGCTGACCGAACTCATCCTGCTTACCGATCCCGATACGCTCAAAGACCTTTTGCATCTCTTCCTCGGTGGTGGGCAGCTTCACCCACTCACCGACCAGCATACCCTCGTTGTACTTGCCAAGGTTCGTGACGAAGGCTTCAAAATTACCGTCTAATACGGGCATAGGCATCCTCCTTTCAGTCATCCACCATGCCGTCCGGCATGATATACAGTTCCTCAAACTCCGCGTCGGTCATGGCTTCGAGCTTCCGGACGGTCTTATACATCAGCTCTGCGATCTCGCCGTCCATGTCGTTCAGGGTGACGCCCTTCATATCGTCGATCAGCCGCTTCCGGCTGGACGTGTTGAAGCAGCACATCAGGTTGGTTTCTTCCACGGTAAAGTTTTTCATATCAGAGTTCCATATCCTTTCCTTTGTTTTTTTGCGGCTTCGGTGTGTGAGGCTGGGCTTTCTGCGCGGATTTCAGCTTGTCGCGGATGGATTCACGGGCAGTGAGCTTCTTCGGGATGGTGTCATAGATGGCAGTCCCGGCATCCTCCACATAGGAGCGGACATACTGGATGCTCTCAGAAAAGCGAATGGGGCGGTTCTTGTCCTCGATGTTGGTCAGCCGGACTTCATCAGCGGCAAAATCAACCGCGTCAATCCTGCACCTGATGCCGTCCACATTCAGCGTCGCGCCGATAGGAATGTAATCTGCGGCTTTGAGTTCCTTGAAGGTCTCGCCGTCCTTGCTGAGAAAGACATCTGCGCCGGACTTCCAGAGCTTGTGAGAACCGGCTACCCATGCGCTTTCACGGAAGCCGGTCACCGGCATGGAGGGCTTGCCGCGTACCTTTTTCTCAAGGAGCTTTGTGCCGAGCAGGGGCGCGGCTTTTTCCGCGTCCTTGCCGTACAGCTCAAAATAGCCGTTCTGGGCAAAGCAGACCAGCGCGTCAGGGTGAGCCTTTTTGACCGCCTCGTACTTCCGAAGTTCTGCAACGGGCAGAGGCGAAAGCGTCTCTGTCTTTCCTGCATCCGGCAGTCTGTCACGGCGGGTTTTCTGTTTGGACAGCACTTCCGCCAGAGCTTCCGCGTCCTTCGGGAGCGTCCGGTGGGTTTTGACGCCGCCATGCTCACCGACCAGAGCCATTGCTGCATCGAAGCTGCTGCGGCAGGGTGCGTCCAGCACATAGCCGTCTGCGAAGGTCAGCCGGTCATGATCCGGCGCAACCGAGTTCTGCGCCACATTTGCAGCCTGTTCACGGTAATTGATCTCAAAGACATCCCCGAACACCTTGCCGCGCTTAACGGTTTTCGGAACGATGACACGGGCAATGCACTCATCGTAGGTCTGCTCCGCGTAAAAACGGAAGGTGTTGTGATCCCGCGTCCCCTGAATGAAGACCTGATTTTCATTGAGGCAGTGCGTTCCGTGCGGACGGCAGAACCACATCAGCGTCTTGTCCTCGGGATTCCGGCTTTCGGCGGCGCGGCGGATGATGCGCTTGTCGATGTCGAAGTCTTCCTTGTAGCTGTCCACATGACTGTCCACGAGCTTCTGAAGCTCCGCGATGATGTCAACGTCTGTGTATTTCTTCATGCGTCTCCTTTCTCACAACTCCATGTCGTGTGTTTTGGATTTGACCGGGGACTTCTTCTCCAGCTGCTGTTTTACGGCAGCTTTGAGCTGATCGCGGATGGAGGGCTTTTCCTGCTTCTGCTCCTGCTTGACGTATTCCAGCGTCGGCACCAGCTCACGGTAACAGCCCTGTGTTTTCCGCGCCGCATGACGGCGATGGATTTTGAACAGCGGCTCACCGTTCTGCATGACCGTGTTGCCCTCAATCCTGACGCCGTTCCGTGCCAACAGATTGAAGGAATGGTTGGAAGAGCGATAGGACGCCCGCATTCCGTCGTTGTTATAGGCAATCTGCCCCTTGAGTGTGTCCATGACGGCGGCTTTGATCTCCTTTTCTTCGGCAGTCAGGCGGTGCGCCTTGGGCGCTTTCGCTGTTTCCTCCGGCAAAGGAGCAAAGGGAGACTTGACCTCCACGGTTTTTACCTCAATCGAGGTAATCTCATCGTTCTCCCACGCAACGACCTCTGGGTCTCTTTCCTCCGTTTTCTCAGAAGCAGATTCCTTCTGGGGTTCGGTCTGCTGACGGAACGCATCCACAAAAAGTGCCGTCAGTCCGGGATTGGGTTTATCCACAAGGAAACGGGAGGCATTCTCCGGGCAGACCTCAACGCTCTTCGCCCACTCCTTGAGGGGATGCGGAATGCGCCCGTCAAAGTCTTTCTGCTGAATGGTGTTTGCGAGGACATATCGGACGCGCTCCGGAGAGAACTGCTCAAGGACGCTTTTCACGGCAGCATCCGCATCCAGCCGGTTATCTCCGTAGTTGGAGCTGATCGCCGCTTCAATCGCACTGCTGCATTCCTTGTTTGCAGCAAGGGAGGCGCGATATGCTTCCATCTCACCGGCTTCATAGGCGTAATTTGCCGTCTCACGGTAAATGGGGACTTCCGGCAGCGGCTCTGCGGATGCTTCAACTTCCGACTGTGCCTTCTCTGACAGCAGCACCTTGAGCTTGGCGTCAATGCCCTCGATCATCTCAGCCGCCGTCTTGCGGATGGTGTCCAGAGAGCTTTTCAATTCCTTGGTTTCCTTGCCGGATGACCAACCGGCGATGTAGCCGAAGGAATAGTCCGAGGTTTCAATGCCGTAACGCTGACAGACCGTGTAGGCAACGCTCTCTGCCTCAACCTCCTTGGTGTGACGATCCTTCTTGTCTTCGGGTGCAGTTTTCTCATCCGGTTTGACGGCGTGGAGCTTGGCATGAGCAATCTCGTGAATGGCGGTTTTGACCGTCTGGATTTCGCTCATGCCCTCCTGAATGGCAATGCGGCTTTCAACCGGCGAGAAGAATCCCTTTGCACCGCCCGGAATGTCCTCAAAGGAAATGGGGACGGGAGATTCCTGCTTGAGCGCATCGAAGAACGCCTCGTAGTTTTCGACGGTGCCTTTCAGCTCATCGACAATGATGTCCGGAAGCTCCTTGCCGTCCGTCTGGGAAACATCGAAGACGCTTACCACCTTGAAGGCGGGACGCAGAACCTCGACCGTTTCCGTGACAGCCTTTCCGTCTGCGCCGATCACCGGCTTCTGCGTCAAAGGATCAATCTTCTCGCGCTCTTCCTGTGCCTTGTACGGCGCGGGCGCAAGAATCTTGATGCCCTTTTCGCCCTTCATGACCTGACGGTCAAAGTTGCGCTGCCACGAGGTATAACCGGCAACATAGGTTGCCTCCGGCTTCTGCATCGCAATGAGCAGCGTGTTGTTGAAGGAATAGTTGTAGAACTTGGACATCGTGCGGAGATATTCCTTGAACCGCTCGGATTCAAAAAGCTCCTTGATGCCCTGTTCCAGCTTGTCCGTGATTTCGCGGACTTGCTGTGCATTTTTGTTTTCAGCCATCTCAAACCTCCATTTCTTATTTGCTTTTGGGCGAAGAAAACCCCGTCTGGGATTTGCTCAGTAAACGAGCCTTTACCTCAGACGGGGTTTCTCTGCGTGTCAGCCGACGATGAAAGATGTTATCCTCCTTCTCCCATTCAATCAGTCTGTCAAACAGCTCCGGGTGTTTTGTAATCATGTGCAGCAGCTCTTCATCGCTTGCATTGGGACAGAACCAGCAGCCGTTTCTCCGGCAGTGAGCGTAGATTGGGGAAAGCAGCCCGTGATCCTCACAGAGCTTGTAGGCGTCCGCCTCGGTCATGCCATACTTGGCAAGCAGACTGATCTTCTTCACTCCGTCCAGACGCGCAAGGCGTTTTGGCTCATCCTCCGCGATGCCGACATAGCTCACGGTGTCCGGCGAGAGTGCGGCATTGTACTTGCGGACGGGCGGGATTTTGCAGTCCCGATTGACCGCGCACATCCCGGCCCACGCAAAGCCGCGGACCTCGCCCTTATGAGGCCCGCGGGCGATGACGTGATGAAACACGTCATCGTAGGTCTTGTCCGCATGGAGAATGGTGAACTTGATGCCCAGCTCCTTTTCACAGAAGGGCTTGAGGCGGTCATAGATGAAGTTCCGGTGTTCCGGGACTTCGCCGCTTGTGTTCTGATCAAACATGACCTCGCTGAAAACCGCCTCGTCCAGCGGCTCATTGTGCTGTGCAGCCAGCAGGAGCGTCGCTACGCTGTCTTTGCCTCCGCTGCATGAAGCAACATACTTTGGGCGGGTCATCGATCAAACTCCATCTTGAAGCTGACGTATTTGCCGCCGCTGTCATCCAGCCGGATCACCGCATCGTAGAGCTGAGGCTTCTTCGGCGTGTAAAGCCCGGTCACTCGGCACCAGCCCTTGTCCAGCAGTTCTTTTGCAATCTTCTTGGTCAGCTTCTTTTTCTTGCTGGAAAAGAACTTGTTGTCTTCCCACAGGCAGAAGGAGCATTCCTTGTTCGAGCAGTAGAAGTTGCCCTTGCCGACATAGACCGGAGAGCCGCAGCGGGGGCATTTGCCGATTTCCTCCTTACCCGTGCCGAAACGCTGGGCTTCGGCATCGGAGAGGAACGGGTAGGCTTTCACGAGATCCCCGGTCATCCGGACAATGCCGCTGAGGAATGCGTCTGCATCCGCATTGCCGCGCTCAATTTCCATGAGCGTGTTTTCCCATTCCGCAGTCATTGCGGGAGAGGTGATTTGTTCCGGCAGGACACAGACGAGGTTGCAGCCGTCCTTCGTGGGAATGAGGGATTTGCCCTTGCGCTCTGCAAAGCCGGACTTTACCAGCTTTTCAATGATACCGGCGCGGGTCGCGGGAGTGCCGAGACCTTTCTTCTCGGTGTCATCGTCAAACTGATCGTTTCCGGCAGTCTCCATCGCAGACAGGAGCGTGTCTTCCGTGTACTGCTTCGGGGGCGTTGTGAAGTGTTCGGTGACGCTGGTGGACACACCATCCAGCATATCGCCCTCATGGACTTCGGGCAGGGACTTCACGGGATCGTCCTTTTCCTTCGTCTTGAGAGATGCCTTGAACAGCTCTTCAATGGCTTTCCAGCCGTTTTGAACGACCGTCTTGCCCTTGGTTTTGAACGTATAGCCCTCGCAGGAGAGCGTGATCTGCGTTTCTGCGTAGGTGTGCTTCTCACCGGTCGCACACAGAAGGCGCATTACAACAAGATTGAGGATTTTCTGCTCCGACTGAGGGAGCGCGGAAACATCCTGCTTTTCAAGCTGAACGGTCGGGAGAATGGCGTGGTGATCTGTGACCTTGCTGTTGTCGGTCACGCGGGCAATGTCCGGAGTAATCGAGACGCCGGAGAAAAGCGGAAGCTGGCGGCAGACGATGGAAATGACCTGACGGGCAGTGTCCGCCATATCATCCGTAATGAACTGGCTGTCCGTGCGCGGATAGGTCAGGAGCTTCTTTTCATAGAGTGTTTGTACGAGATCGAGCGTCTGCTGGGCAGTGAAGCCGTAGCATCGGTTTGCCTCGCGCTGCAAGGTGGTCAGATCATAGAGCTTCGGAGGATTGACGGTTTTCGTATCCCGCTTGAGAGAAGAAACGACGGCTTGCTTTTTCTCGCAAGCCGCCGCAATTCTTTTTGCTTCCTCTTCGGTTTTGACCTTTTCCAGATCGGCGGTCAAATCGCCTTTGCCGACGTGGACGTTGAAATACTTTTCCTTCTGAAACGTGGAGATTTTTCCGTCGCGCTCCACCAGCATTGCAAGAGTCGGCGTCTGGACGCGACCGACCACCAGCTTCTTGTGATAGAGCGTGGTAAACAGGCGGGTGCCGTTGATACCGACAATCCAGTCTGCCTTCGAGCGGCTGAGTGCCGCTTCATAGAGACGGTCATATTCCTTGCTGTCCCGGAGATGGTTGAAGCCTTCGCGGATGGCGGAGTCCTCCAATGAGCTGATCCACAGACGCTTGAAGGGCTTGGTGCATCCGGCTTTGTCGTAGACCAGCCGGAAGATCAGCTCACCCTCGCGCCCTGCATCGGTTGCGCAGACCAGCTCGGTGACGCGCTTGTCCTTCATGAGAGAGGACAGCACCTTGAACTGCTGGGCTTTGTCCTTCGTGACCTCAAACATCCAGCTTTCCGGAACAATGGGCAGATCGTCATACCGCCACTTGGCATACCGCTCATCGTAGGAGCTGGCGTCTGCCAGCTCCACCAGATGACCGAAGCACCACGAAACGATGTAATTTCCGCCCTCCATGTAGCCGTCCTTACGGGACGTTGCGCCCAACACCTTTGCGATGGACTGGGCAACGCTGGGCTTTTCAGCAATGACTAAGATCAATCTTCATCACCATCCGTTTCAGTATCCTCCGCGATCTGTGGCTCTGCATCCTCGTTGATGTACGGCTCTTCCTCGTAGCCTTCATCGTCGAAGAAGTCCATATCCTCATCCTTGGGCTTTCTGCCCTTGACGAACTTGATGTAGTAATAAGCTGCACCCGCAGCACCGGCAAGGACAAAGATGACGAGGATCATGCCGACGTTGGACTTTTTTTCGGGCTTAGGTGCGGGGACATCGGTTTCTGCATTCTTGTCCGGCTCAGGCGTAACGGGGGCTGTGCCGGTGCATTCGCTCATGTTGGTCTTGCAGACCGGGCAGTCGGTGTTGACCTGACCGGCAGCACATTTCTCTTTGCAGTTACAGGTGGTCAGAGCCGCCGCAGTGTCTTCATCCAGCAGCGCAAGCAGATCACTCTCATCGACCATGTTGAGGAAGTACGTCTGGTACTGTTCCTCATCCTCGTTGATGGGCGCATCGTAGTCGATGACAATGAAGAAGGTGTTGCCGTTCTTCGTCTGGACTGTGATGAACTGCTTGTTGGTTGCCTTATCATAGAGCAAGTCGCGGGTGTAGGCGTTGCCCTCATCGTCAATCGGCTCACCCTTCGGCTTTTCCGGCGTGGTAGTGGTTTCAGGCTGCTGTTCCGGCTGGGTTGCCTCAGTGACCGGAAGGTTCTGCTCGGTATCATCGGCGTAGGCAAACGCCGTGACGGAGAAGCAGGACAGCACCATGACGCAGACCGCAAGGACGGTCAGAAAACGAAACTTCTTACGCATTGTCGATTACCTCCGTATTTTCAGCGGGCTTGGTGCCGCCCTTCATGGAAGACAGGAACGCCATGATCTGATCCTTGTCCATCACCATAGAACGCACGGTATTGATGATTTCAAGGTTTTCCAGCTCCGTCTTCTTGTCGTACAGCTCCTTGAGCTGACCTTCGATTTCGGACTTCTTCTTTTCAGCCTTCTCAATGTCGGAGAGGACTTTCTGATACTTGGGATTCATGCAAAACTCCTTTCTTTTAATAGGCGGGTCTTCCGAAGGCGTAGAAATGCTGCTGCCAATAGGAAGAGTTGATGGATGTGTACTGGATGGGGTCGCCGCAGTGGATCATGACCCCATCACCGACGTAAATGCCGACGTGGGACACACCGGGGGTGTCATACGTCCCGACGAAAAAGATGAGATCACCGGGCTGTGCATTCGCCTTTGAAACCGGCGTACAGACGTTGTAAAGCCCTTGTGCGCCCAGCCGCCCGGTAATCACAAGACCGCTGTTTGTGAGAACGTAGCTGACGAAGCCGGAGCAGTCAAAGGACGTGTCGGGATTGGAGCCGCCCCACA
>OLGZ01001176.1_pt1 | contig 15928 bp, 16 predicted proteins | sample 1605981 | NCBI WGS metagenome assembly OLGZ01 (sample SAMN03283291) | human gut metagenome | biome: human-associated habitat; material: feces | host: Homo sapiens | place: Peru | collected 2012 | reverse complement strand
GTACGATATGGTAAGGCGTTGTGACAAGATCCTTGAGGAGTATGAGGAGAAGCTTATGCTGGTACATAAGTTCATGAAGGCACAGGAACAGGTTCAGAAGATCAAAGAATGTGCGGATGAACTCAAGGCAATCAATTCGGACGAACGGCTTGCAGGCAGAATTGAAGATATAGTGAATTATTCAGATAAGATACTCGAAGATTTCTGATGACAGGTAGTGATGTATTGCAGAACCGCCACAGGATTTACAGAGTGGAGATGCATGTACCCGATAGTTTATATCAGAAGGGAGAATGTCTATGGCATTTGACAGTTTATCAGATAAACTGCAGAACGTATTTAAGAAACTGAGAAGCAAGGGCGTACTTACTGAGGATGATGTCAAGGAGGCTATGAAGGAAGTCAAGAGAGCACTTCTTGAGGCCGATGTCAACTTCAAAGTAGTCAAGTCATTTGTCAAGTCGGTAAGTGACAGAGCTGTAGGTGAAGAAGTTCTCAAAGGCTTGAATCCTGGACACATGGTTATCAAGATCGTTAAGGAAGAGATGGATAAGCTCATGGGCTCTGAGATGACAGAGATCAAGCTCAGACCGTCAAATGAGATAACGATCATCATGATGTGTGGACTTCAGGGTGCAGGTAAGACCACCACAGCGGCAAAGCTTGCATATCAGTTTAAAAACAAAGGTAAGAAACCACTCCTTGTAGCGTGTGATGTATACAGACCGGCGGCTATCAAGCAGCTGCAGGTTAATGGTGAGAAAGTTGGAGTTCCCGTATTTGCCATGGGTGACAACAACAAGCCACTGGATATTGCAAAGGCGGCTATACAGCATGCAGCCAAGAACAATATCAATCTGGTATTTCTCGATACGGCAGGTCGTCTTCATGTCGATGAAGACATGATGGATGAGCTGGCAGAGATAAAGGAGAATTTGGACATTGCCTACACCATACTGACTGTGGATGCTATGACAGGTCAGGATGCGGTCAATGTAGCGACAACGTTCAATGATAAGATAGGTATAGATGGTGTCATCCTCACAAAGCTGGATGGTGATACCAGAGGCGGTGCTGCACTGTCGATCAAGGCAGTCACAGGCAAGCCAATCCTGTACTCAGGTATGGGAGAAAAGCTTACAGATCTGGAACCATTTTATCCGGATCGTATGGCAAGCCGAATCCTCGGCATGGGTGATGTTGAGTCGCTCATAGAGAAAGCCCAGTCGGCTATCGATGAGGAGAAGGCAAAGGAGATGGAACAGAAGTTCCGCAAAGCAAGTTTTGATTTCAACGATTTTCTTGATCAGATGGCTCAGCTCGAGCAGATGGGTGGCATGCAGGAGATCCTTTCGATGATGCCAGGCATGGCAAGTCAGATGAAGAATGTTGAGATAGATGAGAACGCTGCTAAAACACCAAAAGCAATCATTCAGTCCATGACACCGAGAGAGCGTTCACTCCAGGATCCGATATCGCCGTCAAGAAAGAAGCGTATCGCAGATGGAGCAGGTGTCCAGATAGCAGATGTGAATCGCTTCCTTAAACAGTTTGAACAGTCTAAGAAGATGATGAAGCAGATGTCAGGCATGATGGGCGGAAAGAGAAGACGTGGTGGTTTTAAAATGCCTTTTGGCTTAAGATAATTATTATTTAGGAGGAACAAGAACAATGGCAGTAAAGATTAGATTAAGAAGAATGGGTTATAAGAAGCATCCTTTCTACAGAGTGATCGTAGCAGATTCAAGATCACCAAGAGATGGTAGATTCATCGAGGAGATCGGAACATATGATCCTAACCAGGAGCCATCAGTAGTAAAGATTGACGAGGAGGCTGCTAAGAAGTGGTTAGCTACTGGCGCACAGCCAACTGAGTCAGTTGCAAAGTTATTAAAGCAGGCAGGTATCGAGAAGTAATCATACTTGGGAGGTATAGAGATGAAAGATTTAGTAGAAATCATTGCAAAGTCCCTAGTAGATCATCCTGAGCAGATAGCTGTAACCGAGACTGAAGAAGACGGCATAATAAAGATAGACCTTACAGTCGCACCAGAAGACATGGGTAAGGTAATCGGCAAGCAGGGCAGAATCGCCAAATCCATCCGTACAGTTGTCAAGGCAGCTGCTTCAAAGGGTGATAAGAAGGTTGTCGTTGATATTAAGTAGAACTGCATAGGCAGGATAAGTGGTATTTCTTAATCTTCATATGACAGAGGATTTTATTACCGAATTCAGAGGGGGAGCAAGTGCTCCCCCTTTATTACATGTCACAGGCGCAAGCCTGATGACCTACGCGCGCCTCAGCGCGCTACCGCTTAACATGTCACAGGCGTAAGCCTGATGACCTACGCGCGCCTCAGCGCGCTACCGCTTAACATGTCACAAGCGCAAGCCTGATGACCATTTTGTTATGAACATAGGAGAGAGTATGGAGCATAATACAAAAGACAGACTTCGTGTGGGAGTCATAACCTCAAGTCACGGTATAAAGGGCGAGGTAAAAGTATATCCTACGACGGATGATAATGAACGATTCAAGAGCCTTGAAAAATGTTATCTGTCAAATGGAAAAGAGACATTGGAAGTAAATTGTGTTTCGTGTAAATTTTTGAAAAATATGGTTATTCTCAAATTTGAAGAATACGATAACATAAATGATATAGAACGATTTAAGAACTATGATATCTTAGTTGACAGGGAGGACGCAGTTCCGCTCATGGATGGAGAGTTCTTTATCTGTGACGTCCTTGATGCGGATGTCTACGATCAGAATGATGAACACATCGGAATACTTGATGATGTGCTTGAGACACCGGCAAATGATGTATTTGTCGTAAAAAAGGATGATGGTGGGGAGATACTTATCCCTGTTGTTCCGGATTTTGTTTATGATGTGGATACTGAGAATAGGAAAGTCAAGGTCAAGACATTTGAGATGGTGGAGGCGGACGATTCGGATCACAAGTCGGAGTGATAAGAGTGTGAACCGGCAAAAGCTTAAGCCTAAGTTCAAATATCAGGAGTAGATTATGAATTTTTATATTTTGACACTTTTCCCTGAGATGGTTATGAATGGACTGTCAACCAGCATCACGGGAAGAGCGATAGATTCGGGAAAACTTCATATAGAGGCAATAAATATAAGAGATTACACCCAGGACAAGCACAATCATGTTGATGATTATCCTTATGGGGGTGGCGCAGGCATGGTGATGCAGGCGCAGCCGGTATATGATGCATATATGGCGCTTGTGGAGAGAATAGGGAGAAGACCTTGGGTCATATATATGACTCCCCAAGGACGGACTTTTAATCAAGGAATTGCGCAGGAGCTTTCAGAGAAGGAGGATATAGTTCTTCTCTGCGGACACTATGAGGGAATTGATGAGAGAGTTCTGGATATGATAGTTGATGACTATATGTCCATCGGTGATTTTGTCCTTACAGGTGGAGAGCTTCCGGCCATGGCTATCGTGGATGCCGTATCCAGACTTGTTCCAGGTGTGCTGAACAATGAGGATAGTGCGGAGATAGAGACATTTTACAACAATCTGCTTGAGTATCCGCAGTACACCAGACCACCGGAATTCATGGGCAGGAGAGTTCCGGATGTACTTCTCTCAGGCAATCACAAACTCATAAATGAGTGGAGGCTGGAACAATCCATAGAGAGGACAAAGACGAACAGACCGGATATGTATGAGAAGTACATAGCGGAGAATCCCCCAAAAGAAAAAAAGAAAAAACGCAAAAAAACAAGTGCTGAGAATTGAAATAGTATGTTGTAGCACAGGTTTGGTATATATGGGTTGCCACTTTTGGTTTTAAAGTGGTATACTGTGGATGGCAGAATTGAGAAAGGATTTGCACTTGAGTGTAGAGAATCTAATATCAATTCTGCCATAACCTTGTGGAGACGAGACTGCAGGGAGCACATAAATACAAGGAAAAGGAGACAAAAGATTATGAAGCGCAGATTACTTATGACAATGATGGTAGTAGTTCTGGCATTTTCACTTGCTGGATGCGGAAGCAAGAAGGAGGATACCACAACAGAAACTACAACGGAAGCAAAATCAGAGGTAAAGGACGAATTCATTCAGTTTATTGGAACAGATATACCTAAGGTTGAGGCTGATGAAGCTGCAGTTATGAAGAAATACAATGCATATTTTTCAGAGGGAACAACTATAGATACAGATGCTCTGCTCAAGGATCTTACTGACAACATCATTCCACAGTACAAGGCATTTCTTGACTCAGTTCAGGCAATCGAGGTAAAGACTGACGAAGTAAAGGCACTTAAGGATCAGTATTATGATGCAATGAACACCCAGTATGAGGCACTGCAGAAGGTACAGACTGCGGTAAAAGATAAGAACAAAGATGTGCAGACCGAGGCAAAGAAACTTCTCTCAGATGCACAGAGCAAGTATACAGCGTACAATGATGCGGTATATGCACTTGCACAGAAAGAGAATGTCACATTAAATGGTGAGATTGCTACAACTGCAACGACAGAGGCAGGAAGCACAACAGAGGCGAATACAGAGGCTATAGATCCAAGCGAAGCGATGACTGATGAGACAGTGACAACAGAAGCAGCGGAGTAGGCCAATAATACATAGCAATATATCACAGACAGCAGGTGTATGAGACAGATGGTTGCCTCAATCGCCTGCTGTTTTTTATGCATCGGGGGACGGAGGTGCCTGTCCCCGTCAGGCGAGACTAACCGGGGCAGGGGGACGGAGGTACCTGTCCCCGTTAGAGGGGGCTAACCGGGGCGAAAATGTGGAAATTGTTGATATAGTTCACACTTTATACAAATATGGATGGTATATTATTGAAAAATGAAGATAATTCTATGTACGGAGGTATATTTATGGATTCGATAAAGATACTTATGGTTGATGACGAGAGCAGGATGAGAAAGCTTGTGAAGGATTTCCTGGCCAGGGAGGGATATATAGTTCTTGAGGCCGGAGATGGAGAACAGGCACTTGATATATTCATGAATGATAAGAACATAGCACTTGTCATACTTGACGTCATGATGCCAAAGATGGACGGATGGGAGACACTTAAGGAGATACGAAAGTTTTCACAGGTTCCGGTCATCATGCTGACCGCCAAGGCTGATGAGAGAGATGAACTTCAGGGATTTGATCTCGGTGTGGATGAGTACATAACAAAGCCATTCAGCCCGAAGATACTTGTTGCAAGAGTGGCGGCGATCCTTAGAAGAACCACTGATGCGTCTTCAGAGGAAAAACTCACAGCAGGAGGAATTGAGATGGATCTGTCCGCCCATGTTGTGACTATAGACGGTAAGCCGATAGAACTCAGTTTCAAGGAATTTGAGCTATTGCAGTACTTTATAATGAATAAGGGTGTTGCGCTATCCCGAGAGAAGATATTGAACAATGTTTGGAATTACGATTATTTTGGCGATGCAAGAACCATAGATACCCATGTCAAGAAACTCAGAAGCAAGATGGGTGACAAGGGTGAGTATATCAAGACCATATGGGGTATGGGCTATAAATTTGAGGTAGAGTGATGACTGGATCAAAGAGAACGTCTATCAGAACAAAGATAACTTTATCGCTTGCGGCGACTATATTATTCATGGTTGTCATGTCGTGTGCCATAACCATGCTTTTTATCAAGAAGTATTTCTATCATGGCATGGAACAGATGCTGCTTGATACATACAAATCATGCAATGAACTGTTTGGACAGGACAAGGATATCGACAGCAGGGAATTGGCAAATGATGTGACAAACCAGTCAGGCGCAATGATATTCATATTTGACAGTGAAAATATGCACGTGTACACTACTGTGAATGAGGAGGCTGCGGTATACAACAATCTGTCGTTTATAGCTGATTATTTTAATTATAGCGGCGGAAAGAACCCGGACAACCCAAAGATCAAGAGAAAGCAGATAGAGAAGACAGACAAGTACGATATTCAGATAACAAATGATAAAAATACCGGAAACAGTTATTATGATGTGGTAGGGTTTCTTGACAATGGTTTTGTGGTTGTAATCAGAAAACCAATCTCCAGCGTAGACTCAACGATAATTATATCACTAAAGTTCTTCTTCTTTGTATTCTCGGTTGTTGCGATACTTGGATTTGCCGTGATCTATTTTATCAGCAATGCTGTTGCAAAGCCGATAAAGAACCTTGCATCTGTTGCAAATCGTATGGCACAGCTTGACCTTGATGTGAAGGTTGATTATGAGTCAAATGATGAGATAGGTGAACTTGCGGACAGTATGAACGAGATGTCATACCAGCTGAAGAATACTCTTACGGAGCTTCAGCAGGCAAATGCAAAACTTCAGACAGATATAGACAAGAAGGTCCAGATCGATGAGATGAGAAAAGAATTCCTGTCGCATGTGTCCCATGAGCTTAAGACGCCTATCGCTCTCATACAGGGGTATGCGGAAGGGCTGAAGGACAATGTCATAGAGGATGAGGATAGCAAGGAGTTCTACTGCGATGTCATATTGGATGAGGCAGGCAAGATGAACAAGCTGGTGAGACAGCTGCTTGATCTCAATGAGTTGGAATTTGGCGTGGACAGGGTTCAACCGGTGGTTTTTGATATAAATGCCCTCATGAGAAATGTGGTTGGAGCATCATCGATTCTGATAGAGCAGAATCAGGCTAATGTGGAGATTCCTGATGAACTTAAGGAAGTATGCAATGTATATGCGGATGAGTTCATGATAGAACAGGTATTTACCAATTATTTTACAAATGCGCTGCATTACTGTAAAGATAATGGCAAGGTAAAGATTTGGACAGCAAGTCAGGCATATGATGATCCAAGGAAAGTTGATGATGGTGTCATCACAGGCAATATCAGGATATTTGTCTATGATGAGGGACCAAATATTCCAGATGATGAACTGGATAAGGTATTTATCAAGTTCTACAAAGTGGACAAAGCTCGAACCAGAGAGTATGGAGGAAGCGGAATAGGACTTTCTATAGTGGCGGCATCCATGGCGGCGCATAATAAGAATTATGGCGTTTACAATGTGGAAAATGGAGTAGTGTTCTATTTTGATCTTGACCTTATAAAACAGGACGATGATGATATGAAATTATTGCCGGAGAATACAGTAGATAATACGTCAGAATAATAAATACTTTGCAAGAAGGAAACTTTTAGGCTATAATTCTAGGGGTTTCCTTTTTCTGTTGTATTCTCAAATAGAATAAATAGAAAAAGACTGAGTAAAAAAATACGCATCTGACATGTTATGTTTGGTGCTATGTGGGCTGCATTATACGGTGAGATAAACTGAGATAAAGATAGAAGGTTGGCAGCTGCAAATATATTTATAAAATGGGAGAAGATTATGTCATACAGTGCAAAAAATATTGAGGTGCTAAAGGGACTTGAGCCGGTAAGACTTAGACCGGGAATGTACATCGGCAATACAGGACGAAGTGGTCTGAACCACCTCATACAGGAGCTTATAGACAACTCGGTTGATGAGCATCTGGCAGGATATTGCAATAACATATGGGTGAGCATCAATGAGGATGGTTCGGCAACGGTTTCTGACGATGGACGAGGTGTTCCGGTTGATATTCATGAGCAGGAGGGGATACCTGCTGAGAGAGTTGTATACACAGTATTGCATGCAGGTGGTAAGTTCAACAGTTCAACTTATAAGATAAGCGGTGGACTCCACGGAGTAGGTTCTGCCGTTGTAAATGCACTGTCTAACAAGCTTATAGTGGATGTAGCCAGAGATGGTTATCTCTATCACGATACATATGAGAAGGGAATACCGACAACTGAGCTGGTTGACGGTATGCTTCCAAAGACAAAACTTAAGGAAAAGAGAACCGGTACAACGGTTACACTCTATCCCGATGATACAATATTTGAGACAGTAAAGTTCAAGGCGGATGCCATCAAACAAAGAATCAAGGAGACAGCATACCTGAATCCGAATCTTACGATCACATTTCAGAACAAGAGGGACGGCGAGGAGCCTATAGTATTCCATCAGCCGGGAGGTCTTTCAGCATTTGTTGAGGATATATCCCAGGGACTCACACATACATCACCGGTTGTAGCTATATCAGGGGAAAAGGACGGGATAGCTGCTGACATCGTATTTCTGATGACGGAGGACGGCGAGGAGAATATCATAGGATTTACCAACAATATCACGAATCCTGAAGGTGGAACCCATGTGACGGGATTCAAGTCGGCATTTGCAAAGCTCATCAACAATTATGCCAGAAATGAGCTTGGAGTTTTGAAGGAGAAGGATTCAAACCTCACAGGTGCAGATATAAGATCGGGAATGCAGGCCATCATATCAGTTAAACATCCTGATCCTCAGTTCGAGGGACAGACCAAGACAAAGCTTTCAAATACGGATGTGTCAAAGGCTGTGGATGATATAGTGAAGGAACAGCTCACGGTATACTTCGACAGAAATTATGATGTGCTGAAGGAGATAGTTGACAGGGCGGTGGCGCTCTCCAAGAGAAAGGCGCTTGAGAAGTCCAAGATCAATATCAACAAGTTTTCATTTGAGGGAAATGGCAAGCTGGCAAAGCAGGAGTCTTCAGATTCGTCCAAATGTGAGATATTCATAGTCGAGGGAGATTCTGCGGGAGGCTCAGCCAAAACCGCGAGAAACAGGAAGTATCAGGCAATCCTTCCACTCCGAGGCAAGATACTCAATGTGGAGAAAAAGCCTGTTGCAAAGGTGCTTGAGAATGCCGAGATCAAGGCGCTCATCAATGCATTTGGCTGTGGTTTCATGCAGGGCTATGGCAACGATTTTGACATAAGCAAGCTGAACTATGACAAGATAATCATCATGACGGATGCCGATGTGGACGGTGCCCATATAGCGACACTTCTGCTGACATTCTTCTATAGATTCTATCCCGACCTTATCAGCGAGGGACATATATACATAGCTATCCCACCTCTCTACAGAGTTGGCGAGGGCAAGAACATCAAATATCTGTACTCAGATGATGAGCTCGCAAAGTATAGAAAGACGCACACAAGCAAGTTTACGATACAGAGATACAAGGGTCTTGGCGAGATGGATGCAGATCAGCTCTATGAGACGACCATGAACCCGGAGACGAGACTTTTGAAGCAGGTATCAGTGAACAGCCGTATCGAGGCAAATCAGCTCACACAGACGCTCATGGGAACTGAGGTTGCGCCTAGAAGAGAGTACATAGAGACACACAGTGCGGATGCTGTACTCGATATTTAAGCGTATGAGTTATATTTGATAAATACTGCACAGCGTGTTTTCACAGTTTGTATGATGAAAGGGATAGATCATGTCGGAAAAGATATTAAACGTAGATTATGAGAGCGAGATGGGACAGTCCTATGTGGACTATTCCATGTCGGTTATAACAGAGAGAGCTCTCCCGGATGTAAGGGATGGACTAAAGCCGGTTCAGAGAAGAATACTTTATTCACTGGACGGTCTTGCAGGCTCCGACAAGCCACACAGAAAGTGTGCGAGAATAGTCGGAGATACAATGGGTAAATACCACCCACACGGAGACAGCTCCATATACGAAGGACTTGTAAATATGGCGCAGAATTGGAAGCTGCCGATACCACTTGTTGACCCACACGGCAACTTTGGCGCGGTGGACGGTTCCGGTGCGGCTGCCATGCGATACACTGAGGCGCGTATATCCAAGTACACAGAGGATGTGTGTATGAAGGATCTTCCGTTCTTCAAGGATCAGTTCATACCGAACTTTGACGGAACGGAGACGGAGCCTACGTTCCTGCCTTTCCAGGTGCCAAATATCCTGGTGAGCGGCTCAACAGGTATCGCCGTAGGTATGGCGACAAATATACCTACACACAATCTCGGTGAGGTCATAGACGCAACGGTTGCATATCTGAATGATCCTGAGATAGAGCTTGAGGATTTGTTAAAGCTCATGCCGGGCCCGGATTTTGCCACAGGTGGAATCATCAATGCCACACCAGAAGAACTGTACAATGTGTATGCTACAGGACTTGGCAAGATCAAGGTGCGCGGTAAGGTGGAGGTCAGGGATATCGGATACGGAAGAAAGAGTATCTGTGTCACAGAGCTTCCATATACCATGATCGGAGGTACCGCCAAGTTCCTCGATACCGTTGCCGAACTTGTAAGAAATAGAGAGCTTCCTGCGGTCGTGGATATCGCTGACAGAGGAGACAAGAATGGTGAATGCCTGTGTATCGATGTGAAGAAGGGAACCTCAGACGAGGAGATACAGAACATTATAAATATATTATATAAGAAGGCAGCTCTTGAGGATACATTTGGCGTGAATATCAACTGTATCAACAACGGCAAGCCAGAGGTCATGGGACTCAAGAAGATACTTAAGGTGTACACAGACTTCAAGTATGGTCTGTATGACACGAAGTACAGAAAGCTTCTTGCACAGCAGGAGGAGATCAGAGAGATCAAGATGGGACTCCTCACAGCTGTCGATTGCATAGACCTGATCATAGAGATACTCCGCGGAAGTACAAAGGTTGCGGATGCCAAGGCGTGTCTCATGCACGGCGATACATCTAATGTCAAGTTCAGATTCAAAGGCTCAGAGGCGGACGCAAAGTTCCTGTGTTTCACAGAGAAGCAGGCGGATGCGATACTTGCCATGAGACTTCAGAAGCTCATAGGCCTGGAGATCAATGCCCTCAAGAAGGAACTTTCTGACGCTGAGAAGCTTATCAAGAAGTATACAAGGCTCATGGAGTCCAGGGATGCCATGAAGCAGCAAATGATAGATGACATGCTTGAGATAAAGGCAAAATATGCCATACCTAGAAGAACTCAGATCCACAATTATGGAACAGTCGTTGTGAAGAAGGCAGAGGTCGTGGCTACAGAAGTGGCTGTACTTCTCGACAGATTCTATTACATCAAGGTTGTAGATGCAAATGTATACGAGAAGAATATAGAGCAGATAAACCGTGATTACAGATTCGCGGTGAAGTGTCAGAATCTTGACAGGATAGCGGTATTTGCAGACAATAATCAGGTGTATACCATCAAGGTTGCCGACATCATCAAGCTTCAGGCGAAGAAGAACACCAGCAAGAAGGGCGGCGGAAGCCTCATAGGACGTCTTGCCGACAAGGGAATCCAGGTGTTCGAGTTCTGCAATATGAACGGTGACGAGAACATTCTGTTCATGGACTGCATAGAGCATTTTGTGACAGACAAGCTGTTGTTCGTCAGCAGGCAGGGACTTGCCAAGGTAGTCGACGGTTCAGCATTTGACACCACAAGGCGTGCCGCAAATGCTTCAAAGGCTGGTGACGACATTATTTATATCGGCAAGTTTTCTGATGGCGATTTTATTATTGCCCAGTCCGAGAAGGGCTATTATATAAGGGTTGACGTTTCCGAGATCCCTGAAAAGGGCAAGGGCGCGGCAGGAGTAAAGCTTATAAATCTCGAGGGCGAGGATGTCCTTGAGTCGGTATTTGTGGGAAGTACAAAGGATACCTTCAGGGTTGGCGACAACGAGATAATCTTCACCAGAGTTAAACCGGGCAAGCGTGGCGGCAAGGGAAGCAAGCTGAGGTTCTAAAGAATTACATGCGAGAGCAGAATATCTATTATAACATGGGCATAAGATAATATAGATGCTTGACGTACGGTTTTCTGTACAGTACAATATAAGTACAGAAAACTGTACATAAGTAAGAGGAGGTGTTCTTATGTTAGCTGTTAATTATACAAACTTACGCGATAATATGAAAAAGTATATGGATAAAGTTACAGATGATTATGAAACAATGATCGTAACTCGTAAGGATAATAAAAATGTTGTTATGCTGTCTGAAGAGGCATATAATAATCTGATGGAAAATGTGTATGTAATGGGGGATAAAGCCAATTATGATTGGCTGATGGAATCGAAAGCACAGCTTGAAAAGGGAAACTTTGCTGTTCATGATCTGACGGAGGTATCTGCGGATGAATAAGGTCTTTACTGATAATGGTTGGAAAGACTATGTTTATTGGCAGACGGAAGACAAAAAGACATTAAAGAAAATAAATAGTCTTATAGAAGATATATGCAGAAATGGAAATGAAGGTATTGGCAAGCCTGAACCATTAACTGGAAATCTGGCTGGTTTTTGGAGCAGACGGGTAAATGATAAGGACAGAATAATATACAAGATAGACGATTACAATGTATATATTCTTGCTTGCAGATATCACTACAGTGACAGATAAATGAAATGTAACAAAGAGTACATAAAAGTAATGAAATGACATTTATCCATTCTTAATACATAAATTAGTATCTCAAAAAGTGCTTGACTTGAAAGGAAAAAACAGATGATTTCAATTTTGGATTACGATGCAGGAAACATAAAGAGTGTTGAGAAGGCAGTGCAGTATCTTGGTGAGGAGGCTGTCATCACAAGAGACAGAGATGTGATCATGGCGAGCGACAAGGTGATACTTCCGGGAGTTGGAAGCTTCGGAGACGCCATGAATAAGATCAGGGAGTATGGACTTGAGAATGTCATCTATGATGTTGTGGATGCAGACAAGCCATTTCTTGGAATATGTCTTGGACTTCAGCTTCTGTTCAAGACCAGCGAGGAGTCGCCAGAGGCAACAGGACTTGGAATCTTAGACGGCGAGATTCTTCGTATACCGGATGCGCCGGGACTTAAGATACCGCAGATAGGATGGAATAATCTTGAGATAAATCCAAAGGCAAGACTTTTCAAGGGACTTCCGGAGAACCCATATGTATACTTCGTTCACTCCTATTATCTGAAAGCGAAGAATCCAGAGGATGTGGCAGCATCCACATTCTATTCAACTCAGATTCATGCATCTGTGGAGCACGGCAATGTATTTGCATGTCAGTTCCATCCTGAGAAGAGCTCAGAGGTTGGACTTAAGATACTGAAGAATTTTATCGACCTGGAGGTGTAGAGCATGCATACAAAGAGAATAATACCATGTCTTGATGTTAAGAACGGAAGAGTTGTAAAGGGTGTAAATTTTGTAAATCTTACAGATGCCGGAGATCCTGTTGCAGTTGGTGCAGCATATGATAAGGCGGGAGCTGATGAACTAGTATTCCTTGACATAACAGCTTCATCAGATCAGAGAAATATTGTGGTTGATATGGTAAGACGTGTTGCTGAGACAATATTCATCCCATTTACAGTGGGCGGCGGAATCAGAACGGTGGATGATTTCAAGGCGATACTCAGAGAGGGTGCGGACAAGATATCCGTGAACTCAGCAGCTATAGATAACCCTACACTCATAGCAGATGCAGCGGATAAGTTCGGAAGTCAGTGCGTTGTGCTTGCCATCGATGCAAAGAGGCGCGATGACGGATCCGGCTGGAATATATACAAGCATGGTGGACGTATCGATTGCGGAATAGATGCAGTCGAGTGGGCCATGAAGGCCGCAGAGCTTGGTGCAGGAGAGATATTACTTACCAGCATGGACTGCGATGGAACAAAGGCTGGATATGACATAGAACTCACCAGAACCATAGCAGACAACGTGAACATCCCGGTCATAGCTTCAGGCGGTGCGGGAACTAAGGATCATTTCTATGATGCCTTGACAGAGGGTGGTGCGGACGCAGCACTTGCGGCATCTCTGTTCCATTATAAAGAGCTTGAGATAGGAGATCTGAAGAGATACCTTCAGGATAAGGGAATTCCTATGAGACTGTAGTGATTTCTATATCATTCTCACGGCACAGAATGATCGACATGGATACATATCAGAGATTATTTTCCTGAATATATATGATAGAAGAAATAAAGATACAAAATTTTCCTAAGACAAGGTTAAATCATCACAAAGGGATAAATATGAGGTAAATAATTGATGATTTATCCCTTTTTGATCGAAAAAAGTATGCTTAGGAAAAATTTGTATCTTTTTGTTTTTAATATGGCTTTTCGAGGAAAATTACTGCAAAAATTACTGTTCTATATATGTTGCACTTCCATTAGCAGCATTGCCGGATGAGATCTGTCCTGTAGTATGTGAATCAATGTCATCTGCAGACTGATCTACGCTATATACATCGTCCGTTGTGGCGGTGGTGTAGGTCGAGTCAGAGTTGTTATCCTCTGTTGAAGTATCAGGTGCAAGTTCATCATCCAGATAAGGGTTGCCACAGTCAACGTCCTCTGCATTCAAGGCTTCGTCAAGCCATGGATCATTGTAGTCCTCAACATTCATGCTGTTGAACACATATTTTCCGTTCTTGTCAAAGAAGAGCTCAGCCCAGCCGCAGCTCTCAGGAGTTCCGCCTATGAGAATGACGCTGTGTGAGCCGTCCGCGTTCTTGATCTCATGACGGAAATATTTGTCAGGACCGCATTGGTCGGTGATATCTTTTTTGGTATCTCCGAGAACAAGGTAGAGACGACCATTTTCAACTTTCGTGTAACCGTTGACATCATCTGTAGATATGGTGAACTGTATGGAGTTTCCCTCACTGTTTTCCTCGTATGTCACCTCGGTGCCATTTGCCAGGTGGAATGTCTGCTTAATGTAGTCAATGGCAGCCGAGACAGTGGTCCTTGTCGCTGGGATGCACAGGAGAACGGCGCACACAGCTGCGGCAATGGCTGCATACTTTCCTATGCGGACGAGTTTTTGTCTAGACCTGCCAGTCTGAGACTGCTCGGCAAGCTTTGCGCGTATAGAGTTCTTGTTTTCCTGAGACATTGTCACATTATCCATAGTTTTAGTGTATAAACCTGTAAATTTTCTGTCATCAGAATCATCAGACATATTATTTGAGTTTGAGTTTTTTAAGTCATTAATATCGCTGATCTTGTTTTTGTTTGTCATATGTTATTCCTCCTTCAATATTTCTTTTAATTCTTTTCGTCCCCGGGATACTCTCATTGAAATTGCAGATGGTGACAGATGTAGTATTTTTGCAATTTCTCCAAATGTATATCCCTCATAGTAGTGTAGATAGAGAACAGTACGATATGAGTCCGGCAGTTTACCCAGAGCCTCATACATGGACTGTTCCTCGATATTGAATCCGCTCACGATCGAATCGCTGCCTAGTTCTTCGTAGCTGCTGTTCAGACGGTTTGCCGCCGATTTCAGATGGTTACGGCACATGTTTGCTGTCATCGTTAGCAGATATGACTTTTCCTTGCCCTTTGATATATGTGGACTTCTTTCTATAAGTTTAGTATATACATTCTGAACAATGTCCTCGGAGTCCGCTGTGTTGCCGAGAAAACTCATGGCCAGGCGGAACACGTTGTCTGAATAATTGTCATATAAATCGAGCAGTTGCTGCTGCTTCAAGTGTCATCACCTCCGTGGTCTGTATGTATGAGAGAATCAGGAATCATGTTCCTTCTCAATTGAGTTCTCATATATAAAACAAATCAAAATATCAAAATATCACATGAATTAGTGAATTTCTAGTTAAAAATTTTCATCAGGTTCAAATAGAGAAATACTTCGTAATTTATACGGTGTAAAAATGTATCAAATGTAAAATAGGATTTGCCTTGAGATATTGATAACAGGCGGGGCGTTATATTATACTTAAATCTGTTGACAGAAAAGCTATTGATCGGGGGAATGAAATATGATACTCAGTGCAAGTAGAAGAACGGATATACCGACATTTTACTCGGAATGGTTTTTTAATAGAATAAAGGAAGGATTCCTGTATGTGAGGAACCCTATGAATGCGCATCAGATAAGCAGGATAGACCTCTCGCCAGAGGTTGTTGACTGCATTGTGTTCTGGACAAAGAATCCCATACCGATGCTTCCAAGGCTTTCGGAGCTGGACTCTTACAAATACTACTTTCAGTTCACTCTGACAGGTTATGGCAAG
>OLGZ01001174.1_pt1 | contig 15988 bp, 8 predicted proteins | sample 1605981 | NCBI WGS metagenome assembly OLGZ01 (sample SAMN03283291) | human gut metagenome | biome: human-associated habitat; material: feces | host: Homo sapiens | place: Peru | collected 2012 | reverse complement strand
AGGGACATAAAGCCGATACCAGCTTTGGATATATCGAAGACCTCGATTTCGGCATCAAGATTTTCGATTTTTACACCATCCTGCTTAAATAAATTAGAAACTTCCAATTTGAGTTTGATTGGAAGTCTGACGTTCTTTCTTTTTTCCTGCATACGAACCCTCCAGCTTGGATTTTTTATTAGATTGGCACTATTATATCAAAAAAACAAGTGAAACGCTATATAAATTCACGAAAACTCGAAAAAAACACATAAACTGTTTGATACTTTAAGTTATCTGGGTTATAATAAGCAAGGTTTGAAAAAAATATCAAAAAAAGAAGCAATATGCAGATAATATGATTATAATGAGAGGAACGTGCGATATGAGTGATGTAATGGAACACTATCAGGATGATGGCCTGCACGAAGAATGTGGAGTCTTCGGCATGTATGATTTTGACGGACACGATGTGGCTAGAACGATTTACTACGGGTTGTTCGCTTTGCAGCACCGGGGACAGGAGAGCTGTGGTATTGCAGTATCGGATACCGAAGGACCAAAGGGCAAGGTCCTTTCTTCCAAAGGTATGGGACTTGTAAATGAAGTCTTCACGCAGGAAGACTTAGATAAGCTCAAAGGCAATATCGGAGTTGGTCATGTACGATATTCAACAGCCGGTGCGAGTACCAGAGAGAATGCACAGCCGCTTGTACTGAATTATATCAAGGGTACCCTTGCCCTGGCACATAACGGGAATCTCGTCAATGCACCGGAGCTTCGAAGAGAACTCGCACATGATGGTGCAATCTTCCAGACGACGATCGACTCCGAGGTGATCGCATATCATATTGCCAGGGAACGTGTAAAGACATCTTCGGCAGAGGAAGCAGTTCAAAATGCCATGAAGAAGCTGGTCGGTTCCTATTCCCTGATTGTCATGAGTCCGAGAAAACTGATCGGTGCCCGTGATCCGTTTGGGTTCCGTCCACTCTGCATCGGAAAACGCGACAATGCGTACGTGCTTGCATCGGAAAGCTGCGCACTTGATACAATCGGTGCAGAATTTGTTCGGGATGTGGAACCGGGTGAGATGGTTGTTATATCACCGGAAAAAGGGATTGAAAGTCACAGAGAGCTGTGCCAGAAGGAACACGGCAGATGCGTGTTTGAATATATTTATTTTGCAAGACCGGATAGTGTGATTGATGGGATGAGTGTATATCAGTCGCGTATCATTGCCGGAAGATGTCTCGCAAAGGACAGCCCGGTGGACGCGGATTTGGTTGTTGGTGTACCGGAATCCGGAAATGCAGCGGCACTTGGCTATTCGCTCGAATCCGGTATTCCATACGGAACTGCTTTCGTAAAAAATGGCTATGTTGGACGAACCTTTATCAAGCCGAAGCAGAGTCAGCGTGAATCCAGTGTGCGCGTGAAGTTAAACGTGTTAAAGGATGCAGTTGCAGGAAAACGTGTGATCATGATCGATGATTCCATCGTGCGTGGAACGACGAGTGACCGGATCGTCAGTATGCTGAAGGAAGCAGGTGCGAAGGAAGTCCATGTGCGGATTTCATCTCCACCATTCCTGTATCCGTGTTATTTCGGAACGGATGTGCCGGACAGTGACCAGTTGATCGCATACAACCGTACCATTGAGGAAATCCGTCAGATCATCGGTGCGGATTCCCTTGGCTATCTGAAGCTGGAACGGCTGCCGGAACTGACCGGTGGCAGACAGTTCTGTCAGGGCTGTTTCACAGGAAAATGGCCAATTGATCCACCAAAAGAAGATATTCGTGGCGAATATGACGCATAAGGTGTATAATAGAAGAACATATGAGGAAAATATATAAATTTGGAGGTTTTTATGAGCAGAGACAAGTATGTAAGCCCACTTTCAGAGAGATACGCAAGCAAGGAGATGCAGTATATCTTCTCCCCGGACATGAAGTTCAAGACATGGAGAAAATTATGGATCGCACTTGCTGAGACCGAAAAGGAGCTTGGACTAAAAGATGCCGATGGCAACCCACGTATCACAGACGAGCAGATCGAAGAACTGAAAAGCCATGTAGAGGATATCAACTACGATGTGGCAAGAGAGCGTGAGAAGCTCGTGCGTCATGACGTTATGAGTCATGTGTATGCATATGGACAGCAGTGTCCGAAGGCAGCAGGTATCATCCATCTGGGTGCAACAAGCTGTTATGTTGGCGATAACACAGATGTCATCATTATGACAGAGGCAATGAAGCTCGTTCGTACAAAGCTGATCAATGTCATCAATGAGCTTGCAAAGTTTGCAGATACCTATAAGGATCTTCCGACTCTGGCATTTACACATTTCCAGCCTGCACAGCCAACGACAGTTGGTAAGCGTGCGACACTCTGGATGCAGGAGTTACTGCTGGATTTAGCAGACCTTGAATATATGATCGGACAGCAGAAGCTGCTTGGCTGTAAGGGAACAACCGGTACACAGGCAAGTTTCTTAGAGCTGTTTGAGGGCGACCATGAGACCGTGAAGAAAATCGATGGAAAGATTGCTGAGAAGATGGGATTTGCAGCCTGCTATCCGGTTTCCGGACAGACCTATTCCAGAAAGGTCGATGCGAGAGTCTTAAATGTACTTTCCGGCATTGCGATGTCAGCCCATAAGTTCTCTAACGATATCCGTCTTCTTCAGCATCTGAAGGAAGTAGAAGAGCCGTTCGAGAAGAACCAGATTGGTTCGTCAGCGATGGCATATAAGCGGAATCCTATGCGTAGTGAGCGTATCGCATCCCTGTCTGACTATGTGATGGCAGATGCTTTAAATCCGGCAATTGTGGCAAGTACACAGTGGTTTGAGCGTACACTGGATGATTCTGCAAACAAGCGGATCTCTGTACCGGAAGCATTCCTTGCCATCGATGGTATTCTGGATCTGTACTTGAATGTCGTAGATGGACTTGTCGTATATGACAAGGTGATCTACCAGCATTTCATGAAGGAGATTCCTTTCATGGCAACCGAGAACATCATGATGGATGCCGTAAAGCGTGGCGGAAATCGTCAGGAGCTGCATGAGAAGATCCGTGAGTATTCGATGATCGCGGGTGAGCAGGTGAAGAAGTATGGAAACGAGAATAACCTGGTAGAGCTGATCGCATGCGATTCTGCATTTGGCATGACACGCGAAGAGATCGAAGCTCTGCTTGATCCAAAGAACTTTGTTGGTCGTGCACCGGAGCAGACAGCCGAGTTCCTGGCAGAGCAGATTCAGCCAATTCTCGATGCAAACAAAGATATCCTCGGCGTAAAGGCAGAGATTAACGTATAAGATGCGTAATCGTCGATGCGTATTGATTTTATTGTAAAAATAAAGTAGAATAGAAAGGTCGACTGCGGTCGATACACTATTAATTGCAAAGTGATAAAAACGGAGGTAACAGGTTAGACTATGGTACAGGCAGTAGTAGGCGCCAATTGGGGTGACGAAGGAAAAGGTAAAATTACAGACATGCTCGCCGAGAAAGCAGATATTATCGTGCGTTTTCAGGGTGGAGCAAATGCAGGTCATACAATCGTGAATAACTATGGAAAGTTTGCATTGCATACACTTCCTTCCGGCGTATTTTATGACCATACAACCAGCATTATCGGAAATGGTGTTGCATTGAATATCCCGGTGTTGTTCAATGAAGTAAAGTCAATTACAGACAAGGGCGTTCCGATGCCAAAGATCCTCGTATCGGATCGTGCACAGATGGTAATGCCATATCATGTATTATTTGATGCATATGAAGAGGAGAGACTGGCAGGAAAGTCTTTCGGCTCTACAAAGTCCGGTATTGCACCGTTTTATTCAGATAAATATGCAAAGATTGGTTTTCAGGTAAGTGAGCTGTTTGACGATGAGGCAGCCTTGCGCGACAAGATCGAGCGTGTGATCGCATCGAAGAACGTATTGTTAGAGTATCTGTACAAGAAGCCGCTTCTGACCGTGGATGAAGTGTACAACACATTGATGGAGTACAAGGAGATGGTAGCTCCGTTCGTATGTGATGTATCTGCTTATTTGTATAATGCAATCAAGGAAGGAAAGCATATCCTCTTAGAGGGACAGCTTGGTTCCATGAAGGATCCGGATCATGGTATCTATCCGATGGTAACATCTTCTTCCACACTGGCTGCTTATGGCGCGATTGGAGCAGGTATTCCTCCATATGAGATCAAGCAGATCGTAACAGTATGTAAGGCATATTCATCCGCTGTTGGAGCAGGTGAATTTGTCAGTGAGATATTCGGAGAAGAAGCGGATGAGCTTCGCCGCCGTGGTGGTGATGGAGGCGAGTTTGGTGCAACAACCGGACGTCCAAGACGTATGGGTTGGTTTGACTGTGTCGCATCTAAGTATGGTTGTCGGATTCAGGGAACAACTGATGTTGCATTTACCGTATTGGATGTACTTGGTTATCTCGATGAGATTCCGGTTTGTGTCGGCTATGACATTGACGGAGAGGTAACAACGGACTTCCCTACAACTGCAAAGTTAAAGAAAGCAAAACCTGTATATAAGGTACTTCCGGGATGGAAGCAGGATATCCGCGGAATTAAGAAGTATGAGGATCTTCCAGAGAACTGTCGTAAGTATATCGAGTTTATCGAAGAGCAGATCGGATTCCCGATCACGATGGTTTCCAACGGACCAAAAAGATCTGATATCATCTATCGTGGATTTAATAACTAAGACGAAATAATAAAACAAAGGCTGTTGCACCAAACGCTTTGGTGCAGCAGTTTTTTAATAGAGAGGTTTATTCTATGAGAAATCTGACAATGCTGATGGATTATTACGAGCTGACAATGTCCAACGGATATTTTGAAAAAGGGTTCAAAGATAAGATGGTTGTATTCGATATGTTCTACCGGAAGAATCCAGATAATGGTGGATTTGTTGTGTCTGCCGGATTGGAACAGTTGATCGAATACATTGAGAACATGCATTTTTCTAAGGAGGATATCGAATTCCTGCGGAGCAAGGGCGAGTTCTCAGAAGGATTCCTGCAGTATCTTGCTGATTTTAAGTTTACAGGAAATATTGATGCGTTGCCGGAAGGCACGATCTGTTATCCAAATACTCCGATTGTCACGGTGACGGCACCGGTGATCGAGGCACAGTTAATTGAGACGATGCTGCTGCTTACGATGAATTTCCAGTCGCTGATTGCCACAAAAGCCTCCCGCATCTGCCGGACAGCGGCTGAGAGTGGTGCGGTTGTTATGGAGTTTGGCGCGAGACGTGCACATGGTGGTGATGCAGCGATTCTCGGTGCAAGAGCAGCCTATATCGGTGGCGCGGCTGCGACAGCAACGGTCATGGCAGATGAACGGTTTGGCGTACCTGCAATCGGTACGATGGCACATAGCTGGATTCAGTTTTTTGACAATGAATACGAAGCGTTTAAGGCATATGCTGAGGTCTATCCGGACAACTGTACACTGCTGATCGATACCTATGATATCTTAAACAGCGGTCTGGTCAATGCCATCCGTGTCGCAAAGGAAGTGTTAGAGCCTGCCGGGAAACGCCTGAAGGGTGTCCGCATTGACAGCGGGGATCTGGCATATTTCTCGAAGAAGATCCGTAAGACACTCGATGCACATGATATGCAGGACTGCAAGATCGTCGTGTCGAACAGTGTCGATGAATTTCTGATGCAGTCACTGAAAAAGCAGAACGCAAGCATTGATTCCTACGGCGTAGGAGAACGTATGATCACGTCGAAATCCGATCCGGTCTTTGGTGGTGTCTACAAGCTTGCTGCTGTGCAGAATGATGCCGGGGAATTTGTGCCGAAGATCAAGATCTCTGAGAACGTCGAAAAGATCACGAATCCGGGCAGAAAGAAGCTGTGGCGTATTTACAGCCGTGAGACCGGATATGCGCTTGCCGATTTGATCACGATGTACGACGAGGAAGTAAACGGAGATGAACCATTTGCCTACGTGGATCCGGTGAAGCCTTGGAAGAAGATGAAGTTTGAAAATGTGGATGTGAAGGAGCTGCAGGTGCCGATCTTCCGCGATGGAAAGCTGGTTTATGACAAGCCGGAGCTTGATGCAATCAAAGCATATGTGACGGAACAGCTTGACCATCAGATATGGGAGGAGGAACAGCGATTTACGAATCCGCATATCCATTACGTGGATCTGTCGAAGAAATTATATCAGATAAAAGAAGAGATGCTTGCACAGGGACAAGGGGAGAATCATTAAAATTTATGTAAAAATGTGCGGTATCCGTTGACAGAAATTATCAGAAATATTAAGATAATTATATATGTTTTAGGATATGACATAGAATTAGGAGAAGGAGAGAATACTCTCTACAAAGAATATGAGAAAATTTGACACCAGAACCCAATATTTTCGTTATGAAGTGTTGCGCGAGGTTGCGCGTATGGCATGGGATGGCACACTGCTCGAAGGAATCCTGGATATTCCAATGAAGATTATTCCGGGCAAGAAGCCAACGATGCGTTGCTGCGTATTCAAGGAACGCGCGATCGTGAGTGAACAGGTCAAGATGGCAATGGGCGGCAATCCGGACAATGACAATGTCATTGAAGTCATGGAGATCGCCTGCGATGAGTGTCCGGTTGGCGGATATGAAGTCGGACAGCATTGTCGTGGCTGTCTGGCACACCGCTGTGCGGATGCGTGTAAGTTTGGTGCGATCACGATTGATGAGCATCAGAAAGCCCATATCGACAAGTCGAAATGTAAAGAGTGTGGTGCCTGTGCAAAGGCATGTCCGTACAGTGCCATTTCAGATTTTAAGCGTCCATGCCAGCAGGCATGTAAGATTGGCGCGATCACGATGAACGAGGATCAGGAAGCGAAGATTGATAACGATAAATGTATCGCGTGTGGCGCATGCGTATATCAGTGTCCGTTTGGTGCCATCAATGAGAAATCATACATATTACAGGTCATCAACATGATCAAGGACAGTGACCATGGCAAGAATTATAAGGTCTATGCGGCGGTTGCACCTGCAATCGCGGGACAGTTTATTTACGCGAAGCGTGGACAGGTCATCAGCGGAATCAAGGCGCTTGGCTTTGATGAAGTTGTGGAGGTTGCGCTTGGTGCAGATATGACAACCTGGCATGAATCACAGGAGCTGCGGGAGAAGGGTATGCTGACGAGTTCATGCTGTCCGGCATTTGTATCCTATGTGGAGAAGAACTTCCCGGATATGTTGCCATATGTATCTTCTACTTTGTCACCGATGGCGATGATCGGTAAACATATTAAGGAGCAGGATCCGACGGCGAAGGTCGTATTTATCGGACCGTGTACCGCAAAGAAGATGGAGATCCGCAAGGAGACGGTTGCACCGTATATCGACAGTGCACTGACTTTTGAAGAGCTGCAGGCAGTGCTTGACAGCCGGGAGATCGACATCACGACACTGGAAGAGGAAAGTCTGGAGAATGCTTCTTACTTTGGACGTATCTTTGCTCACACAGGCGGTCTGAGCAGTGCTGTGAAGCAGGGAATGAAAGAACAGGGTGCAGAGGACTTCGAATTGAAGCCGGTTGTCTGCGATGGTATTGAAGAATGTAAGATTGCGCTGTTGAAGCTGCGCAGAAATATGTTGGATGGAAACTTCATGGAGGGCATGGCATGTCAGGGTGGCTGTGTCAACGGAAACGGAAATCTGACGCATATGGCGAAGAGCCGTATGGATGTTGAAAAATATGGTAAGGAAGCTGCTGATAAGACGATTGAAGGTGCGATATCAGAGTTTCACCTGCAATAAAATGTAACAGGGGGAAAAACCGTGGATCAAGTACAGGAAAGTTATGACGAATTTAATTTGAATTTCAGAATAGAAGATACCGTGATCGTAAATCAGACAGAGATGGAAGGATTTAATGCATTTTTCCTTGGAAACCAGTCCACCTGTCAGCAGAGTGTTGTGGAGGGCGTGCGTGTTCTGTCTTACAAGATTCCTGCAACGTTGCCGCTCGGTCAGTTCTTGAAGAAGCAGTTGTACAAGGGCGAGTTTCTTTCGATCTTGTCGAATATATTGAATCAGTTGTTGTATTTTGAAGACCGCAATATGCCAATCAAGAAAGTACTTCTGAACACGAAGTATATGTATATTGAACTGTCCAATCTGCATGTACAGTTGATCTACATGCCGATTGAGAAGGAATTTGCAGACTGCAATGTCTGTGAGTTTGTACAGAATTTCATCAGCAAGATCCGGTTTGCAGATATGCAGTGTGTCAATTGTGTTGACCAGATCCTGCATTATTTGGATAGCCGGTTAATGTTCTCTTTGCGTGAGTTCTATACATTCATTATTGAATTGCAGAAAGAAGATATTTTGAAGGATGATATTGATCTTGGCGAGGGCGAGACAACTGTCCTACAGCAGATGAGTTACAACAATATCACTCCATATCTCGTTCGTTCCAGAACGAACGCGCTGATTCCGATTGAGAAGACAGAGTTCTTAGTAGGAAAGTCTTCGGAATGTGATTATCAGATTCCAGACAACCGGAAGGTAAGCCGGAAGCATTGCAGTTTCCGTATCAGCAATGGAGAATGTTATATCCGTGATGAGAACTCAACAAACCATACTTATGTGAATGGAAAGATGATCCAGCCGGGATTTGATGTCATGCTGAAAAATGATGACTATATCCGTATGGGTGATGAAGAGTTTAAGTATTGGGTAAGATAGATAGAAAGATAGATTTTCAGAGCTTTATGATGTGTAAGCATCATGAAGCTTTTTTTTGTGACAAAATTTTGTCACTTTTTTTGTCACATATTGTGGACTTATACAGATTTAAGATATCATAAACGAAGAATTAAAATGAAAGCGAGGAATTCATATATGTTAAGAAAGAAATTGCTCACAATCGCGTTAAGCGGACTTTTGGGCATGGCGATATATACGCCAGCTAAGGCGGCAGGGAGTATATCAGAGATTGACCAGAAAATTGACACAGTGCAATATGAAACAACCGACGGATTGGATGATTTGGGATGCAACTATCAAACGGCAGATGAATTGATAGCAAATTTGGCACAATATGAGGAAGAATCATCCGAACTGTCGGTACAATCTGTGGACTTTGATCATGGGGTTACCGGTATACATGCGTCTATGCCATCCAAAGGAAATGTGCATGTTTTGGTTATCCCGGTCGAATTTCATGACTATAAGCTGGATGAGGATATCGGTGTGCAGTTAGAGTCACTTTTCTTTGGAGATACCGGAGAGAATCAGGTACATTATCCGTATGAAAGTTTGAAAGGATATTATGAACGAGCATCGTTTCAGCAGCTTCATCTAAGCGGAGATATCATCCCTACAATTTCCCTCCCATATGACCGAAAGGTGTATACGGATACTACGAGCGGAAGGGAATTGTATTCGGATGTGGCTGATGCGTATAAGGCGTATTTATTAAAGGATTATACAGGCACGGACAGGAAGGGATATTTGAAAGAATGCCTGTCCAGATATGACAGTAATCAGGATGGAGAAATTGATGGTGTCTATCTGTATTATGCAGGCGGCGTTGAGGATTCGAAAAGCTTGTGGTGGTCCAGTGTTCGTAAAAACTCTCTTATGCGAGATAAAGAAGGGGAATTAGAAATCTCCACCAGTGTCTGTATGCTGGGACATGATGTTGAGGAACGAAATGTTGTATGTCACGAAACCGGACACATGTTGGGACTTGGTGATGATTATGGCTATAGTTCAACATCTAAGGGATCGTATTCAAATGAGATGATGAACAATAATAATGCAGATTTAACGGTGTTTGCAAAGATGTTGCTTGGATGGGTCAATCCGTCGGATGTACGGATTATAAAGGGAGCGCCACAGGAAATTGAATTGGAAAATGTAGAAAAAAAAGGACAGTGTGCGATAGTTGTTCCGAAGTATAATGAAGAACAGGGATTATACACAAAGTTCTTTTTGCTTGATTATATGACCCTAACCGAGAATAATACCAGTGAAGTGATTCCGGACGAGGAAGAAATCGGTATTCAGGTATATTATATTGATGCGACGTTAAATGAAACGAAAAATGGATTTTTGCATGATAATCATGCAGAAGCATGTGCGGTATGCCCGTTGATTCAGCAAATTCATGCAGATGCGCAAAGTTTGCATGGAACGTATCAACAAACAATGACAGTTAATTCATTTATTGTTCCGATGCGTCCGATTTCACTCGGAGAAACACATTGTAATTTCAGGGATGGCGATGAACTGACACCATATACACGACCATCTAGTAAATATATTACGAGTGGCTGGGATGTATATTCCGGTATGGTTTTAAAAGACATACAGTTAAAAGATGGAAAGGCAAGTTTCGTAACGGGTATAGAGACAGAGAAGCAGCAGACAAGTTTTTCGTGGAAAGTAGAAAGCAGTAATAGGGATACCGTGGAAAGTCTGGAAAAATTGAATGTATATTTGTCGTTCTCTTCGGATACGGTTATGGCGAAAAATGATGGGACCGGCGCATATTTGGAGGATGATACAGGAAAAAATTTGACTAATGTTGATGCGGCCTTTGGTGTATTTATTGAATCGGGAGAGTTTCGTTTGTCAGCAAGTACGAGAAATATTGTGCAGGCGAATAAGAATTACACGATTGTGATTCCTAAGGGAATGTTGGCAGATTCCTGCGGAAATGAAGTGGAGGAAATTCGTGTTCCGTATTCTACCAATAGTCAGTATATGGTAGATGAAATCTTAAATGTAGAAAATGTTCATTATGGATCTTCGGGTGGAATATTTGTGGATGAAAACCTTAATGGAATCTACATTGATGGGGATTATACACCGGAGAATAAGGAAGATTATAAAACGTATATGTATACAATAAAGGGAGGTGCGTTAGGTTCAAAAATTGCGCTGAACATACCATATATTAAACATGTAGGACCGATCTGGAAAATGGATGACAATACATGGGGTGTAATGGACATATCTGATAGCGAGAAGATTATTATATATACAGTGAATGCGTTCGGAAATATAGAGGAAAAACAGGAAATTGCAAATTCAAATGGTGGTGCTATAAGTCATACAATGGCATACTGTCGGAAGGGACGGGACATATGGCTGTTTGATGGAAAAGTAAAAAAGAAGTTTTCACTGAATGCTGATGCAGATATCAATAAAGTAATGTATATAGATGATTCGATGATTGTTGTTGATTTGATAGGGAAGGAAGGGGTGTACGTATTTGATCATGATGGTGAAAAATTATATACAGTACCATGTGATATGCTTATAAGCGATTTTGTAAAAGTTGGAAACAGGTACCTCGTATTAGGTGAAAATAAACTTCAGATTTATAATGCTGACTTTGATTTAATCGAAACGATAGATTTAAATGCGGTTGTTTATGCCGGAAAAATATGTGTATTAGAAAATGGGTATATAATTTCATCATTGACCAATAATTCATCTCTTTACTTTTATGACAAACACTTTAATAAAGTGGAAGAAATAGATAATCTCTCCGAAGTGAAGGATATATGCAGCATTCACAATAATATGATGTATATGACCAGATGGAATAAAATTATATCTTTAAATTATTCTAGGGTGAATTTAGCAAATAAAACGGAACACGAATCCAAAGTGTATGACTATGTGGAAAAAGATGCGACCTGTTCAGAAGTTGGGAGAAAGTGTGTTGTGGAACAGTGTGTGTTATGTGGAGAGGAAATCAGCCGGAAAGAGGTGGAAATTCCGAAAACAGAGCATGATATTATTGTAGATGAAGCAGTTGCAGCGACATGTACAGAAGATGGGCTGACGGAAGGAAGCCATTGTGCAGTATGCGGGGAAGTGATTGTGGAACAAGAAGTGATTAAAGCAGTAGGCCATAAAGAAGTGAAGGATGAAGCAGTTGCAGCGACATGTACAGAAGATGGACTGACGGAAGGAAGCCATTGTTCAGTATGTGGAAAGAATGTAAAAAAAGGAGAGATAATCCCGGCAAAGGGACATACTGCAGGTGAATGGCAAGTGATAAAGGTTGCTACTACGACAGAAGAGGGACTTTTGATAAAAAAATGTACCGTTTGCAAGACGGTTCTTGCGACAGAGCCGATCGAAAAGCTTCCGGCACCGACACCAGATCCAAAACCTACACCGGAAGTGACGAAGGATGTTACTGTCCGTTACACAACCCATGTCCAGACCTTTGGCTGGCAGGGCGACGAGAACAACGCAGACAAGTGGTTTGTAAACGGCAGGATGGCTGGAACTTCAGGCAAAGCAAAGCGGCTCGAAGGCATCAAGATCCGTGTTTATGGAAATGATAACCTTGGCATCCAGTACACAACCCATTGCCAGAGCTATGGCTGGCTGCCATGGTCCGCAAATGGCGAGATGAACGGAACTGAGGGCGAGGCAAAGAGACTCGAGGCAATCAAGATCCAACTTACAGGTGCAGATAAAGATAAATATGATGTTTATTACAGAGTGCATGCACAGTCTTATGGCTGGCTTGGCTGGGCGAAGAATGGTGCACCATCTGGAACTGCTGGTTATGCAAAGAGACTGGAAGGAATTCAGGTTGTTGTAGTGAAGAAGGGTGCAGCAGCGCCGGGATTAAATTATGCAGGTGTGAATGCAGCTTCTGGAGTACATCAGACAGCAAGCTATGTAGCAAAGGCTGGTTCTTCTCCGGTGGTTGGCAATCAGGCAACTTCAAATACAAATCCAAGTGTGGCTGGTGAAGCAAACGTAAACGTTGCATACCGCACACATGTACAGACCTTTGGCTGGCAGGGATGGAAGTACAACGGACAGATGAGTGGTACTTCTGGACAGGCAAAGAGACTCGAAGGCATTAACATCAAGCTCACGAACAAGCCATACAGTGGAAGCATTGTCTATACGACTCATGTACAGACCTATGGCTGGCAGGGAAATGAGAACAATCAGAACACATGGAGACACGATGGACAGATGAGTGGTACTTCCGGAGAGGCAAAGCGTCTGGAAGCAATCCGTATCAATCTGACTGGCGAGATGGCAGCGCATTACGATGTTTATTATCGTGTACATGCACAGACCTATGGTTGGTTGAACTGGGCAAAGAACGGCGAAGCAGCAGGAACTGCAGGACTTGCAAAACGTCTGGAAGGTATCCAGATCGTGCTTGTACCGAAGAACGGCAAGGCTCCAGCAACGAGATATCAGGGTATTACCAGTGCGAGAACACAGGCATATATCAAGAAATAATCAATAATAGAAATACAGAAAATGGGTTCCATGAAAGATCTTTCATGGAACCTGTTTTTTATTCGTTCGACAGATAATGCCGCATGGATTTTAAAGCATTTTTTTCTAATCGGCTGACCTGTGCCTGTGAGATCGCAATCTCATCGGCAACTTCTGTCTGTGTTTTTCCTTCAAAGAAACGCAGACGGATAATGTTTAATTCCCGCTCGTCGAGCCGTTGCATCGCTTCCTGTAAAGCAAGCGACTGTACCCAGTTTTCTTCTTTGTTCTTTTTGTCTTTGACCTGATCCATCAGATATAAGACATCCTGTCCCTCCTGATATACTGGCTCAAACAGGGACATTGGTGTGGCGATCGCATCTAAGGCGGTCACAATATCTTCTTTTGGAAGCTCTAATTCTTTGGCAATCTCATCAACCGTTGGTTCGCGGTCGTTTTTCTTTGTCAGGATATCCCGCGTGTAGATTGCTTTGTAGGCGATGTCCCGGAGAGAGCGCGAGACACGGATGGTGTTGTTGTCGCGCATGTAGCGGCGGCATTCGCCGATTATCATAGGTACAGCGTAGGTACTGAATTTGACATCCAGTGTCTGATCGAAATTATCCAGTGCTTTGATCAGCCCGATGCAGCCGACCTGAAAAAGGTCATCGGAGCTTTCGATGTTGTTGCCGGAGAACCGTTGGATCACACTCAGAACAAGTCGGAGGTTTCCACGGATAAATTCTTCTCTGGCACTTTTATCCCCTGCGTTCATGCGGGCGAAGAGTGCCCGCTTTTCATCCTCAGAAAGCAGTGGGAGCTTGCTTGTGTTGACTCCACAGATTACTACTTTATTTCCAGCCATAATTTCGTATCTCCTGTAATCCTTTTGTTCACTACTAGAAAGGATTTACAAATCTGTGGAAAGCTATACAATTTTTGGTTTCCAGTTTCTGGCTATATGGCAAAGAATCTGTAAAAAATACCAATTTTGCATAAATACTTGCCAATTTTGCACAAGTGTAAAAAACACCATTTTTATGTGCTATGATACGAACAATGGGTAATACCAGAAACAAAAATAAAAAGCTGAGAGGAGAGAAGCGTATGCAAAAATGGAAAGTTTGCAAGAAGTTGATGGCGGTCATACTGACGCTCTGTATGGTGCTGCCGTTGATTTCAAACCAGTACCTGGTTGTACGGGCGGAAGAGACCGGAACCGGTACAACAGACACAAAGAGTATCTCTTATACAGAGGTGCCGATATTGCAGATAGGAGAAAACACCATTACAACGGATGCACAGGTTGTAAATTATACGGATCAGAGTGGGGAAGAAGCCGTTTGGAATGGACATGTATATCAGTACACCGTGCCGGATGAGGGAAGTTATGTGATTGGTGTAACGTATATGGGGGATGACGAGAATACATATCTTACACTGAAGAGTTATACACTGGATGCAGACAATCGTATGCAAGAGCAAAGCAATACGGCTGTTGCGTATTATGGAACAAAGACGGATGTGCTTAGTCCGATTTTGGAAAACGGAAAGACTTATTATTTTAAATTTAGCTATGAAAAAGCAAATCAAGAGTGTACAGAAGCAACCGATATGCAGGATGCACGCATTTTCATAAAAGGTGAAATTCCTGAAATGAAAGATCTTTGTACGGCAGCACAGGAAATAACAACAGCAACAAGCGAAACAGTATTGGATGCTGATAAGCAGATTATGAAGGATGAATGTGGAAATGTGTTTTATGGGAAATTGTATCAAATAACGATTCCGTCGGGGTATGAAAGCGTGATAGAGGCGGATATGGGTAGAATTGATATCTATGAGATATCTGAGAATGATGCAAGGTTAATTGATACAAAGGATTATATACGTGCGTATGATGGGTATGAAGGTAATCCGGTTAAGGGCACGCTTCAGAATAACAGTAGTGCGGCGAAAAACTATTATGTATTGGCTCGGATTGGTTTTTCCAAAGTCACATTTGGAGAGATTAAAGTGCCGACAGCTGCAACTCCGATTGCGGAGGCAGAGGTAAAAGAACTTTCGTTGGCAGATACTGTGACACTTCAAGAGCTGTCTGAACAAAAGCTTTCATATACTTTGTCTGGAAGCAAGGAGGAGACAAAAAAAGAGTGCCGCTGGCTCAAAATCACAGTGCCTGCAGACACAGCATATAGGATACAGATAAGCTATACTGGAGACCATTATGGAACACTCGGAGGCTTTAGCTGGCTGAAGTACAGTACAGACGATGCTGCCTATGTAGACCATTCGTGGGGAAGCGTTTATGCCTATGGCAATACAACGACAGAAATAGGTGTGTTTACAGAGGGAATTTATTACATAGCAATCAATTGTGCAGAGGAAGCATTTCTTACAGCACAGCTGTCATTGAAGAAGTATCCTATGATCACACAGTTAAAGAAGCAGGCAGTTTTGGTAACAGATGCTATGCTACAGACAGGTTCGATTACACTGCCGAAACTTGATGAGGAATATGTTTATCTGATAAGTAATGGTATGGAGGTCGGTTCTGGAAATCTTATGAAGGTTACAGTGCCGGCGTATACAACCTATACTTTTACGTCGCAGGATAATTGCTTGTATGTATATGAGGAGAATATGACGACGTATGTGGACGGTGGTTATGACGTAACAGCCGAAAATACAACGGATACCGAAAAAACATTTTATATTTGGAAGAAG
>OLGZ01001170.1_pt1 | contig 16007 bp, 11 predicted proteins | sample 1605981 | NCBI WGS metagenome assembly OLGZ01 (sample SAMN03283291) | human gut metagenome | biome: human-associated habitat; material: feces | host: Homo sapiens | place: Peru | collected 2012 | reverse complement strand
CTACAACAAGCTGGGTTTTAACATCCACAACTACTTTTTCGCCAAGGCGCTGGATCAGGTGCGTCCCGGCGGCATTGTGGCCTTTGTAACCAGCCGCTATACCTTGGATGCCCAGAACCCCAATGTCCGGAAGTACCTTGCCCAGAGAGCGGAGCTGCTGGGCGCTATCCGGCTTCCCAACACCGCCTTCAAGGCCAACGCCGGTACGGAGGTGGTTTCGGATATTCTGTTCCTGCAAAAGCGTGAGCGGGCGCTGGATTTGGAGCCAGAGTGGGTTCATCTGGGGCAAACCGAAGACGGCTTCGCCATCAACAGCTATTTTCTGGAACACCCGGAAATGGTCATGGGCAAAAACAGCTCCGAAAGCACCGCCCATGGCATCGACTACACCGTGGAGCCCTTGGAGGATGTTTCTCTTGCGCAGCAGCTCCATGAGGCGGTACAGCACATTCAAGGCAGCTACCTGGAAGCGGAACTGCCCGATTTAGGCGACGGCGATGTAATTCAGGACACCATTCCTGCTGACCCGGATGTAAAAAACTATTCCTACGCTCTTGTGGATGGAGAGGTGTATTTCCGGGAAAACAGCGTTATGGTGCGCCCGGAGCTGAGCAACGTGGCCAAAGAACGGGTCAAAGGTATGATTGGGCTGCGTGACTGTGTTCGAGCACTCATTGACCTTCAAATGAACTACCTGACTCCTGACGCTGATATTCGTGAAAAGCAGGCAGATCTGAACAGTTTGTACGATGGCTTTTCTAAAAAATATGGTCTCATCAATTCCAAAGGAAATCGTATGGCCTTTTCAGATGACAGCTCCTATTACCTGCTGTGCAGTCTGGAGGTGCTAGATGAGGACAACAAGTTCCTTCGGAAAGCAGATATGTTTACAAAGCGCACCATCCGTCAGGCCCACGCTGTCACCTCTGTAGATACCGCATCGGAAGCTCTGGCCGTATCCATTGCAGAGCACGCCTGTGTAGATATGGATTATATGTCCCAACTGTCTGGAAAGTATGCCGCCGATCTGGCCGCGGAACTCCGTGGTGTTATCTTCCAGGTTCCTGATTTTTCTGAGAATTCCATTCCACACTATGTCACGGCAGATGAATATCTTTCCGGCAATGTACGCAAAAAGCTTGCCCAGGCCAGACAGGCCGCCCAAAAAGATGCGGTATTTCAGGATAACGTTGCTGCATTGGAAAAGGCGCAGCCAAAGGATTTGGATGCCTCCGAAATCGATGTCCGGCTGGGCGCTACCTGGATTGATAAAAAATATATTCAGGAGTTTATGGAGGAACTTCTTCAGCCGCCTATTTATCTGCGTCAGTCCATCCAGGTCAACTATTCCTCCTATACAGCGGAATGGAACATCACAGGGAAAAAGAACATCAGTTTCCGGGACGTAAACGCCAACACCACCTACGGAACTTCCAGAATCAATGCTTACCAAATTCTTCAGGAATCTCTAAACCTGCGTGATGTCAGGGTTTACGATACAGTGATAGATGAGAACAAGAATGAACGTAGGGTATTGAACCAAAAGGAAACAACCCTGGCACAGCAGAAGCAGCAGGCTATTAAGGACGCATTCCGGGAGTGGATTTGGAAAGATCCGCAGCGGCGGCAAACACTGGTTCAGCTCTACAATGAGCGTTACAATTCTGACCGTCCCAGAGAATACGATGGTTCGCATATCAATTTTGGCGGAATGAGCCCAGAAATCACATTGCGGGAACACCAAAGGAATGCCATCGCCCATATTCTGTATGGTGGGAATACGTTGCTGGCCCATGAGGTTGGCAGTGGAAAAACCTTTGAAATGGTCGCCGCAGCCATGGAAAGCAGGCGTCTGGGGCTTTGCAGCAAGTCCATGATTGTGGTTCCCAACCATTTGATTGAGCAGTGGGCAAGCGAATTTCTGCGGCTATATCCTTCCGCCAACCTTCTGGTTGCCCGGAAGAAGGATTTTGAACCAGCCAATCGAAAAACCTTTTGCTCCAAAATCGCCACCGGTGAATATGATGCGGTCATTATCGGGCACTCCCAATTTGAAAAGGTTCCCATGTCTTTGGAACGTCAGCAGGCAGTGATTGAGCAGCAGATTGCAGAAATTGAGGAAGGCATTGAGGAGTTGAAAGCCAGCGGAGCTGAGCGTTTCACGGTGAAATCAATGGAACGCACAAGAAAGTCCCTGAGCGCTCGCCTGGAAAAGCTGATGGACGGTGGACGGAAAGACGATGTTGTGTGTTTTGAACAGCTGGGTGTAGATCGCCTGTTCGTGGATGAGGCACATGGGTACAAGAATCTTTTCCTCTATACTAAAATGCAAAATGTCGCCGGAATCTCAACAACAGATGCCCAGAAGTCTTCTGACATGTATATGAAGTGCCAGTATCTGGACGAAAAAACCGGTGGTCGAGGTGTCATTTTTGCAACCGGAACCCCCATCAGCAATTCCATGACAGAGCTGTACACCATGATGCGGTATCTGCAAAGCGATACGCTCCGGGAAAAGGGATGGAGCCATTTTGACTGCTGGGCTGCCCACTTCGGTGAGACCAAAACCGTCATTGAGCTTGCGCCGGAGGGAACCGGCTATCGAGCAAGAACGCGGTTTGCCAAATTTTACAATCTTCCAGAGCTTATTAACATCTGGAAAGAAGCTGCGGATGTTAAAACGGCTGACCAATTGAATCTTCCACGCCCAGAAGCGATTTATCACAACGAGGTTGCTAAGCCCACCCAAACACAGAAAGAGCTTGTCCAGGAGCTTTCCCAACGTGCTGCCGCAGTGCATAGCAACAGAGTCGATTCCAAGGATGACAATATGCTCAAAATCACCTCCGATGGTCGAAAGCTGGGATTGGATCAACGAATCATCAATCCGTATCTCCCAGATGAATCCGGAACAAAAGTCAATATGTGTGTTGACAATGTGCTGAGAATCTGGCAGGAAGGTGCCGCCGACAGGCTGACCCAGTTAATTTTTTGTGATATTTCGACACCGAAATCCCAGGCTCCTGTCAGAAAAACTTTGTCGGAACAGAGTGACTTTCCTAGCACACAAAGTGCCGATCCGCTTGCCGCGCTCAATTCCTCCGATTCCTCCTTTACGGTCTACGATGACATTCGCGGAAAACTGATTGCGGGCGGCATCCCGGAGGAACAGATTGCGTTTATTCACGAAGCCAACACCGAAGCCCGCAAAAAGGAACTTTTTGCCAAAGTGCGTACTGGGCAGGTGCGTGTTTTGATGGGCAGCACCTTCAAAATGGGTGCCGGTATGAACGTCCAGGATCGACTGATTGCCTTGCACGACTTGGATTGTCCCTGGCGTCCCGGTGATTTGGAGCAGCGCAGTGGACGCATCATTCGTCAGGGAAACCGCAACAAGCAGGTACACATCTATCGGTATGTCACAGAGGGAACCTTTGACTCCTATCTGTGGCAAACAGTGGAGAATAAGCAAAAATTCATCAGCCAAATTATGACCTCAAAATCTCCGGTGCGCTCCTGCGATGACGTGGATGAAACCGCTCTGTCCTTTGCGGAAATCAAAGCATTGTGCGCCGGGAATCCACAGATTAAGGAGAAGATGGATTTGGATATTGAGGTTTCCCGGCTGAAGGTTCTAAAGGCAGACCATCTGAGTCAGCAGTTCCGCATGGAAGATAATCTTCTAAAATACTTCCCGGAGCAAATTCAAAAGCTGCAAAGCATCATTACCGGACTGGAAGCAGACATTCATCTTGCAGAATCCCATCCGCATCCGGAGGACGGGATTTCTCCCATGATCATTGACGGGAACGCACTTTCGGACAAGGAGGCTGCCGGAATCGCCCTGCTGGATGCCGTCAAAAAGGCAACCGGATTGGAGCCTGTTTCAATCGGTACTTTCCGTGGCTTCCACATAACAGCCACATTGGAAAATTTTGGAAAAGACCGTATTCTGACTTTATCCTCTGCGCTTTCTCACCAAGTGACCCTCGGCAATGATGCCCGAGGCAATCTTATTCGGATTGACAATGCGCTTAGAGAGCTGCCGCAGCAGCTGACCACTTCCAAAAATCAGCTTGAAAATCTTCAATCGCAGATGGAATTTACAAAGGCAGAATTGGGCAAGCCATTCCCGCAGGAAGCTGAATTGGCGCAAAAGAGTCAACGGCTTGCAGAATTGAACGCACTGTTGGACATGGACGGCAAACAAACCACGGAGCGAGATGAAAGCAAAGCCGCACCAGATGAGCGGCCTTCTGTTCTGGAGGATTTGCATCGTCGCTCTGCATCCATCCCGCCCCATAAGCACAGTGATTCCAGGAGCCTGGAGGAACGCACATGAGAGAAAAAGATCAGATGCTTCATTTCCGTGTAAGCAAGGCAGAGCTGAACGCAATCCGTGAGAAAATGCAGGAGCTTGGTACTCACAATATGGCAGCCTATCTGCGAAAAATGGCGCTGGACGGATATTGTATTCGGCTTGACCTTGGCGACCTCAAAAAGGTTGTTTCTCTTATGCGCTACGCCAGCAACAATCTGAACCAGTACGCCAAGAAAGCAAACGAAACAGGGAGCATCTACCTGGAAGATATTCAGGATTTGAAAATCCGCTTTGAGCAAATCTGGTCTGAGCTAAAGGAGATTCACATCCGGCTTGCCAGTATTGAATGACAGCGGATTAGATGCCTGCCCTCAGTGCGGCATCCTTGCGTTTTGAAAAACAATGCCCTACAATACAAGGGAAAGGAGTGCAAAGTGTATGTTTGCTCTGATAAAATTACCGTTTAAGCTGCTGTCCCTGCCGTTGATGGCTGCCTTTTCTATTATGGCTTTCCTCGTGAAAATTCTCAGCAATCTTTCCGGGTATGTTCTCAGTCCATTGATTCTTTTCGTTCTCGGCTGTGGCGTTTATTCTGTGGTAAGTCAGCAATGGAACCACGTTTTTCTCCTTGGCATTATTGAGGTTTGCTGCATCGCTGCGCTGTTCGGTGCTGTCTTGGTTGAAGCTTTTTTGGACTGGTGCTATTCCATTCTGAAAAGTTTTGTTCAGCCCTAATGGGGGTTTATCATCCGGCCACCTTGCTTTCTTGCAGGGTGGCCCTATTTTTTTACAATGGAGGATAAAAAATGGCCGCCACCCGGCTGATCGCACTGCATGTCAACAAAGGAAAAACAATCGCCCAAAGTCTAAAGGATCGGACAGACTATGCACAGAATCCAGAGAAAACCGAAAAGGGGGAGCTAGTCACTGGATATCAATGTGACCCCATAACAGCCGATGAGGAATTTCTGCTTTCCAAACGTCAGTACCAGCACATCACTGGCAAGCATCCCAAACGCGATGTGATTGCCTACCAAATCCGCCAATCCTTTAAGCCTGGAGAAATCACAGCGGAAGAAGCAAACAAGGTTGGAATGGAGCTTGCCGAACATTTTACCAAAGGAAAGCACGCCTTTCTCGTTGCAACCCATACAGACCGGGCGCACATTCACAATCATATTATTTTCAACTCCACTTCGCTGGACTGTACGCACAAATTCAAGAACTTCTATTTTTCTGGGCTGGCTGTCCAGCGGCTCAGTGATATTATCTGCATGGAGCATGGGCTCTCCATCATTGAGAACGTTCCTTATTCCCAGCGTGCGAAGAAAGCAGTTCGGGAAAATCGTGTTTCCCATCGGGATGTTCTACGGGAATTGATCGATTCAATTTTGAAGGAGCCTCCTAAAAATTTTCCTGACTTTCTTTCTCAGCTTGAAGAAAACGGATATGAAGTAAGGCGTGGAAAATTTATTTCCGTCCGGGGAAAAGGACAGCAGCGTTTCATCCGATTATGTTCTCTCGGGGAAGGCTATACGGAAGAAGATATTCAGGCCGTAATCTCCGGGACAAAACAGCATCATTCCAGGAAGAAAAAGCCCGTCATTTTGGAGAATCAAAAGTTCAAGTTTCTGGTTGAAATTGATGAGCGGATTCGTGCCAAGGGGCCCGGGTATCAGCGGTGGGCAACCACATATAATCTAAAGCAGATGGCCAAAACCAGAATTTTCCTCAAAGAACAAGGGATTGGTTCCATGGAGGAGCTTCGGGAAAAAGCAGATACCGCCGCATCTGAGTTTGACCGCATTGCCAAGGATTTGAAAGCCGCCGAACAGCGGCTGGTAGAAATTGCTGCCCTGAAAAAGCATATTGTAAACTACGCCAAAACGAGAGATGCGTATATTGCCTATCGGAAAGCCGGGTATAGCAAAACATTCTTTGAGGCCCACCGTGAAGAAATCACACTTCACAAAGCAGCAAAGGACGCTTTTGAAAAAATGAACGTCTCCAAGCTTCCAAATGTCAAAGCACTTTCCGAAGAATACGCTTCTACCCTGACGCAAAAAAAGGCCCTGTATGCGCAGTACAGACTTGTCAGAGAGCAGATGCAGGAGTATCAAAAGGCACTTCACAACACAGAGGTGTTCTTTGAACTGTCCGAAAAAGAAGCTGCCTGCCACCAACGCGAGCATGAAAAGGAGAACTCCGAGGAACCCAATCATAGCTGAACATTGGTATCCAACGAAAAACGAGGGCACAGGAACAGAGTGGCAAACTGTTTCCTGTGCCTTTATTTTTCTATTTTTCTATTTGGATTTCTTCAAGCATTCTGCAAGAATGCGCAGCCATCCCGCAGCGCCGGGATGATCTTTGGGGCTTGGGGAATTTTCCCCAACAAGCATTTTTCGTCTGGGTGCTACCCAGACACTGCTTGCCACTAGAAATTCATCTCGTTTTTCCACGCCGCTGGCGTGTCATTTCGTAACTCAGTCTCACCAATTCCTGAATCTGATTTTCCGGTACTGTATCATCCAGTAAAATGGTGATCCACCGCTCCTTATTCATGTGGTAAGCCCGAAAATATCCGGGCTGGCCTAATAATGAACCGATAATTCTTGGGTCACATTTTACATTCAACGCATCAACGACACCATCACCAGGCAATCCCAGCTTGGAACGCTCTATCTCCATTACCAGGCCATACCACTTTCGACTGTCCTTGTGTCGCAGCACAGCATTCCAGTCTTGCCAGGGATAGTCGGGGTCTGTGTCGTACTCTTCCTTTACCCACTCAAACAACTGCTTTCTTGTCATGTACTATCCTTCCTTTATCGGCACACGATTTCAAATTATATCTGTTAATAGAATATCATATTAAGAATCTCCGAACAACACAATCGTGAAAATTTAATCTTTCTCTGCCAAACATATTTTGTGCCAATGCCAATAGCGAATATTTGTTCGGTGTGTCAATTGAACAGAAAGCGGTTCTATGGTATAGTGTAGTCCAAGGAGCTGATACACATGATTCAAAAATATAGAGTTGGCGACATTGCCTATCTTATCGAAAGTGGCCGCTATATCCGGGAGGGTAAAATCACCTATATCTGTGGTGACATCATTACCTTCAAGTTCACAGACTGCAGAGGAGCTACCAAGGTAAAAGCACATCGGCTATTCCCCACGGAAGAAGCCGCTATGGGCTATATTGATAAGAGCAAAACCCTGACCTCCAATCACCTACGGGCCGTGATTGGATAGCAGAATATCTCCAAAAGTCAAGTCTTGTTTTCCCTCTCTCTGACGGTATAATGAGTTCCAGTGCGCAACACAGGAGGAATGACTTTATGTCTATAACCACCCACGCCCATACGCTTCAAGAATATTTAGACCAAGCCACCCCGGTGCTGATGGAGATTCCCGGATTGTCGGAGCTGCTTCATGCAGATGGCGATAGTTATGATCGGCTTGCCGAAAAATATCCTGACGCCGTATTCACCCTGATTGCTATGAACAACCTGTTCCACCATGACCGGGAATTTTCGGAAATCCATCAGGAGGCATTTGCTTCTATTCTGGATGGGGAAAATATTCCCTCTGTGCAGTTTCGATACAGCCACCGTATGGACGCTTACACTTGCGAAAAACGGCGCGGGTTGACCGGGATTTCCTTGCAGTGCAGCAAGCAAATCCGGTGAGTACCCACACCGAAAAAACAGAGCGTTCCGGCTCGGAAATGCCTGGTTTCTGCTTGTTGAGGATCCGCCCCAATCCCCACAGGATACAATTCTGTATCCTGGAAACGGCTGTAGCCCTCCAATTTTGTATTCGCATTGCTAGGTGCCAAGTTTTTTTGAAATATTACAAAAACCAGTCTCTCCATCTTTATTTCTTGACGGAGAGACTGTTCGGCTACTAACTAAGTGACATTTGGTTCGCACTGACCCAGTTTTCAAGAGGTTTGTCACTCTCTGTTTTTTGAAACATCCACTGAAACCCGGAAGTTTTCTGCCTCTGTCGGTAATCTTCTTCCACAGTTCCAAGATGGGTCAGGTGAATCCCTTCACCTAGAGCAGAAACCATATCCTACCCCAAGATATTGCGATTGTACCATAGCTTTCAGAAATTGCAAGTTATTCTTTCGAATCAAACTGCTTTTTTAGTCTATCCAGCTCATGGCGTTCAGGACAAACAACATATCCCCAACCACGCTTTTTCTGCATTCGGAAAGCCAAACTATTCAAGTCCATCACTGTGTCTGGATCTGAAATAGAGAGCATAATTACAGCATCATTCTTAGTCATAACATCAATCAGATTTTTATGGATAAGACACAGTGCTATACTCTTCGAAATTGGCAAATTGATTGCGATACTCCCTTTATATGAATAACAATATATTCCCCCAATTGGCAAGACAAAGGGAATCTCTGTCTCATTAATTTGAAACGTCAACAGATAATCCGACAAGAAACCATTTCTCCTGATTACACTAAAGCCATTAATGGCAACATAGTCATGCTGCATTTGCTCAGGCAAAATGGATAATATATTCCCATCTGTTCCCATTTCCTGCATAAATATAGGATCTCGCGCAATTAGCGAATACATAAAATCCCGTACTGTTTCCTCACAGTTTGAATTCACCGACACACTGTTTTGGCTGAAATCCAATGAGTCTATGTACGCTAATACCTTGCCAAAAGGTGTTTCGATTTTTTCTCCCAGATAATGCTCGGTTCGAGCAGAAAAGAATCCCCACGCTGTGTTTAGTGATTCAGCAGTTCCTTTAGTCCCTACAAAGTTACCTTTAACATCGTAATAACAGCATCGCTTATACTGGTTGTGAAACCGCTTAATTACTTCCTTAGGCATCTGGATATGGGAGTTTACATCATCCTGTCCACCTTTTACAGCATCATTCTGCATAAGGATTCTCCTTTGCATTTTAATCCAGGGCTACCGCCAAATGGCATCGGCTAATCTCGCATAGCAGTAGCCAACGATATGAAGTAATCAAATTAAAGAATTTGAATTCTAAGATACTGTTTTTACTTCTGCAATTCCCGGTTTTTGCAATAAATCAAAAAACTCATTAATTGCATCGTGTTGTTGCATTGGATATCTCAAACCTGTTCTGCGTTTGCAGAATGTAAAAGTAATCGACTCCTTTGCGCGGGATAATGCTACAAAGAATGCACAGCGATCTTCATCTGGCTGGTTCTTAAAGTTCCAGAAAGCAGAGTCCTCCAAACCGACAAAGTATACCGCAGAGTATTCCAGCCCCTTGCTTTTATGGATTGTCATTATAGGTACTGAATGTTCTCCGCAATAATTCTCAATGGCTAGACTCCAGTCCCCACACGCAGCAACATATTCAGAAAAAAAGAGGCCTTCAAATTTTCTAACTAAGTCATCAAAGTAAGTCCCTTGTTTATACGCCGGAAATTTTGCCTTGATGTTTTCAATACCGAAGAATCTAATTATTGCTTCCAGAGTGTCATGCCATTGAACACCGTCAAATCCCTGCTGTGCGGTTTTCTTCACGGTATCTGCTAAGTCAACCAGTTTCCGTAGCATTTTATCATAGGTACCATTCTCCAGTGTTTCGCCAATACCCCAGAGTTCGGCCAATGACTCCTCTATGAAGTTCCACTCATTTGGATGTTTCTTGCCATAGGCGCACAACATAAACTTGATAAGCAGGTCCACAATTGGCTCCTTAATTAGATCCTGGTAGTCAGTTTCAATGCGAGCTCGGACACCATGTTTCGCTAACTCCGCAATAATCGCTGAAGCATAGTTCTGCGGCAACTGTTTACAGAGAATACATATTTCGTTAGGCTTTTTGCCTCCGGAAATTCTCTCTAGGATATCTGCTGATACAGCACCAGCTTCCAGCTGTTCATCGCCTGCAATAATTAGAGCAATATCTCCATCATCTTCTGCCCATTTATCTGAAACACAGACTTCTGTTGCCTTTTCTTTTAGAGAGGCATACATTTCTTGTTGTAGTGCAACCAATCTTGGTGCCGATCGATGATTCATTAGCAAACGAACACCTTTAGGATTCCACTCATCGCAAAAAATTTTAAAGATTTGTTTTACTGCACCAGCCCACACCATGATACGCTGTTTGTTGTCTCCAACAGCCGTTATCTTAGTGTTTGAACCAAAGAAGCATTCTTTCACAAGGGCATATTGAATATCCGTCGTATCTTGAAACTCATCCAGAAATATATAAGAATATGTTATATGCAATGCACGCCTAATATATGGATTTGTTTTTACAATATATATGGCAAGCATCATAATCATCTTGAAGGTCAGTGTCGCTCTGTTCCCGTTAAATCCCTTTAGCAACAGCGGCCATACTCTATGCCCTATTTCGCTCCCTGTTAGCGGAAGGCTTATCTGCGTCAAGAACGTGTCGTATTTGGATTTGAGTTTTGCTGGTGTTAATCCATCAGGATTCTCATATCCAATATATCTGAATGCAGCATCGATTGTATCGGAATCATTAACTAAATAATCAGGTGCAGGGCGAAGTTCTTCAGGTAACGCATACTTAAAGTGATCAAGGACACTCTTTGCGAATGCATCATATGTCATCGATACAAATCTTCCCTTTATTTCTGCCCCACAACGTCGTTCAATGCGTTCTTTCAAATTCTGCGCAGCATCCGTTTTGAAGCTGATAGCCAGTATTTTCTGTGGTTCTTTACATTGGTTTGTTTGAAACAAGAATGCTGCCTTTTGTGCCAATAATTCTGTCTTTCCTGCACCAGGCCCTGCAATAACCAATACATGCCTATCGCTGCAACGAACAGCAGTATTCGCAGCTTCTTCCAATACAATCCCATCGCAAGGCAGCCACTTATCAGGATACACGATTTTCATTTCTTATCTCCTTTTAAGATACGCTCTGCCGTCTCAATTAAGCGCTCCAATACCGGAGGGATATTGCCTTTTATCGCTTCATCGCTCAATCGGGATAGTACTGCAATATGCGTGGAAGGCTTACCTCTATTCAGGAAGAAATATGTGTACCATATCATAAGGTTCTGCTGCTCCGTAGAATAGGTGCTCCCATCTCCTCCCTCTTCTTTCAGTGTGGATTTAATATCCTTTTTGATACGAGCCCTATATTCCGCTGGATAAGTACCAGTTTCCTCAAATGTTTGGATTAATACCCGTTTCTTTTTTCCATCCTCAGCAATCTCTAAACGTGGACCTTCGGCGGTATCTAGAGATTTCTTGTACTCCGACGTCATCTGTTCCAACATCATAAAGTCAATATCCAGCGGTGCGGAAAAGAAAACATTATATCGTTCCAGCCAATCGAGCCATGTTTGCATTGATGTCACATCAGAAACATCCCACTCAGACATACCATCCAGTTGTTCGTCAGTCAAGACGCCACTCTTTGTATTGAGCAATTTATTCTTATCGTGCCCATTTGCAATGAGTTGCTTGAGCACATACTTAATGCGTCCCCAACCTCCACCTTCTCTTTCTCGGTCTAAGTCAAGTAATGTAATGTGAGGAATTTGCAAGTCATTCAGCAATCTCCAGAAATGGTTTACATGTCGGCCACCAAGAGGAACAACTGATATGCCGCCAACATCTACACTGCCGTTCACAGCTTCCCAATACTTAGGAAGAATGATTTCCTCACTGTCGCCTTCTCCCAAAATCACAAGTTTTGCAAAATATAGTTCAGGATAGGCCCGGACTGCCTCTTTAATATATTTATACTGATCTTGTGCACTTTCCTCCTCGGGCAAAGTAATTCTTCTCACTTTCGATGCAAGCAAATCCTTGTCCATCCTGAAATATCTGAGATTCTCAGGATCAATCCGCTTAACAATAGCCGGCGAATGGGAGGTCATAATTGCCTGTGCATTGCTTTTGCCGGCAATATTACTAAGATTCTCCACCAGCTTACCAAGTAAATGCGGAGCGATATGGTTTTCGGGTTCCTCAAGCGCCACAATTGTCAGGATGGGCGGCCTACGACTAAAGGAAGTGTTTTCTGGGTCCGATTCAATTTCCTTCTGCATTTTGCCTTCCACATCTAAGATACTGTCAACCAAGGAAATATAAAATAATGACCGCAAGCCATCACCCATCTGGTCTATGGTATATTCTTTCCCCGTTTCTGTAGGTTCGAAAACGACTTCCGTTTTCCTAACAGATGTCTCAATATCGGTACTGTTAAATCTCAAGCTGGCCGTGGAATACCTGTCATCAGAATCGTAGGCTTTCCACTGATTCGCCAAGGATGCACCAAACATGGAAACACCCTTTTCTCCAACAAATTGTTCATTTAACTCCTTGATTTTTGTCTTAATATTTCTCTTCGTTTCTTCGCTCCAATTAATGCTATTCATAATCTGGTACATCATCGTGCCAGACGCATTTTTCAATTGCCTAGAAGGGTCTCGAACTGCGGGAATATACACAACCCGGATTTTGTCTAAATCCCGACGGGCTGCTGGAGTGCGATAATTCTCCTCAATTTCAACCGCCTCAGGACAGGTAATATAGCTTATCTTGCTATCGATTGAACCTTCAATCGTGTCACTTTTCTCCCACGTAGCTTCAAGACGAATCCGCAAATACGGCAGCCCACTAGGATTATCGACAACGAGGTGCTGGAAAAAGATTGGGATAACATATTCTCCGCCATTATCCCCAGTTTTCAATTCTTCGAATTCAAAAACTGCTTCAACATAAAGATCCTGGCTTTCCATTTCATCAGGAGCCATTTCCTTAGGCAGATGGAAGTCGCTCCTTTGCAGAATCCGATTGCTGCTGTTTTCGGAAAACATACAGTTTAGTGCGGACAGAGCAGCGGTCTTACCAGCACTATTGTTTCCAATGAACGTTGTTAGATTGTCAAATAAGATAATCTGTTCCTCTGAACCAAAACAGCGATAATTCATCAGTTTCAATTTGGACAGTCTCATATGTATTCTCCTATTCGGTACAGCTTTTTCCTATATTTTATCATAATGAACAGAGAAAACAAGGGGGAGTTATTTCTGTATACATTGCCACAGGACGAATGAGGATATGCCTCATATTTATCAGCAGGTTCTCAGAACGAAGCGAAGCATACACCCATTAATTTCAAACCATAATAATAAAAAGAAATATGAAGAAACATATTGTTACTTTGCTTAACACTACTTCTTCAGTGGCTGCTTCCGCGCCTGAAAGCCGGATGGTCACGGCTATCCGGCTGAAACAAATAGACTACGCCGGAGTTACTTTTGCAAACTGAACCTGCTACTGTACCTGAGCCATCTCAAATAACCGATGCTACCATTTGTAGTATGTTTGCTCGCATACTCAATTCTCCTGCCATCAGCTTTTTACTGCCATCTCGCTGTTACAACACTCTGCGATCCGCCCGGCCCACTGGACCAGTTTGTTCTGACCTTTATATTTTGTAAATCCTTGTTCTTGAAAATCCCCCGTATCTCGGATAGTATTTATCCGTTACTATCCGAAAGTATTGTTCATACCAGCGAACTCACTGCAAGTCACCGTCAGTTTTGACGCTTACTTGAGCAGTACTGCATTATCCAGGATTGGCTCTATCAGAGTGACTTTGACCGGCTGATTTCACGCACAGAAAACTAGTATAAAAGCTCCCCATTTCTGCCATGATGCTACTACCGCCCACGTAAAAATGGAGGTTCTTTTATTCATGAGTGTTAAACCTGCCCGTAACTCACAGTACACTTACTCTGCGTAGCTAGTGATTAACCTTTATACGGGCAGGCGAGTGGATTCGGACCTAGCAGACTGCTTCCATTTCCAAATTACCCAATATGGGTTGAGATTTCCTTCCCTTTTTAATGAAAAGAAATCATTTAATATATCCTTACTTCCTAAAAGAGAGGCACTCCCTAAAATTGTCTGTAGAAGTAACGGGTCAAAATTATCAAAATAGTTTGAAATTACAAAGGGGACACATGTAAGCGCAATTCCGACGATTGTTGTAACACCTTTTGATTTAAGAGCTGCTTTCTTCTTTTCAAAGGATATTTGAATATTTACCAAAGCATCTTTTAACTCCCTAAATACATCAGTTTGCAAGTCTGATTGTCCATTGCTTGCCTGAGCAATTTTTTCTATGGCATTTGCGAGGCAATCAAATTCTGATGGATATTTATCACATATCTCAATAAAATCATCCGTTCTCGCATTATACAGCCAAGGAAACGCTATATAAAACATATCAGGGTTTTGAAGTATTCTATTTAAGTTCCCGTTTTGGGACACATCTGCAACATTTTTTAGTGGTAATATGGAAGAAGAATCACATATAGTTCCGTCCAATTTATAAGTTTCCTCTTGTGTGCTTATAGGATAAAGAAATGCAATATTATGCTGAATTAGGTTCTTAAATCGGAAATATTGTTTTATAAAATCATTAGGCGGCAAATCATAGCTTTCACCATTATGTGGTGTCATATCAATATATGACAGTAATGCACTTGTTTCAATTAATGCTCGTTTCGGAAACAAACACATGTAATTATCAATAAGATTATTATGGCACGACATTGGATTAACAGAAATATATTGCCCGCTTAATTGGTTATACTGATAACTATCATAATAATCCACAACCAAGTCCCGTAGACTATCTATCTTTTCTTGTCCCCCTTGAAACACTCTATTGTTAAAATCCTCCCATATTTCAATTTTATTTCTATAGTCATTATAAGAGTATATTCCCATTTCCTCAAGAGCCATTTGCAAAAAATCTTTCTTCACCATGACTTAATCATCCTTTTTGATATATTTTGCCTGTCGAGTTTAATAAAAATAAATTTAACTAATCTTTCACGGCTTTATTATATAAAAGTTTCCTACTACTTACAAGGAACAATGTTTGCTATTTGAACCTCCCTTTTGAATTATACAATAAAGTTACTAAGTTTTCCACGTATCGACTATGGTAACAGCGGCATCAGTTTTTCGCCAATGCCGCTGTTTTCGGTTATATAATGCCAGTTTTTTAAGATAAAACTGTTATCCAAACCGCCTATAGAAAATTGATGGTGTGTCAGTTTGGCTGGATAGGTTGTCATTGAATGCCTATGCTCTTGTATGAATAGGTCTTTAATCAATGGGTTGAACAACCATATCTTCCTGCATCGATGTCACGTTTGACATCATCTAAGGAATCATAGATTCGCTCGCCATACATACAATGGAAATTACCATTCGCAACAATTGAAGTAACGACAATTTGCTTTGGAGATTCATTTCGATTAGAATAATCATCTCGCCTGGGACGTTCGTCATACTGAATCATGTATTGTTTATAGAATGTAATCATATAAAAAAATCCTTTCGCCGCCAGCCTTCCAACCATGTATATTCTATATCTTATTCACCCAGAATGCAACATTTTCTATCGCTAAAGTGATCTTTTACACATAGTTCATGTCGCCCTCTTTGCTTTATTGAACCGGTACTCCGTCCACAGTTCCAATCCAAGCGGCATTAAGCAAAACGTCAAGTATCCAATAGCCGTCACCACACCAATCCCGTTCAGAGGCCGCCAGATAATCCTGGGATTGTACCACATCTTGCTGGCTCCCAAAATCACCCCCATTGCAGTCAGGGTGATACAGCTGAACAGCGCAATCACAAAGGCCCGG
>OLGZ01001165.1_pt1 | contig 16127 bp, 11 predicted proteins | sample 1605981 | NCBI WGS metagenome assembly OLGZ01 (sample SAMN03283291) | human gut metagenome | biome: human-associated habitat; material: feces | host: Homo sapiens | place: Peru | collected 2012 | reverse complement strand
TCGCCGCCGCAATGCAGAAAGGAGCCAATATGAATACGAACAGCAGGAACGTGACTTACTCGACCGTCGGGGACTACCAGCTCCCGAACCTGATCCTGAACCAGCCCCGGAAGCCGCTGGGCAAGTACGGCAGGCTGCGCCGGACCTACCTGAAGGAGCAGCGCCCAGTGCTGTACCACACGATGCTCCTGTCGGGGAGCTTGTACCCGCATCTGATGGAGGTGGAGCAGACGGCAGAGAGCCGGATGCAGCAGATGATGGCCGAACTGCTGAAGCAGAACCCGGCCCCGGACAAAGCGCAGAACCAACTGATGTGGGTGCAGCACATGAACAGCCTGAAAGCGCAGGCAGAGGAACTGGTGATGACGGAGCTGATTTACAGCTAAGTTTTCTGGATGCGCCCATCCCCACCGAAGCCCAGCAAATTGAAAAAATCGACCGAGCGGAGAGCGAAAAAACGCCCTCCGCTTTTGTTTTGTCGCAGGCTGAAATTGAGAACGAGCTGCGGCGGCATGGTTCAGGGTTTGCCGGCGGCAAACAGCGCATTATGGCGCTGTACCAGACCCAGCCTGACCGCAAACTCCGTGCCAAAGCACTGGCAAAGGAGTACGGCATTGGTGGGCACTCCTACGATTTTCTGGACGGAAGCTGGGGTTTTGTGAATCACGACTGGAAGGGACTGGAATTTGACCATTACCCCGACCACCAGAAAATCACTCTGAAATGGGCACAGGTGGAAAAGTATATCGACCTGATGATCCAATCCGACCGCTACCTGACCGATGAGGAAAAAGAGCAGCGTACCACTGTACAGGAAGAAAACGGCTACAAAGTCGGTGACGATGTAATGGTTGATTTGCCCACTGGAACCATCGAGGGCACCATTGGCTATATCGGCGAAACGGATGTTCGCATCGACACCAGCGCACACGGACAGTCGTGGGATAACGAAGTTATCAACAAACGACAATTCGAGGACGGTCTGCGGCAGAATGAACCTAGCCAGCGTGTGGATGAAATGCTGGAGCAGGCAGAAACCATCTACAAGGAATCCGAGGTGCCGGAATATGAGCGTTTTTTTGTCCGCGAAGTGGTCGGAGGTACGTCCCAGCTTTTTGCTATCTGGGATGATCTCAATGAGGGCTACTATGCAAATGATAACGGAATGGCGCAATTTACAGACAAGGAGCAGGCCGAATCCTATTGCACCGCTTTGAAAAAAGAGACGGATGAACGAACCGCCGCCGATTGGCTTGCAGTGGAAAAGGCAAAGTTTTTGGCAGAAAATGAACCTGTTCCCGCTCTCCCAAAAGAGCGTGATTACCGTGTGGGCGATACAATCCGTCTGGACGGTAAGGATTTTACGGTCGAAACTGTCGGAACTCTGAACATCCAGCTTCGTGACCCGGATGAGGTCTATCCGGTTGCCCGCTCGGAAAGCAAGGAAAATCTGGAACGGCTGCTGCGCCAGCCGGGCAACATCCATCTGCACAACCTGACGGTCAATCTCACTCCTGCGCATGAGCCGGACGAGGACAAACCGCCGCTTACGGACCAAGAACTGGACGAACTCCCCATCTCTACTGTGATGGACGGAAAGGTACAGACCTTCCCGGATGCCGCCGCCTTGGATGAAGCTCGGAACGCTGAACCTGCGCCGGAGCCTGCCGGAAACTTCCACATCACGGACGACCATCTGGGCGAGGGCGGCGCAAAGCAGAAATATGCCCGAAATATCGAAGCCATCCGCACCCTGTTCAAGCTGGAACAGGAACACCGTGGTGCCACCGCCGAGGAACAGCAGGTGCTTTCCCAGTATGTGGGCTGGGGCGGTCTTGCAGATGCCTTTGACCCCAACAAGGACGGATGGGCAAAAGAGTACACCGAACTGAAAGGGCTGCTCTCCGAGGATGAGTATGCTGCTGCCCGTTCCAGCACCCTGAACGCCCACTACACCAGCCCCACCGTTATCCGTGGCATCTACGATGCCGTGGAGCGCATGGGTTTCCGGTCTGGCAACATCTTGGAGCCGTCCATGGGCGTGGGCAACTTCTTTGGGTTGCTGCCGGACAGTATGGCAGACAGCCGGCTGTACGGTGTAGAATTGGACAGCATCACCGGGCGCATTGCGAAAAAGCTGTATCCGCAGGCAGACATTACGGTGGCTGGCTTTGAGACCACCGACCGCCGTGATTTCTACGATTTGGCGGTGGGAAACGTGCCTTTTGGTCAGTACAAGGTCAACGATAAGGCGTACAACAAACTTGGCTTTAGCATCCACAATTATTTCTTTGCGAAAGCCATCGACCAGATCAGATCGGGCGGCGTAATTGCCTTTGTGACCAGCCGCTACACCATGGACAGCAAGGACAGCACCGCTCGCAAGCACATGGCAGAACGAGCCGATTTGCTGGGTGCCATCCGTCTGCCCAATAACGCTTTCCGCGCCAATGCTGGCACAGATGTTGTCAGTGACATTATCTTTTTGCAAAAGCGTGACCGCCCCATCGACCATGAACCGGAGTGGGTACAGCTTGGCAAGACCGAGGACGGTTTTGCCATCAACCAGTATTTCGTAGACCACCCGGAGATGGTGCTGGGCGAACTCACCGCCGAAAGCACCCAGTACGGACGAGAGGAACTTACCGTTGCGCCCCTTGAGGGCACCAGCCTTGCCGGCCAGCTTGCAGAAGCGGTACAGCATATTGAGGGGCAATACACCGAAGTCGAGGTGGAAGCACCAGATATTGCGGATGTCGAAAATGAGAAGCACATTCTCCCGGCTGACCCGGATGTGAAGAATTTCTCCTACACCGTGGTGGACGGCGAGGTGTTCTACCGGGAAAACTCCGTCATGACGCAGGTGGAACTGTCCGACACCGCCAAGGGCCGTGTCACCGGCATGGTGGAACTGCGGCAAATCGTCAATGAACTGATTGACCAGCAGTTGAACGACTTCCCGGACGAGGACATTAAGGCAACACAGGAGCGTTTGAACGCCGCCTACGATGCCTTTACCGCCAAATACGGCTTGCTGAACGACCGCAAAAACGGGCGGCTGTTTGAGCAGGATTCCTCGTATTATCTGCTGTGTTCGCTGGAAAATCTGGACGAGCAGGGACAGCTCAAGAGCAAGGCGGCGATGTTCACCAAGCGCACTATTCGCCCGGAGCGCACTGTCACCAGTGTGGACTCCCCCAGCGAAGCACTGGCAGTGTCCATCAGAGAACACGGTAAAGTGGACTTGCCCTATATGGCAGAACTGCTGGGCACTCCCGGTGACTATGGACGCATTACCACTGATCTCTCCGGTGTAATTTTCAAAGACCCCGCCGCCGACCCCACCGACCCGGAAGAGGGCTGGCAGATGGCAGACGAGTACCTGTCCGGCGATGTCCGGGCAAAGCTGCGGATGGCGCAGTTTGCCGCCGAAACGAACCCGGAATTTTCGGTCAATGTGGATGCGCTGACCAAGGCGCAGCCCAGAGAACTGGAAGCCTCCGAAATTGATGTGCGTCTGGGTGCAACATGGCTTGCACCTGAGATCATTCAAAAGTTTATGACCGAGACCTTCCAGATCCCCTACTATCTGCGCCATGCAGTCAAGGTGAGATATTCTCCCTATACCGCAGAGTGGCGTGTGGAGGGCAAGACTGCCACCGGGCGGGGCGATATTATCTCCTCGGAGACCTACGGCACCAGCCGCGCCAACGCCTATAAGATTCTGGAGGAGACCCTGAATCTGAAAGACGTCCGCATCTACGATGCCATCGAGGATGCCGAGGGCAAGCCCAAACGTGTGCTGAACAAACGGGAGACCATGCTGGCACAGCAGAAACAGCAGGTCATCAAGGATGCTTTTGCCAACTGGGTCTGGCAAGCCCCCCAGCGGCGCATTGCGCTGGTGAAACAGTACAACGAACTGTTCAACTCTACCCGCCCCCGTGAATACGATGGCTCCCACATTCACTTTGTCGGCATGAACCCGGAGATCACCCTCCGGGAACACCAGCGCAACGCTATCGCCCATGTGCTTTATGGCGGTAATACGCTGCTTGCACACGAAGTTGGGGCAGGCAAGACCTACGAAATGGCAGCGTCTGCCATGGAAGCAAAACGGCTGGGTTTGTGCCAGAAAAGCCTGTTCGTGGTGCCCAACCATTTGACGGAGCAGTGGGCATCGGAGTTTCTGAACCTCTACCCTAATGCCAAACTCTTGGTAGCACGGCGCAAGGATTTTGAAACTGCCAACCGTAAAAAATTCTGCGCCCGCATCGCCACCGGGGACTACGATGCTGTCATCATCGGGCACAGCCAGTTTGAGCGTATCCCGCTGTCCTTTGAACGACAGGAGCGCATTATTCAGGAGCAAATTGATGAAACCCTTGACGCCATCAACGAACTGAAAGCCCACGCAGGCGAGAATTTCTCCATCAAGCAGATGGAAAAGACCCGCAAGACGCTGGAAACCAAGCTGGAAAAACTGCGCTCCGATGAGCGCAAAGACGATGTAATTACCTTTGAACAACTGGGCGTTGACAGGCTTTTTGTGGACGAGTCACATTTTTACAAGAACCGTGCGAAACGTTGTGCATAAGCCCTTGTTGACAGCAAGGACGAAAAGCACCATGTGATTGCACTTAGCAATAAGAAAATATCACAGAGAACTTTAATCTCGAAATCAGAGGTGAAATTCCTCTGCCGTACAGAACCAATGTCGAGGAACAGAATTCCTGAGAATAGGTCAAAATTCAAGACAGTACGAGAGCTAATACTCCACTGTGCGTTGCCACCTGTTAGTGTGCATTGTACAGAGCGTGGTGAAGGCGTAACCTGAAAACCTAAACCTCTGCAAAGAGGCATGGATAATAATGGTGCGGGCTTCCGAAACCTATGGCTATCCGATAGGGAAAGCTATGCAGCATCGTAAGAGCGAACGACATCCGAAAGGGTGACCCTTGGAAAAAGTGTGTGTGGCTGGTTTTTCTGCACACGCCCTGTGGGATGAAATCCCCATCAGGAATCATGCAGCAACTGTGGTTCAAAGCATGGTTAGATTTTCCCGGTGTAAGGTAGCGGCCTACGGGTTTCAGAATAAGGATAGAGATTAAGGAACGTTTGAGAGCCTGTTGTTGGAGCGTTACAGCGCAGTGAAAGCAACAGGAAGTCAGCCGTATCATAGTAGTCTGGGCTGGGTAATGCCAGTCAAACGGAATTGAAATATTCCATGGCGAAGGATACGAGTCAAATCGATTTGTAAATTTCACAAAACGAAAATCCTATAACTCCCTGAAAGATGGGTGACGAACTGCGAGGTGAAAACCTTGTGCATTTGAACGTCAGATTTTCAACGGAAACGGAACTTAAAAAGATTCAGGATTTTCTCTATGAGAAGTCCGGTCAAGGAGTATCGTTCACCGGTCTGGTGGAAGCGATGGCAAATGAAGTGACCATTGTAACCGCCGTCCACAATATCAAGTCCAACAAAGGCAGCAGAACTGCTGGCGTGGATAAGATGAAAATGGACAAATACCTTCAAATGCCCAAAGATGAGCTTATTTTATTGATTCAATCGAGTTTTCGTAACTACCGACCCAAGCCAGCCCGCCGTGAATATATCGAAAAGAGTAACGGCAAGAAAAGACCGCTGGGTATCCCCACTGTATTGGACAGGATCATACAGGAGTGCGTGCGCATCATTATCGAGCCGATCTGTGAAGCGAGATTTTATCCGCAAAGCTACGGCTTTCGCCCCTATCGGGCACAGAAACATGCAATCCGGGGTATCATCAATGTCATAAATGCTGGATGTAAATCGCCCGACCAACCCGTGTGGGCTATTGAGGGTGACATCAAGGGATGCTTCGACAATATCAATCACCGCCTGCTGCTCCAAAAACTCTGGAGAATCGGTATCCATGACAAGCGTGTGCTGAAAATTATCAGTCAGATGCTAAAAGCTGGATATATGGAAAATGACCTGTTTCATGCAACAGAGCTTGGTACACCGCAGGGAGGAATCCTCTCACCGCTTTTATCCAATGTTTATCTCAACGATTTCGATTGGTATGTTGGTCGTATGTATATGGAGCCGCACAGACAGTGCAAGCATAAAGGCAACGACACAAGGCGACTAAAATGGGCTGGTGTAACGCCAAAGTACAATTATCGCTACGCCGATGATTGGGTGATTCTGACATCAACGGAGAAGGAAGCGCTCCGCTTGAAACGTGTCTTGACAAAATATTTTCGGAACAGAATGAAACTCGAATTGTCGCAGGAAAAGACCTATGTAACAGACCTGCGGACAAACGGTATACACTTTCTTGGCTTTGTGGTAAAGGCCGAACGAAAACGGAAAACTCCTGACCCGGCAACATGGACGAAACATCTGGTTGGAAAGCCGCTGCCGGATATGGAACGGTTAGGAAAGAAGATTAAGAAACTGCTCGAAGAAGTGCACCGCATTGAACTTTGTCAAAAAGTCAATGTGCAGGCTGCGCAAATTCAGTACGTCAACTCTGTCATTATGGGTATGGCACAGTACTTGCAGACATCCATCTGCTCTCATGCCTACCATGCGATAGACCGCAGAGTAAACAACGCTGCACTGGCTGTATGGAAAAAGCTGTACCCCAAACGGTACAACTCCATGCAGGTGCCGCTGAAGGTGCTTTGCAATCTTCCTGATCGACACAAGAGCTACGACAGTAAGACATTTGCTGTATGGGCCGAAGGAAATTGGTTTGGTATAACCTATGCGTTCATCACGCATAGTCACTATGAACCCAAGCCATTTGACCAGAAAATGACGCCGTATACAGTGGAAGGGCGCAGACGGTATGTGAGCTATCGTGCTAAGCACAAGCCGCTGCCATGTGACCGTCCATCTGTTAATTCCCCAAGCGATATTGCGATATCGGCGTACGCAAAGGGAAAGATGAATTTCGAGTATTATATGAACCGGGAGTATGCTTACAGCAGGGACAAAGGAAAATGTAAATGCTGTGGAAATGCCTTCTCACCCATGCTTCAAAAGAATTGTCACCACGTTAAAAACAAGCTTCCACTTGATAGAATCAATAAAGTGCCGAATCTGGTCTGGCTGTGTGAACCGTGCCACCGCATGGTTCACAACAGTCCAATACCGCCTGAGCTTGATGCAAAGACGGTAGGCAAAATCATGAAATACCGCGAAAAACTTAAACTGTGAAATTTACAACCACTCTGTGTCCGTGAGAACACAGCAGTGTTAAAATCTGAAGGAAGAAAGTAAATCGATTTGATGGTACGCCGGGTGCGCTGAAAGGTGCACGCCCGGCGTGAGGTGGGGGAAAACTTGGAGATTACTTCAAAAAGTTACCTATCACAACAAAGCAGACTACTCTGCGGACTGCTTCGCAGCCGCAGAGGTGCTGCACATTCTTTTTGACCACAAAAATGCGAAATGTCGCAGGATTGTCTACAAGCGAAGCGCAGAAATCCAGCGATATGTTCGGCAAGTGTCGCTATCTGGATGAAATCACCGGTGGCCGTGGTGTGATTTTTGCAACGGGTACCCCCCTGAGCAACAGCATGACCGAGATGTACACCCTCATGCGCTATCTCCAGTACAACACCTTGCAGCAGAAAGGGTTGACCCATTTTGATGCGTGGGCATCCACCTTCGGCGAGACGACCACGGCCATTGAACTTGCGCCCGAGGGCTATACTTTAATAGGACGATAAACTTGATTGTCCTAAATTGAAAGATTCCATAAGAAAGGAGGTAGAACAAATGCCTAAAGAACCAAAAATCACCGCACTCTATGAGCGTTTGTCAAGAGATGATGATCTTGCTGGTGAATCGAATTCCATCACCAACCAAAAGAAATATCTGGAAGATTACGCCCAAAAGAACGGCTTCAAGAACATCCACCATTTTACAGATGATGGCTTTTCAGGTGTGAATTTCAATCGTCCCGGCTTTCAATCTCTAATAAAAGAGGTAGAAGCAGGAAATGTCGAAACGCTTATTGTGAAGGATATGAGCCGCTTAGGACGAAATTATCTGCAAGTCGGTTTTTATACGGAAGTTCTGTTCCCACAGAAAAACGTCCGATTCCTTGCAATCAACAACAGCATCGACAGCAACAATGCTTCAGACAATGATTTTGCTCCGTTTTTGAATATTATGAACGAATGGTATGCCAAAGACACGAGCAATAAAATCAAGGCTGTGTTCGATGCCCGGATGAAAGATGGAAAACGTTGCAGCGGCTCTATTCCGTATGGATATAACCGTTTGCCGAACGACAAGCAGACACTTGTTGTTGATCCGGTGGCATCCGAAGTCGTAAAGCGCATTTTTCTTCTTGCGAACGAAGGAAAAAGCCCACGGACAATCGCAGAACTGTTGACAGAGGAAAAAGTCCTGATTCCTGCTGCATACGCAAAGAAATATCACCCGGAGCAGTACAATGGGACAAAGTTCTCCAATCCGTACCTGTGGGGCACCTCCTCCGTAAGAACAATTTTAGGTCGGCAGGAATATCTGGGACACACTGTTTTACGAAAATCTGTAAGCACAAATTTCAAACTTCACAAGAGAAAAGAAACAGATGAAGATGAACAGTACGTTTTCCAGAACACGCATGAACCGATTATATCGCAAGAACTTTGGGATAGTGTTCAGAAACGCAGATGCCGAGTGAATCGTGCTTCTGCTTGGGGAACGCACACCAACCGTTTAAGCGGGTATCTGTATTGTGCCGACTGCGGCAGAAGATTGACCTTGCAAACACACTACAGTAAAAAGGATGGGTCTACTCAATATTCTTATCGTTGTGGTGGATATGCAAGTCGGGTGAATGGCTGTACTGCCCATTCAATCAGTGCCGATAATGTTGAAGCCCTGATATTGACATCGGTCAAACGCTTTTCGAGATTTGTCCTAAAAGATGAAGAAACCTTCGCTTTGGAACTGCAATCACTTTGGAAAGAGAAACGTGAAGAAAAGCCGAAGCAGAACCAATCGGAATTGAAACGTTGTCAAAAACGCTATGATGAGCTTTCTGCCCTTATTCGTAGTCTGTACGAAAATCTTATGTCTGGACTGTTGCCCGAACGACAGTACAAGCAGCTGATGGCACAGTATGATAGCGAGCAGGCAGAATTGGAATCGAAGATGGAAACGATGAAATCCGAAATTGCCGAAGATAAGTCAAGTTCTGTTGATATTCAACATTTCATTTCGCTGATTCGTAAGTGCAAAAATCCAACAGAAATCTCCGATTCAATGTTTAACGAACTTGTCGATAAAATCGTTGTTTATGAAGCCGAGGGTGCAGGCAATGCCCGCACACAAAAGGTTGACATTTATTTCAACTATGTCGGCCAAGTCGATATTGCTTATACCGAGGAAGAACTTGCCGAACTGAAAGCGCAGAAGGAGCAGGAAGAACGGCAGCGCATGGAAAAGCAGCGCAAACGTGAAAAAGCCTATCGAGAAAAGCGAAAAGCAAAGAAAATCGCTAAAAACGGTGGCGAAATCATTAAAACCAAAACGTGTCCGCACTGCGGGAAGGTGTTTACACCTACGAGCAACCGACAGCTTTTCTGCTCAAGGGAATGCTGGAATCAGGCAAGACAGGAGCAAAAGAAAGCGGATAGAGAAGCCGAGAGAGGAACTCACTACTACCGGCAGCGCACCTGTGCCGTGTGCGGTCACTCCTACTGGCCTACACACAGCCAGCAGGAATTTTGTTCCGATGAGTGCAGAAGAATCAACCACAACAAGAAAACCTTGGAATTCTATCACAAGAAAAAAGGAAATCTAAAACCAGACCCAGAAGCAGTCCCAACGCCGAAACCAAAGGAGGATAATGCAGCATGACTACCATGAAAAATTCCATCCATGACAACGCTAACGGTTTGGACTACACCCTTGTCAATGACCACTATCTGCCGAATCTGACCGCAGCAGCCCCGACAGAGCAGCACCCCACCGGGCGGTGGGGCCGCTTACATAAGAAATATCTGGAAGAACATCATCCCATCCGGTACAATCAACTGCTCCTGTCCGGTGAGCTAAGCAGCTACCTTGCCAAGCTGGACAAGCAGGCCGAAGAACAGCTTGCCCTAATCATCCGGCAGATGCAGGAAGCCGAGGGCGTGGACGAAGCGCTGAAAGTCGCCGATCAACTGGAGTGGGTGCGCCGGATGAACAGCATCCGCAACCGTGCCGAAGAAATCATTCTTCGAGAAATCGTTTTTAACACCTACAAAAATCAAGCGTTCGCTTGATTTTAGAGCCGAAGCATGGTATTATATACAAGGATGTCTTTTTGGTCGGATGAAAATCTTTGTTGGAGGATGGCTATGGCTGTCAGGTACAAAAAACTTTGGCTGTTGCTAAAAAAACGAAACTTAAAGAAGAAAGACCTTCAAAGCATTGCCAATATAAGTTCGACTTCTATTACCAAGTTGGCTAAGGATGAAACAGTACGAACTGATACCCTAGACAAAATTTGTCTGGCACTTCAATGTGATATATCCGACATCATGGAAATTGTTGAAGAAGGGAGGAACGAGCAATGAATTGGTATGATATTCAAAACACTGACTGTATCAGTGCTATGCACAAGGTCAAATCCGATTCTGTAGACCTTATTTTAACTGATCCCCCCTATAATCTTGGCTTATTTATGAAAAACCGTGAAACCAACCTCAAGCAAATGAGAAGTAACTTCTTCGGAAGTGCTGGATGGGATAATCTTGAATTTGAAGAATGGATAGAATCCATGGACGATTTTTTTGCAGAGGCTGCTAGAACGGTAAAGGTCGGCGGTTCCTTGATTATGTTCATGTCTCTTATTAAAATTGAGACAATAATCAAACTTGCAGAAAAACACGGCTTCTACTACAAAACGACAGGCATTTGGCACAAGCTGAATCCAATGCCTAGAAATATGAATCTGCATTTTATTAACTCTACTGAGGCATGGTTGTATTTCGTTTATAAGAAGCATACCGGAACTTTTAATAATGACGGAAAAGCCATCCACGATTTTTTTGAAACATCAGTTACCCCCACAGGCGAAAGAAAATTCGGCAAGCATCCTACACAGAAACCACTGGCTTTGATGTCGCAATTTGTTCGACTGCTTTCAAACGAAAACGATACTGTCATGGATCCGTTCATGGGAAGTGGAAGTTCGGGCGAAGCTGCACTTACCTTAAAGCGCAATTTTATAGGTTCGGAAATCAACGCAGACTACTTCCAGATAAGCAACGAACGACTTTCATTACATGGGGAGCAAAAAAATGAGTTATAAAATTATTGATTTGTTCGCTGGTGTTGGTGGCCTTTCGCTTGGTTTTGAAATGGAAGGATTCAATGTCGTTGTTGCAAATGAATATGATCCTTCGATTGCAAAGGCATATATCAAAAATCGTCCCAACCCCAATATGATAGTGGAAGACATTACGAAGCTGCCCATTATGGATACCTTTGGGAAATATGCCGGACAAATTGATGTTGTTGTTGGTGGGCCGCCTTGTCAAGGCTTTTCACAGAAGGGGCAGCGAAAAACCATCAATGATCCACGGAATTTTTTATTCAAGTACTACGTCGATGTTGTGAGAACTGTTCGTCCGAAGTATTTTGTTATGGAGAATGTTCCCAATTTGCTAACAACTGAGCACGGCTATTTCAAGAAAGAAGTATTTGAGCTTTTTGAATCTCTTGGATATGGTGTTGATGCAAGAGTACTGTGTGCAGCTGACTATGGTGTTCCTCAAAATCGAAATAGAGCATTCGTTATCGGAAAATTGCATAGTAAATCTATCGGATTTCCGAAAGCGATAGAAAAGCATGTTACAATTTGGGATGCCATAAGCGATTTGAATTTTCTTAATTCTGGCGAAGGAGAAGAAATTCAGCGATACCGTATTGATCCACAGAGCGATTATCAGAAAGTATTGCGCAGAAATTCGCAACTACTATATAATCATGTGGCAACTAATCATTCTAAAACTGCCTTAGAGAGATTGGAACTTATTCCGCCAAAGGGTGGAAAAGAATATCTCCCCAAGGAGCATCTTACAAAATCCATATATAGTGGTACATGGACAAGAATGGATGCGGATGATATTTCCGTCACAATAACCACTCGTTTTGATACGCCTTCTTCGGGACGCTTTACACACCCGTTCTTGAACCGTGCAATCACCGTTCGTGAAGCAGCTCGCATCCAGTCTTTTCCAGACATGTTTGTCTTTTATGGAAGCAAAACCTCCCAGATGAAACAAGTAGGAAATGCTGTTCCTCCATTGCTTGCTAAGGCTATTGCAGGGTTTATTAAGCACGATATGGAATAAACAAAACCGGTCGCAATTTACTTTGCGACCGGTTTTGTTTATTCCACCAAAGATATTAAATGCGAACGAAATTGCGGCCAATTCAGTGATATCGAAAGATCGACTAGTCGAATTCGGAGATTCTGCCTTGTATTATTGGCGAGTTCAAGCGAATAATCTCCTATGTAGGCAGTGGAATCCGAATCATACGGATACAATAAATACACTGCACGACATCCATCGAATGATGTCCCATACGCATTCATTTGGTAGATGTCCGATTCTTTTGCAAATCCATGAATCCGTTTCCATTTTGTATCCAATATTGTAAGGCAATCATCTCTTTTTAAGACTATATCCGGACGCAAGAGTATATACCTTCTGCCAGACGAACTTTTGACCAGATATTTCTTTGCGTACTGGTAATTCACATGACTTCCATATATTTTGTGGTAACAACAATAGACGTATCTCTCATAGAGTTTGCTCATATCGAACAGCATGAATTGAGCCTTCTGTTTGCCAGCACTGAAGCCAACAGATAGATTTTCAAGATAAAGTCTTGCGAAGCATACCGGAGATTGGATTCTTGAATTGATAGAATTAAATGCGATATGAGTTTTTAGTGCTATATCCCTTGAAACATTTTGAATGTCCGAAAATTCGTGTGTCAACTTTTTGATTCGATAGCGAAGTTGAGAACTTCCAGTATCATTAAACATTTGGGTGAGAGCGCATAGAAGTAGCTGATTTATTTTATTGTCTTTCAGATACTTAGAGTAAGTGCACTTGAACTTTGTTGGGAATTCCTCCGGCCTGTTAAATTGTTGCCTGAAATCGATTTTTCCACGAAGAACCGACTGTGTTTTTGTTATTTTAACGTAGTCCAAAATCAATGATGATTTGACATACTGCTCTAACAGAACAATATAGTTGTAAATCATCAAATCGCGGAATCCAAAAGATTCTATCGATACAGATGATTCTCTCGGTGATGACAAAGTGATGTGATCGACAGTGCAAAGCATATTTATTAAGATTTTTCGATTTTGCAGTGAGCTTTCACAAAATGAGATTTTGGGTAAAACCTCAATAGAAAGCCCCTGAAGATCAACAACCCCAACCCACTGCTGTGCTGCAACATAATTATCACGTCTAACAAATGCCGGAACATCGCCTACAAAGATGTTTTGCAGCTGTGCTGCGTCCATAGCAGTTATATAATGTAGCTGCTCATTTCTATGCTGCTTTATTAAAAGTTTTTCGTATTCAAAGACCGTGATTCTCATAAACGTTAATCCTGATAAATCTGCACCAAAGATTCTAAGGTTAAATCGGGATTTACAAAGAAGTGCTTAACTGGTTCAATGTCGTACTCTCCTGTGTAAGAGAACAGATTTTCCGGAGAGAGTTCCTCGTGGCAGTAGATAGCGTGTTCCTTAAGATCGCCATCTGCATTTAGCGAGTTAAAAATAAGCTGAACTTTCTGAAGATCATCGAAGAAGTATTCTTCAAGTAGTGGGACAACTTTGAATGCGATTACGTCAAGAATGTCCCGATATGTACGGACCTTCATAAAGTACGCATGACCCAACATATGATTTGCATCAAGTAGTAATTCAATTCGGCTATTGATGGTATCAAATAAGCGTACCAAATCCACACCGTCAATATTGTGGGCATCAAGGCGATGCTGTGAGAGCACATCGGTCAAAATTTGCGAATTTGATGGAAAGGCCTTAAATTGAAACCTTCTTCTCAACGCAATATCGATCGCGGCAATAGACTTGTCTGCTGAATTCATTGTGCCATATATGTTTAGATTGCTCGGTACAGAGAAAACGTCTTTTGAGTACGGCAAAGTTGTTTCCAACTCGTTTGCTTCGCCTTTTCGTTTATCAGACTCAATCAAACTAATAAGTTCACCAAATATTTCAGCGATATTGCCGCGGTTGATTTCATCAATAAAAATCGCATAGGAATTTTCGGGATGTTCGGAGGCATTTTTGCAAATTCTCTTAAAAACTCCATCTTTTGGAGAATAGTCAAGAGTATTTGTTTCTGCATCGTATGTGGGACGAATGCCTTCGACGAAGTCCTCATACGAGAACGACTGATGGAAAGTCACAAACTCAAAACGTTTGTTAAGGGCAGAATCCGACATATAATTTTTTACAAAATCATGCTCGTATGAAAATAATGCCGCCTTATCAACAAACCACTTTCCATTTCTTCGAGAAAAGATTTGTGGCGATTGACGCTGAATTATACCGCCTTGCTCTGTAGAATGTCTTTCTAATGTGTCAGATGGCATATAATCCGTCAATCTAAGATGCAGAGTATCAACTTTTCGGGAAATTTCGGCAGAATCCATTAAATGACCATTCTGAAGCAATATTAAAGCAAGCAAAAGCCACTTTTCTGAATTGTGCATATAAGTTTGACGGATAGTGTCATCTTCAATATTGTAGTCAATATAGTCGCTCATCATTTTCTGCATGAAGAATGTTTTTCCAGTACCCGGAGGGCCATAGAAAATAATGTTTTCAGCCATAGTATAATTCCTCGTCACTCTATCGTTTTTAATCCGTCTAACACAGAAGATTCATCCCTAGTCAGACATCCACCGAATGTTGTTGTGTACGACGATTTCATTACATCATATTTCTTTTCAGAAACCATGCCATAACATTTCAAAAATTTATCCCAATTCTTTATGCGAAGTTGTGGCTTGCGAGGTTCACCGCCCTCCACGCGATCCCTTGCGAGATTATAGTTGACCGAAAATCCTTCAGAAACCAATAAATCATGTAAAAGCATACCGGTTGTGTTGTTAGGACAATCCAGAACAAGATAGCGTATCTTATTGTTTTGACGATTTAAGTCAACGGAGCCACGGCCATCAAATGCGCCAACAACAAAGCAACGCCTTACTGCAGGCGATGATTGTATAAGTGCCTGTTTGATTTCAGGTATTACTGGCTCAAGGCTATCGCAATTTCGGCTACCAAAAAACGCTCCAAATCCCTGCATTCGGAAGAACTTGCCCGAATCAAGGCCGGCACTTTTGATGGTATCTCTCATATATACATAGCCGTGAAGATTTCTGTTGATGTTTTGAACATGATTGTAGTGCATTTCAATCTGAGTTACAGTTGCATAGCCGGGATTTGACCGAAACGGTGCAATCCAAAAAGTTTGACCGTTGTTTATCGTGTGTTCATTAGCTGCCAAAATCCCACCTAAAAAGTAAGCGACCTCATTGGTTAGGTAGTCACTACCAAAGTCAATTCCAATGTTCAAAGGAATGTAGTCTACGGGCATACTGCCACCTCCCACAAAATGACTATTTTAATTATATACATTATAATGTTTTTTGTCAAAAGAAACAATGCGCATGAACAGAAAAAAGGAGATGAAGAAAATGACCATGACCAAACTTGGAACCATGATTTATGAAGATGGAACGGATTCTTATAGCGTATTTACGTTCAATTTCGAAATACAGAATCAGCTTGATAACATCTCGTGCCATAGTCCTGAACTTTGTTGCAAACTACCAACGGATGATTCGTCTGGAAAAATGTATCGCATTAAAAACTTGAAACTACTCTTTTCCGTTTGCTAAAAAACTTGAAGTAAAGGGAGCGTGATGCCATTGACCCAACCCAAAACCGATCTTGTCTACCTCAGCAACGAAAAAGACAAAGCAGAGCAGAAGCTGCGCTCTTGTCAGCACCGGGAGAAAATCCTTGAACGCCAGATGTCAGAGCTGAACCGGAGAGAGC
>OLGZ01001160.1_pt1 | contig 16150 bp, 22 predicted proteins | sample 1605981 | NCBI WGS metagenome assembly OLGZ01 (sample SAMN03283291) | human gut metagenome | biome: human-associated habitat; material: feces | host: Homo sapiens | place: Peru | collected 2012 | reverse complement strand
GTCATTGTTGTAGAAGCAATAGCTGAACAGGCATTTCTGTCATTATTGCTTTTTTCAGCGTTCAATATTTTAGGATTTATAACCGGATATGTATTGCAAAAGCAAAGACGCGTAGGACTTCAGCTCGTTAAGATAAGAAGCATTATAGGAATTGTAATTGCAAGTATTTCGTATTTGCTGACTTTAGCAAGTTTCTATTCATCCGGGGACGAAATGTTTAAAAATCTTAAGAGAACTATAGCAGAAAATCCTAAAGACGCTCAAGGCTTTTTCTATATTGAAAATTTCTTTTCAACTATTTCGGCAACAAGTATAAGCATTTTGGGTGGCCTCTTATGCGGGTTGTTTTTCTTGGCTTTACTTGGCTATATAATTTGTCAAATCTGCATTCTAAAATATTACGCCAAACGAAAAATGCTTTTATGATAGGAGAATAACTATGATTTATGCAATATCGGATATACACGGACAATATGATGCGTTTATGTCCTTGTTAAAAAAAATTAATTTTAAAGATACCGACGACCTATATGTTTTAGGCGATGCTATTGATAGAGGGCCAATGCCGATAGAATGCCTACAATACATTATGGGACATGACAATATACATATGCTCTTAGGTAATCACGAACTTATGATGTATGAGACGATGACCGTCAACGATAGGGATATTGAAAATAATTGGCATCGTAACGGCGGGGGAGTAACAGCAAAAAAATACTTGGCTTTATCTGAAACTGATAGGAAACAAATTCTTTCTTATATCAAATCTTTACCGCTTAATTTTGAGATAACTGCCAATGGTATTAACTATATTCTTTGTCATGCCGCTCCATTGTGTAAGTATTATGATACCACTTTTGAAAAAACAACAGAAGTTTACTATTTTTATAACGAAAAAGAATATGCGGTCTGGATGAGAAGAAAGCCAAAACCCATTGAGAATAAAACTATCATTATAGGACATACACCAACAATAGCCTTTCAAAAGGCTGAAAAAGGGGAAATCGCAGTTTTTGATGGCGTTATTGATATAGATTGCGGAGCTGCATACCCGGACCGTGGCGGTAGACTTTGCTGTTTTTGCTTGGATACACAAGAAGTATTTTATCAAGATATTGAATAATTCGCAATAATAGCAATATGATAATAGTGTACACTATTGACATTATGTACGCTATTTGATATAATAGGAGGCGAAAGGAAGTGGATGATATGTATACAGTAAGCGCAACGGATATGAGAAAAAACTGGAGCAAAAATTTGGATGTAGTATCCAGAAATAAACCCTTGTTTATCAGACGAACCAGAGACGATTTTGTACTTTCGGATTTGGATACTTTGAAAACAATATTAAATGCATATACGTTTAATGCCCATCTATTCAAAGAGGACGATAATAGCTATACCATTTCTCTTGATGTTTTAGACCTCGTTGAAAATGCTGAAACAAAAGAAGATGCAATCTCAGCTATGAAGTCCGCTATTTATGAATACGCAACAGATTTTTATAACGAATTCGGCTTATGGAGTGCAGCTCCAAACAGGAAAGCACATATTCCATATGTATTCAAAGCTTTGTTGTGCGACAATCCGAAAGAATTGGAGTTGAACATCGTTGCCTAAGTGGTCTGAATTGAAAAGGTTTTGCGAAAAAGATGGATGGGAGTTATACAAAAATACGGACCACTATTTCTATCGCAAATTTATGCCCGACGGACAAATTAAAATGACAAAAGTTTCTCGCGGGTCCGGAGAAATCAAAAAACACCTGTGGCAAGAAATACTCAAAAAACAGCTTCAGGTCACACAAGAAGAATTTAATTCGAAAATTTAATATCAAACGAGAGTCGCTTTGGCGGCTCTTTTTTAATTTTAAAATAATTTTGAACGATTCCTTTTAATCTTGCGGCATCTAACATATTTAAGATGAATCTATTTGGCATTAAGAACTAAATAGGTATATTTTTTAAGGAGGAATCTTTATGATTATTTTTCAAGATGACAAAAACCATTTTATTGAGCACTTTAATCCTAAAACAGGATTTTATGTCCGCAGTGGAGTTCTTGACCAGAACGGCAAAGATACAGGCGTTGACCCGTTTATGCGTTGCTATCCCTCTCTCATTGATGTTGGAATAATGGAACGCTGTGTTTGTGCCGGAAAGTGCAAGGTTGACTGTTATCAGAGAGCTTGCGACCGAACAGGCAATAATATGTCGCTCGAAGATTTTAAGAGTATATGTCAACAGGCAAAAGGACGTGTTTTTCAATTTGCTCTTGGTGGTGCAGGAGACCCCGATACACATGAAAATTTTGCTGAAATTCTCAAAATCAGTCGTGAGTACGGTATTGTGCCCAATTTTACAACATCAGGAATTACAATGACTCCTGAAAAGGCGAAGCTCTGCGCAAAATATTGTGGAGCCGTCGCTGTTTCTGAGCATTTCGCCGATTATACACGAAAAGCAATTAAAATGTTGCAGGATGCCGGAGTTAAAACAAATATCCACTATGTATTAAGTAGAGATTCAATAGATTATGCTATTGAAAAACTTAAAAATGGTGGATTTGGAGAAAAAATCAATGCGGTAGTTTTTTTGCTTTATAAACCGATAGGTTTGGGCAAAAAAGAAAAAATGTTGACTTTGGACAATCCAAAAGTTAAAGAGTTTTTCGACCTGATTGATAAAAACAATTTTTCTCATAAAATTGGATTTGACTCTTGCTCGTGTCCCGGCATTGTTAATTGTACTACTCATATCAATATGGACAGTATGGATTTCTGTGAGGGCGGAAGACATTCAATGTATATAGATGCACACATGAATGCTATGCCTTGTTCCTTCGGTAATCAAAATCCGGACTTTTTTGTAAGTCTTCGAGAAAATACCATTGAAGAAGCTTGGTATAGTCCGGTCTTTGAAAAATTCAGAAGTTCTTTAAAGAATTCTTGTATGAGTTGCAAAAATCGCGCGGTTTGTGCAGGGGGATGTCCGATTTGTCGAGATATCGTGCTTTGTAATAAGCCTGAGAAGGAATTGCTTTAAGAATTTTTAATATGAAAGAAGGTTAATGGTATGAAATTCAGGTCAGACTTTGTAACTAATAGCTCAAGCAGTAGTTTTGTTATTGCTTATAAAAAAGCCCCAAAAATTGATGCAGAAACCTTGAAATGCTATCCATTCTTAAAGGTATATCAGAAGGTGATTGATGGCATTATTTCTTGTGACGGCAATGATACCGAGGCTACAACTGCAATTGAAACCAAAGAAGAGTATGATAAATACTTTATTGAAGAAAACGGTTGGAACGGAAATCCAACAATCGAAGATATTTTTGATGATACGCCAGAATTAAAGGAAACTTATAATAAAGTCGTAGATTATCTTTCTAAAGGATATTCTATATTCTGCAAATACATTGGTTATGATGACGTCGGCTTGATAAGTTTAGTCGAAACCCTTGCAAAGGATAATGAAGATTTTGTTATTTTGGAGGAGAGAGATTAATTATGAAAATTAGAACTGATTTTGTAACAAACAGCAGCTCTTCAAGTTTTGTCATTTGCAAAAATGATTTGCCTGAAGATATCCGCGACACGGTAATATCGTACATAGAAAATCATTTTACTCACGCAGAGGTTGAAGATGTGAATGAAATGTATAAGTATTGCGAATTTTACGATACATATTATTTAGTCGGATATCAGAAGGATGACCCATATATGCACGTTTGGGTCACAAGAGACGAATATATGGACGATGAGTTCATTGATAACATTCTATATGAATATGAGGATTGCTCAATCCCCGCCAAGTATGACGAACATTATTGATACTTTCTATTTATAGACCGCAGAAATCCTGCGGTCTATTTTTCTGCCATTTTCTCCTTAATTTTTCGCTCATATAACATATTTATCTTAGAAAAAACAATAAAACCACTAAGTATTGTGTTATAGAAAGCGAGTGTTTAAATGAGTGGAATATATACAAGAAAAAACGTTGGAATGAATGGATTAGTAGAAAACAGGACTGAAGACCATATAAACGAGGAATGGTTTCGAAACATTATTGATGCTAATTTATATAATCGCATAGACGGTTTTGAATACAAAAGAATGTTAGATAGAGCAAATCAGCTTAAGGGCGTTGATGTTGATGCACATTTAGGCAATGAACACTTTATCATTGATGAAAAAGTGCAAACAAGTAAGTTAAAGGTAAAAAACAAAAGAGGCAAATTTACATATCTTAGAGATGGTAAAGAATATACAGTTAAAACTGCTTGCACTCCAACATTTTGCTTTGAATTGGCTTGCTGTAAAATGTCCAAAAGACAGAAAGAAAACAATGAATATCATACCCGTTGCTTTGATATACCAACAAAAGTGTTCGGGAAAAACAGATATCCGGGATGGTTTTTAGATGCAAATAAAGAGACTGAATATTATGTTTGTGTATGGCCGCATAACTACGATGTAATGGAAGCTATGCTTATTTCCAGACAAGATTTGTTTGATGCGCTTCAAAACAGAGGAATGAGCTCAGATACACTTATAAAAGACCTTGAGGATATTTCAGCAGACGCTTATGAGGCAGTACACAAAGAAGAATTTGAGGCGGCAAAATGGAAACCTCCTCTTAGATATTATGAAGATTGTCTTAAAAACAAAGACGGAGAGTATGATGCTTGGTTTACTTCTTCAGTTTATAATTTAGCGGAAGCTCCGATAAATTTGATATGTAAAAAGGACTTCCTTTTGAGCCTGCCCCATACAAAGCACTGGATTATGCTTCCCAATGAAGAGGAGTTAGTGGAACAATGATTATCGACAGTTTGAATAAGTTGCAAAATATCGTTACCGGCAGCAGAGCGACTGACGACCAAATCGAACGAGCAGAAGAGGATTTAGGACTTAATTTTGCTCCTGAATACATCCGCTATGTAAAACGATTTGGAGTTTTTTCAGCATCAACTATAGAGTTAACCGGCATAACGGATATTGACCGACTCAATGTGGTATCAGCAACAAAAAGAGAACGAAAACTCAACCCTAAAATCCCGAATAATATGTATGTCATTGAAAATTTAGCAATTGATGGATTCGTTGTACTACAAGATGTTTCAGGCGTTATATATTATATTTCGCCCTGCTACGAACCAAAGAAAATGTTTAAGTCGTTAGAAGAATATATTGAAGTTACAAGAATATAGAAAAAAGAACAAATACAGCGCAAAAAATCGTTTTAAAAGAAGGTAAATAATGAAATATACATTAGTAATTGAAGGACGACTGCCGGGATTAAATGATTATCAGCTTAAATGCAGAACACATTACTCAGAAGGAAATAAAATGAAACAAGAGTGCGAAGATATTGTTTCGCTTTACATAATGCAGCAGTTAAGAATTCCTACAATAACAAAAAAGGTTTTTATAGAATTTAGATGGTACGAACCAAACAGAAAAAGAGACTATGATAATATTTCAAGCTTTGGCCGTAAATGTATTCAGGATGCATTAGTAAATTGTAAAATACTTAAAAATGACGGATGGAAATATATTCAAGGATTTAAAGATGAATTCTATCTTGATAAAGAACATCCCAGGATAGAAGTCGTTATAACTGAAACGGAAATACCGGCAAAATAACTATAATTAAAGCCAAAAGAAAACAAAAAAAACGAGACTCGTAATTGAGCCTCGTTTTTCTTCTTTTTAACCATAATTTAACTTGCAAATTCCTGCACCCAGATGTATGTTCCGTCTTCCATTTTAGCAACACCAATGCCGGTCTTTGTCCATTTTTCATTCAAGATACAAGCATTATGCGTCGGACTTTCTCGCCAAGCCTGAACAGCTTCTTCAGCGGTTTTATATGTTTTTGCAAGATTTTCTCCCGCATTACCTGAAGTAAAGCCATATTCCTGATAAAGAGTAGAAAAGTATCCCTTGCTATCCGGTCTATGATGCGAAAACTTACCCGATTTTGCTATTTCTTGAGCTCTTATAGTTGCAATAACTGACAAAGAACTGTCGAATGTTAGAATTTCTTTATCCATATCCTGACGATATTTGTTGACAAGCTTGTAGACTTCATTGATAGTTGCAGTGTTCTCATTCAAAGAGTTCTGAACTTCTACTGCGGTATTCTGATACTTTGAATTAAGGAATCCTACATCTGTTTCAGAAAGCGTTACTGTTGTAATCTCAGGAATCTTCTTTTTGATTTTAGGTATTTTAAATTCACACGAACACAATGTAAACATCAATACAGCAAGTAATCCAACTGCCAAAAGCTTTTTCTTCATAATAAATCATTCCTCTTTTTAAGTTTTGAGATTCGTTGTCTCGATATAAATATGTCAGATGTAAAAAGCGTTTTTTGTTTTAAAACAATTTTGTCTTCTTTCTTTAGGAGAACGGATTTTTCCTATTTGTTTCATCTTACATATTTAAAATGAATTTATTAGGCACTTAAGAGTTAAATAGATATTAATATTTTAGGAGGCAGTAATATGATTTTTAAACTCGAAGATTATGAAGACAGAGAGGATGCAAGATATTGTATGCACTGTAAAACCAATGAAGAAGCAAAAGATTTTTGCAACTTTCTTCATTCTCAAGGAAGAAAATGGAGTACAGGTGAATCTTACTTCAATGAAACTTATTGGATATGCTATGAAGAAGCTACTTGTTACAACTTTAATTGTAATAGTTTTGGTGATTTACCGTTGTATAATTCAGAGGGGTATACAATTTTAGAATGGAGCGATTTTATGGAAGACACAGCAAAAGCAGAGAAAGGCTTTATTGACAAAATTTTTGAGATGCTTAACGTAAAGCCAAATGAAGTCTTTTCTTTACGCGATGATACCCGTCAATATCGCATAACAGAAGATTTGGACATTCAGATTTTGGAGGATGATGGCGACTGGACATATGCCTATCCTACAATAAGAGATTTTCTCACTGGTTTATTGACAATTGTGAAAATTCCAAAACCGACTGAAAATGACCAAATTGTAATTGACTACGCACGTCTTTGCGGAGCTAAATGGCTTTCAGTGGATAAGAATGGCACTTGTTGGATGTCTTTTGGAAAACCAACCAAAAAGGGAACGGAATGGAGAGGCGATATCAAAATTGATGGAGAAGTATATCTTGATAGGCAGTTGTTTTGTAATCTTTCTTTTCTGTCATGGGAAGATGAAGAACCGTATTATATCGGTCCGAAGATGGAAGAGGAGGAACCGGAGACGATTTCTTCGGTTAAGAAAATTTTGGGCGACTTTAAACCCGGCGAAACTGTAAAACTCGGTGAGCGTGAGTACATTGTTCTTGGTCACGGCGCAGAAACAACAGCGGTTATAACTACAGATATTGTAAAGAATATGGAGTTCGGAAAAACCGGAGACTATTCAAAGAGTTATGTTCGTGAATTCTGCAATGGCGATTTTTACAAGGAGCTTGCAAAAGCAGTCGGCAAGAACAATATTATTCCTCACAGAATAAGTCTCACCTGTAACGATGGTTCAAACAAAGGTGTAACCTGTAAGGATAATGTTTCTATTATCACGGCCGAGAATTATCGCCGTTATCGTGAATATCTTTCTGCACTTGGTAAGTCTTCTTGGACTGCAACAGGTGTTACTACACTTGACAAGGATTATGTTCGTGGCGTTTGCTATGTCGGTTCCGGCAGCGTTCTTGACTGGAGCTTTTGTGACTGTACCTGCGGTGTGCGCCCGTTTTGTATCTTGAATTCTTCAATAATTGTAGGAGGTAATTAAAATATTATTTTTTTATGGAGGAATGTTATATGAGAGAAAATGCAAATCACGAAGAAAAGAGCTTAACAGAGGTTTGTCACAAATTAACTCGCTTGGGCTATTGTGATGAATGTACATGCGACTATTGCCCTATTATGAAAGCTCTTAATAACATCAGAGAAACAAAAAAAGAAGATTTGGAGGAATGTTAAATGAGTTGTGATATTCATCTTATCACTGAAATCAGAAAAGACGGAAAATGGAAGTTCGTGCCCGAACGACCTGAATCGCTTAACAAAGGAAATTACACAACTTTTGCTGTTTTGGCAGGAGTGCGAGATTCTTTCAATTCATGCGTATTCCCGGCTAAAGGGCTGCCGTCTGATATAAGCGGAAAAAAGTTTTATTTCGAGTCAGAAAGACCAAATATGGAGAGAATGTACAACGAAGACTTGACCACTTGTTTGGTTATTGGGGATGAAATCGTCGGAGAGTTGTATTCGTGTGATGACTCGCGATATAAAAAACCTTGATTGATATCACGGAGCTGGAATATGAACAGTTGAAAATGAAGGCGAGCGACTCATGGACTTATGATTCACAATATCGAGAGCTTGGATGGAGAGAATCAAAAGGCGTAAGAACTTATTATGTGCGTGATGCAAGCGTTGTTGGGGGAAAATGGGAAAAAGTGCCTTTTAGCAAACTTTTTCATTCTTTCGACGAGTTTGCACAAAAAAAATACATAGATGAGTGGAATGAAGAAGCTCAAGATTATGGATATTGGGGCGTTGATTTTGATTGTCCTGATTTTCATACACCGAGCTACATTACACTTAAAGAGTTTGAAGATGCAGACTATTCGGATTATACCCTGATTAAGTACAAAATTCCGAAAAAGTTTTATCAGACATTTATTGACTGCGGCGGTGTAATGCCATCAAAGTTTAAGATTGAAGAGTCGTCTATTGGAGATTTACAAGATGTGTTTTCCGAAGCACTTTCGCCTACTGTTACAGTTGGCTGGCAAAATGACGATGTTACGGATAAACAGTACCCAGTATTTGCGGGAATTAAAGAATTAAAGGAAATTGCACAAAAATACGAAATTACAAATTCTGAAGATATCAGAATTGTATTCGCGTTTGATAATTAAAATTAGGAGGACTTATTATGAAATTTCTTTTCAAAACAGCAACCACAATGAAGCCATACAACAACAAAAAATGGTGGATTGACAAAGATGTTATGCCAGAAGCATACATCAATGCGGACAGTCTTAAAGAGGCATTAACAAAATATCAGAAACGAGCAGAAGAAAACGGAATTACGATTTCAAATTCAGCGCTCAAAACAGCAGAACCAATGTATGTTGATAGCGATGGCGAAACAAAACAGGTTGGATTAGTAATTACAGCATCGACTGATTTTTCTAATTCCTGTACTTACAGCAAACAGTATATCGAATTGTGGACAGAAATCTTAACACTTGTTGATACTGAATTTTAACTATCTATTTAGGAGCTCCTTTCAGTTTGAAAGGGGTTTCTTTTTTTGCTGTTTTGCGCTTTCATCTAACATATTTATATTGGAGGGTTAGGTTTAAAATTAAGCCTCCGAAAATACATGTAAAGGAATGATATTTATGTCATTTAATGACAGTAAAGAAAAAATTAAAACAACAATTGACAAGGTGATTGAAAAAACTAAATCAGAGGATTGTAATGATGCTTTCTGGGATAAGGCAGATAGACTGTTTTTGCAGGCGTTATGCTTATATATAGCAGAAACGTCATCTGTTGAAGATTGTACGCTTAGCAATGTACTTTTTATGATTCCGGAAGGCGATGAAAATAGTCAAAAACATCCTCTTGATGAAAAATTTAAAGTGCTTAAAACTCTCAACTCTGATTCTGAAGCCGTAAAGGTATATGACCAGTTTGTTGAAGTGGCCGGCAAAACAAGAAATTCGGTATATATTTCCTCTGCTGCCCGCTTGAAAGAGTTTTTGAGTACGCCGTAATCCCGCAAAAAGCAGAATTAACCGTTCAGTATAGCATCTGAGCGGTTTTTCTTTTTCATCTAACATATTTATAATGTAAAGAAAAATATCGCTACTTAGCCGGCGGTTTAATAGTGGCTAAGAAAACGTGTACGCAGTCAACCGGCGGTGCGAACTAACAGGTTGAAAACAAGCAAATCAGCAAGCGTTGAAAGCTGACGGGAGACCAAACCTCTCTTCTAATTGAATATTGTATAGTGCGAATATGCACGAAGGCAGTTTTGGGCAAAGGTTGCTGCCTTAGCGGAGAGAGCTATATATATCCGTGGTGTTTATATAGTTTTCGTAGATGCAACAAACCTTGGTGAGATGTAGCCTCAGCGAAAAAGTACATCCGGTACGGCAAAAACTGATTTATTTGCCGCCACGTCAGGGAGTTACAGTTACTCCTTCGGGGTTGTTTGACCCGATTTGAAACAAGAAATATCAGCTCGTAAGAGTTTTTCTTCGTTATAGCAATTCATATGGAGAAAACGCAAGTGAGAAAAGAAAAGCTGGGCACAAAAGTGACGTCGTTTAGGAGAGAATTCCTGAGAAGGGTTGTCTTACGATATCAAGACCAGTATATTCATTGAGCATTTTAGCTTTAGTCAAGCTCGATAATATATTGCTTTGCTTTGCGACGTATGCTGGCGGTACGGTAGCCTTTAGTGTTATCCACGGTAAAACACGCGATAGTCATGGTCCCAACAGTTTAAGGTTCTGTCTCAGGGTAAAGGTACGAGATTCGAATTGCCATCATTTGATGAAGGCTGTGATTAAAAAATCAGTGCATACAGTAGGAGCCGATGAGCGATGAAATTGTATAGCTTATCGTCTTGTTTTGTTCTGCAATTCTGTCGATTTTCTTCCGTAAGGGGTTAGTCTGTCCAAATGCCAGAACTGACAAGGCGATACAATGCTCGAAAAACCTCCAAGCTCAAAAATTGTATATGGTTGTTTGGATATGTGAGCAGTTCAACATCAACATTGCGCAATCTTATATATTTCTTCTCTTGCGAACATAAAGCAAAAGCAATATAAGCGGTAACGCAATCTTTACACAAACATTTCGAACGGACTTAAACATTCAAACGCTTTTGAAATTTTAGATTGTTTTTTACATAGTATTTGTACGTTCGGGCTCTTGATATGATAGGTAATGTTTGTATTGCTTTCATTTCTTGGCAAACAACCTTTTAGTTAGAGCTTGGCAGCATAAACGGATGTTTGATGCATAGCGATTTGTTTAATACTTTTCGAATTTTTGTTTAGCATTTAAAAAGTAGAAAAAACATTTTGAAAGTTATGTTTAACATTTGATAAGTTCAAGAAGGTATTTAAAAGTATTTAAAAAGAATATAGCATTGCAATTAAGCTTTTATAACAACTTTTTATTTTTCTTCTTAAAAGAAAGGAATAGAAAAAGATTATAGAAAGTTATATATGAAATAGATACATTATAGTTCTTCTCTTTCTTTTTTCTGTTCATAAACTTTCTAATGTTGTTTCAAAAACACTTTTTTAAATTTTATCTAACATATTTATCATGTAACCTCTAAAGAGGTGACTGTCGATGAAGCGTTTCGCTCCGCTGGGTCAGTGGGCGCTGAGACTCATTAAGAATGGTTTGTGCGTTGAGCCTGTTTCCCAGCTATAACTGAAGTTAAGAAAAATGCATAATTTCTTTAAGGAGTGCAAATTAAATGTATTGTTCAAAATGTGGAGTAGCATTAGTTGACGGCAAATGTCCTGTTTGCGGCAGAGCTGAAGCCCCTAATAATAATTCTAATGCTAATAATTCAACAAATCAACAGCAACCACAAACAATTTATATTTCCGGCGAAAAGGACGGAAAGAATGCCGGCTATAATGTTTTGAGCTTCTTCTTTCCGATTGTAGGACTAATCTTCTACTGCATCTGGAAAGACCAATTTCCGATAAGAGCTAAAAGTTGCGGTAAATGGGCATTAATAAATGTCCTTGTAACCATAGCCCTTTACATACTTTTATATGGACTTTTAGGTGTATACGGAATAATGGGTGATTATATTGCTTCAAAATCTGCAGATTTAGCCGGAACAATGTCATCTGCGTCTATAGGTCTCAGCGCCTTGATGTAATATTTTAAGGAGGCATATTTATGACAAGAAAGCAAAAAAGTTTAATTGCTATGATAATTGTTTCGGTATTGGTTATTCTTGCAACAACAGCCGTAGGATTATCATTCTGGCGTTCCCACATGGCAATGTCAGTAGATACAACCAAACAGTTTATGTTAGGTGAAACAGAAATAACTGACCAAATAAATTATCAAACCGTTACGAATACATATTTAACAGGCTTTGTAATGATTATACTTGGCTCTTTAGCCGGAATCTATTTTGATGCTGCATTATGGGGCGTGTACGGAATAGTTATGCTCTTGATTTATGCGGTAAAGAAAATGAGAGCGGCTGAATACAAGGCTCAAACAGAAAGTAAAAACAATTCAAATACTAAGAAAGCGAGTACCCGGTGAAATATATTAAGCTTATTCTAATTATAATACTTAGCTTATGTTGTGTGATGTCCCCCGTGTCAAAAGCGGGGGATTTATTTTTGTCAAAAAACAATAAACAGAACGAAGAAATTGTTTCCACAACAGAAGCAACAGAGTTAACAACAAACAAAACAACCAAAACAAAGGCGCAAATAAACGAAACGGAAGATTCCGCAACTTCTTCCGAAATTAAAAAGACGAATGTCACAACTACATCAAATGAATCAAAAGAAAACTCCTCTCGAAAAATAGTAAACAATAAAACTTATAGCAATGATGATATAGCCGGAACATATGATTGGCAATATACCAAAAACGCAAAGTACCCGATAAACTACAAGGATTCCGGAATGTCTATTAAAATTGATAAGATTTGGTATCGACACGCTTGGTGTTATGTTGCCCAAGTCAAAATGTCCGATTATACAAGTATGCGTTCGGTATGCGCAAACGGAAAGTTTGGAAATGGAACCGAAACTTGTTTGCAGGCAGCCAAAAGAACCGGAGCGGTTTTGGCTGTTAATGCGTGCCATTCAAATAAAGAACAAAATATCCCGGTTGTCAGAGATGGTGAGGTATGTAATATAGGTTGGGCAAGTTGCAATTTTCCAGCTTGTTACAATAAATATACCGGCAAATTAGGTAGTACATATGACATGGGGCTATCTTGCGTTTTGCTGGATGATGCGGTTTCTGAGAAAAAACTAACAGACGGGTTTTGCTTTGGACCTGAATTTGATATGATAAATCTGCAAAATAACGACGACGGAAAAGGCGGAGGCAGAGCACAAAGAACTTTTATCGGAACAAACGGCAATCCCGGCAATATAACAATAGTCGTTTCAGAAGGAAGATATGTAGATAATGCTTCCGCAGGCTTAACATACAAAGAATGTGCCGAAGTGTTAAAACATTATGGTTGCAGTTTTGGAGTTCCTCTCGACGGAGGCGGCTCTTCCACAATGGTGTATAAAAATCAAATTCTCAATCATTTGCCATCAGAAAGGAAACTTGTTGATTTCGTCATTTTTAAATAATTTAGAACAGAAGACGTTTGACTTAAAAATCAAGCGTCTTAAATTGTTTTAAAATGCGGTTTACTTTTCCCAAATAACATATTTGTAGTGTAAAAATATGTTGGTCGAGGTGCGTTATGAAATTAGAGCCAAGAAAATATCAAATCGAAGCAAGAGAAGCTGTTATTAAAGAATGGAATAAAGGAAACGAGAGAACATTGTTGGTGTTACCAACAGGATGCGGCAAAACAATCGTTTTTACTGATTTGCTTCAAACTGTTTTAAAAGCAGGACAAAGAGCTCTTGTTTTAGCTCATACAGGAGAACTTCTTGACCAGGCAATAGATAAGATTGAAAAGTTCAGTGATTTGGGTACATCATTAGAAAAGGCTTCAAGCACAGCTGTTGGAAGCGATAAGCCTATAGTCGTAGGTAGCATTCAAACAATGTGTAGGGACAACAGACTTGAACAATATCCGGAAGACTATTTTCAATACATCATAGTCGATGAAGCACATCATTCATTATCTCCTTCTTGTCAAAAAATTTTAGGACATTTTAAAAAAGCCAAAGTGTTGGGAGTTACTGCAACTCCCAATAGGGGCGACCAGAAAAAACTTGAAGACTATTATCAAAGCAAAGCATATGAATATGAGTTCAAGCAAGCAATTAAGGATAAGTTTCTTTGTCCGATTAGAGTAGAAACAGTATCTGCGGAAATTGATATTAGTAATGTAAAAATGCAAAACGGCGATTTTGCAGCTAAAGACATCGGAGAAACTCTTGATGACTATTTAAGTAATATAGCTACCGTAATTAAAAACAAGTGTGCAGACAGAAAAACCGTAGTGTTTCTCCCTCTTGTTTCAACATCTCAGAAGTTTTGCGAAATTCTTAACAAAATAGGCGTTCCAGCTACTGAGATAAACGGAAAGTCAATAAATCGTGATGAAATTCTAAAAGATTTTAAAGAGGGCAAATACAAAGTAATATGTAATGCAATGCTTCTAACTGAGGGGTGGGATTGTCCTGAAGTAGATTGTATTGTTGTATTGCGTCCGACAAGGTCGGATTCATTATATAGACAAATGTGCGGCCGTGGATGTCGATTGGCTCCAGGCAAAAAAGATTTATTACTGCTTGATTTCTTGTGGCTTTCAAAAAGAGTCGATTTGATGCGTCCGGCAGTATTGGTTGGTACATCAAGCAACATCGTTGAAAGAATGACGAAGAAAACTCTTAAGAAAACAGATAAAGAATTTGACTTGCTTGACCTTGAAAAAGAAGCGGAGCGAGACTATCAAAATGAAGTTGAAGCTAAACTTATGGAAGAATTACGAGCTTCTGCTGAAAGGAAGAAAAGACGAGAACGAGTTGCTGCAGCTCAAGATACAGTTCATGATATAGGCAAAATATTAGGACATTCCGGCCTTCAGTCTTTTAAGCATCAGCGAACTTGGGAGCGTCAGCCTGCAACAATAAATCAAAAGAATCTCCTTAAAAAATATGGATTGACAGATTCTGATGTTCAATATATAACTAAAGGCGCCGCATCAGAACTTATAACTGCCTTCATAAAAAGAAGAGACAAAGGGCTTTGTACATTTAAGCAAGCTCGATTGCTTAAATCTTTTGGAATTAAAGCAGGGTCATTGACATTTTCGGAGGCAAGCAAAAAGATTAGTTATGAATTAAGTCTTAGATGACAGAAAGGATTTATAATGGGGAATAACAATTCAAAAAAATCAAATGCAAAGAAAAAGAAGATGATAACAACCGTAATTATGGCGATTGCGATTGTCTGCGCTTTTCTGTCGTTTGGAAATAATCTTGTAAAATTTACAGAATCCCGTGTTGATTATAATGCTTTTATGCAGCAAGTCGAAAAGGGGGAAGTAAAACAGGCTGATATTGATAAAACGGTTGGCAAGGTAACTTATACCTTAAAAGATATGCCCGGCAAGTATGTTACCAATTTTCCTGATACAGATGATTTTTCGGAAAAGCTCCTTACAAAAGGGGTCGAAATTAAATTTCACCAAAATAAAGTTAGCGCGGAAGCCCCCGGATTTCAGACATGGGGGAGGAGCGCCATAAAAGACCGTGAATTTTCGCATAATGCTTGACCTTTATTTTTCTTTTATCTAACATATTTATTTCGAAGCATAAAAGATATACTTTTAATATCAAATAAATAAGGTGTGAAAATTCATGAAAATAAAGTCTGCAGAATATGTAAATGAGGACAAAGTTTATCGCTCCTCTGACCATTTAACATATAGCTGCCAGTACCATGTTGTTTTTTGTCCCAAATATCGCAGGAAAATACTTGTCGGTAAATATAAAGAACGCGTGATTGAAGTTTTTAAGGAAGTCGCTGCTAAACGTAATTTCAAAATTATTGAAATGGAAGTTATGCCCGACCATGTTCATCTTTTAATTGACTGTAATCCGAAATTCGGTATATGTAAATGCGTATGCCAATTAAAAGATACATCATCTCGTGTGTTAAGGTCGGAATTTCCCGAATTAACTACTCGACTTCCAAGTCTATGGACCCGCAGTTCTTTTATCTCTTCCGTCGGAGCTACATCTCTTGATGTGGTAAAAGAATATATTGAAAATCAAGAGAGGCAAGTTAATGTCAAAAGATAAGGTTATCAAATTGCGCATATATCCGACCGAAGAGGAGCAACAAGTATTTGCCGACTCTTCCCGCGCTTTTACTGACGCCTGTAACTATATATCGCAAAGAGCTTTTGAGGATTTTGATTT
>OLGZ01001150.1_pt1 | contig 16265 bp, 10 predicted proteins | sample 1605981 | NCBI WGS metagenome assembly OLGZ01 (sample SAMN03283291) | human gut metagenome | biome: human-associated habitat; material: feces | host: Homo sapiens | place: Peru | collected 2012 | reverse complement strand
CCAAATAGGTTTGATAGCCAACATTATAACGAAAATGATACACCATCAAACCTATTTGAAGAGGAAATCACAACAAAGGAGTCATATAAATCGGTAAGAGGAGCGTTTGTCCATCTTTCTTCAAATCCTTTGTATACATGAGATATCTCTTATCTATTCGATCAGAATATTTAGCACAAAACTCGTCTAGTGACTTATGAGTATTATATCCTGAGGATTTCACCTCTATCGGATAAATTTTCTTTCCTCTTGAAAGAAGGAAATCCACTTCATAACTTTTATGGCTAGTGGCATGAGGGAAAGTATAATAATAAAGTTTATTGCCAGAAGCTACTAACATCTGCGCTACAAGATTCTCATATACATATCCCATATCACTACTCAGCTTATCACTCAAAAGCTTTTCATAAATAATATTTTCAGTATGATCTTTGTCCCAAAAGGCGAGAGTCACAAAAAGCCCCGTATCTGCCGTAAACATTTTATAGAAATTACCATCACTATGAAGAGCCAGACCTACATTCGGATCATTGGCATGATAGGCAAAATTTACAACCATACTATCCTTCATTTCCTCCAATATACCCATTATGTTCTTACGTTCAGAATCATCCAACACACTAGCTACTTGGTATCTAGATGCATTATTATTCAGCTGAGCAGGTATATTAGCAAAAAGTTTAGCTGCTCGTCCACTATTGTCGATCTTTCTAAAATCATCCAAATAGAGTTCCAAAATTTCCCTTTTCACAGCATCCGTCTTACTAAGATTATTCGTCTCAAGATATTCTTTTACAGCTTGTGGCATTCCACCAACAAGCATATAAAGGCGAAGCCGACGCATAGTTTCTCGATGAGCAGCTTCCAAAGGGATCCGTGAATCAAAAAATTGTTTGAGCAAGGGCATCGTAACTTTATCCCCTAAAGCCCAGCAAAATTCCTCAAAGTCCATTGGATACATTTCCAAACGCGTCTCTTCACTTGGGATGATAATATTAGCTACATTCTTTTTTATACTAATTAGAGAACCCGTCTCTATATAATCGTATCTACCATCAGCCACTAGATGTTTAATAGCTTGGCGAGCCTTAGGACAAAGTTGCACTTCATCAAAAATAATCACAGACTTTCGCTTCTCCAAGACCACCTGATAAATAGACTGAAGGCGAAGAAAGATAAAATCTAAATTCATTAAATCTTCAAAAAGATCTGTAACAGCCTTTGAAGCCATAGAGAAATCAATCAATATATAGCTTTTGTACTCTCGCTCAGCAAAAGTACGCACTATAGTAGATTTTCCTATGCGTCTTGCTCCCTTGATAAGAAGCGCAGACTTCCCCTGACGCTCTTGCTTCCAAGCAAGCATCTTATCATATATTTTTCTTTCAAACACAATATTTGCCATAACATTTTGTCGAGTAAGTTGGAGGGAGTTTCACCCTCCCCTTCTCACAGAACCGTGCTTGAAAGTCTCCCCTCACACGGCTCTTCGCACTTAACTCTTTTGTTTTAAATTGTTTATATTCTTGTTTAATATTAACCTAGACGTGGATAGGGAACAAATCCCTTCGCCCAATGTGAGAACTCTGTTCTGTTGTGTTCTGCATACTTGACAAGCCAATCATACGCTTTGCCTAACTTCTTGCCCTTTGAGAAACGCTTGTACTTACGCATCACCCATCGGGTTAGTCGCTCGTTGATGTAATTCAACACCTTGCGGAACTCAGACCTACCAAACTTCATGTAGTAGTTCATCCATCCACTAATCTGCGTATCCACTTCATTACTTATATCGAGCAAACAAGCATAAGTCTTATGATTCAGTTTCCAAGACCTTACTGTCTCTTTTATCTTCATCATCGACTTCTTGCTTATTGCTGGAAGAAAAGCCGTGAAGTTTTGCCCCGTCTTTCTATTTCTTGCACCTCTAGGTCTAAAGGTAAAGCCAAGGAAGTCAAAGGAAGTGTGCTCAGAGTCTCCTCTTCTGTTACTATCCTTACAATAGACTATCTTTGTCTTTTCTTCATTCAGTTTCAGACCACATTCCTCAAAGCGTTTCACTAGAACCGACCTCAAGAACTGTGCTTGCTCCTCTGATACACAATGGCAGATGGTGTCATCAGCATAACGCTCAAACGGAATCGTTGGATAGTTGCGCGACATCCATTCATCAAAGACATAATGAAGGAACAAGTTTGCCAAAACTGGACCAATCACAGAACCTTGGGGAACCCCCATCGTTCGCTCTATCACTTCACCCTTCGATGTCTGATAGGGAACTTTGAGCCACCGCTCAATATATAGAAGTACCCATTTCTCCTCTGTATGCTTGCGGACAGCCTTCATCAACAAATCATGATTGATTGTGTCGAAGAACTTGCTGATGTCCATATCAAGCACCCAGGGATTCACATAGCAGCGTTCCCTAGCCTTGGCTATGGCTTGATGCGCTCCCTTACCTGGACGATAGCCGTAGGAATCATCCTTGAAGATAGGTTCGAGTATGGGAGTCAGTACTGATACTACTACCTGCTGCGCTATTCTATCTTCAATCGTTGGTATGCCCAAAGGGCGAGTACCACCATTGGACTTTGGTATTTCTACCAACTTTACCGCTTTGGGAAAGTAGCATCCAGAACTCATGCGATTCCATATCTTATAAAGGTTCTTGGACATTTCTTTGTCAAATGTCTTCTGGTCAACCTTATCGATACCCGCACTGCCCTTGTTTTCCTTCACCTTGTGGTAAGCTTCCCACACCAATCGCTTGTCTATTACAAAAGGTTTTGCCTCGTTCATTGTTTCATCCTCAATTTCTTAAGTTGGACTTTAAAGTTGGCTAAGCACGCTACCCCCTTCGCTCCATCCCCATTACAGAGATTTCAACACTACTACAAGGTAGTCCGCCACAGACATGGACTTCAGTACTTTCTGCCTTGCGTTTAACGGCTCTCAGCATTTTCCCTTGGCATTCCATGCCTATTTCTCCCGTTCCTCCAAAGAGCCCATGCCAAGTTCATGCCACCTATACACCGCACACCCAGCAGACAGTAAACAGGTTTCCTCTGCCATTATCCCAAGATAAAAATCAGACCTTGGTTTTGATGTGACTTGCTAACTTTGCTAACGATGCTTCATCAATGGTTCACTTGCGTTCATCTCCTTGACACATACCTTGCCAACCTTACGGAAGGCTTTCAATTGTCGTTCACTACCCATCTGTTTCCATCAGAGCAGCACAAAGTGGTTTGCAATCAGCACCTGCATACCGAATGCAGTGGGTCTGCCACCATCTCTTTAGAAGTTACGACAGAAATCTATCAAATATAGCAAATATCAGACTTCATTCTGTCTCAGGACACATAACTCGGTTGCAAAATTACTACAATATCCTCATTCTAACAAATATATATTGCATTTTTAAACTAAATTTCGATTATATGCCTCGAAAAGCTAACTATTTTAATTCCTGATAGAACTTCCATATCGGATATTCCCTAAACGTCTTCTGCTCATCACTACTGAGCTTACTCCAATAGAAATCGAACGAGGCTTTTTCGCCCAGCAGCAGTGAAACTCCACAGCCCACGACATTGTTTGCCGAGTTCTCCAGCTGGATGCGCTTCAGTTCTGCCATGTCCTTCTCTCTCAAATTATCCTTGCGCTTCTTTATCTGATACCCGTTCAATACGTTGCTTACCCGCTCTTCCTGATTATTGTCATTTTCCACGAGCCATTCGTTCAGCTCCACAGCAGCATCGTATGCCAACTGTCGCTTTGCGTCTTTCCCATCCATCATGTCGTATGCCTTCAGCAATTCCAGTTGTACCATTGTTGCCCTTTCATACACATGCGGATTTCTTCCTTCCAAAGCAGCATACGATGCCCTTATCTCATCGAATGGTATATTATCGCACTCTACAAACCAATCCTTATCAAACCTCCCGAATATACTCTCATCAAACTCACCGTCAGGGTACTTATAGCTCTCCTTTATTTCCAGACTCTTATTAAAGAAGTTGAACAGTCTGAAATTCTTGTCGTCAACCTTGCAGCAAAGAAGCCACAGGTGCAAATTGCCCAATCGCAGATTTACAATCTCTGTGTCGGCTTCCTTCAGCGCCACAGCTTTTCCCTCTTTTATCATTTCTATCAGCAGGTCGATGGTTTTCGAATCTTTCTTCTTCAGCTGGCTCATGTCAAGGTCTTTGTTTGCGCCAAGCATCTGCAATGTCTTGTCCAGCGTTTTCCACGCTTCCAAAGACTCACGCAAACCTTCACTCATGATCAGGTCATTCTGTGGGATGTCCAACTCAAAGTCGCCAATTTTCACTTTCCTCGCCTTGTCAAGAGCCATTATGAACTCCCCATCCCTTATCGCATCTTTCAGCATCTTCATCTCAAGCCGCACGTTGATTTGAGCATGTCTGTTTCCATCCACCATCTCTTTGTCCAAAGACAGCCTGAAATTGTGTCCAATCTTTATCGTCACTGTCTTTTCGCCCAGTTCACTCTTATATGAGTCGTAAAACACCTTTCCTCCTATACTTACAGGCAGATGTACGTTCTGCATCAGGGTCATCATTACAGGCCCGTCACCTATTGGAACCTGAGCCGTACCTCCAGATCCTATATTGCCATAGATATAGACGGGCTTACTTGTGACGCTATCAAAAAACGATTTTATAGGATTTTGCTGGGTGATATTCACCGAGAAAGAAGAAATCCCATTCTTTGCCAAGTCCTCAAAGTTCAGCGTCGGCTGGTCTGCATAGCTTACCTGCTTCTTGCAGTCCATCTTGAATTGCAGCAGATTATCTTCTTCTGCAGTCAATCCCTCTGATGCCTCCATCTTTACCGATGCTGTCTGCCCCTTGTGTACTCTCAAAATGCTCCTTATCAGCACAGGAGTTAGAAAACGCCTGTATATTTTTCGCTCCTCTCTACATAGCTGCACCACATAGAACACCGTACCCTCGCTCAGGTATGCTCTCAGCGAAGTCGTCTCTATTGGATAAGAGATTTCAGCTTTGTCGGTTCTTATTGCCTTGACGTTCTTCCCTTTTACTTGGGCAGCCACCCTGCCGACAAACGATTTGTTCGTCTGTCCCTTGCCATTATAGAGATACAGGTGACCATCCCACATCGGCTCCTTGTCATTCCGCGACAGAAAAGTGTCCACCACATTACTGTCCTCAAAGAATCGCTCTATCTCGTTCAATGCCTTTTTCTCTGTGCTCATATCATTCTCTTTTCATTAATCATGGTACAGTGTTTCACGATGTTATACAAAGCACTCCATCTTAAACTTTTCCACCCAATAGCCGTCCGTACCGAAATAGGCATCATACAGATGGTTATAGTTCTTCTGTGCGTAGTCATAATAGTCATTAGGATTATCCATAACCACATCTGCCTCGAACATCCTGTCCATGCACTCCTTCCATTCATCAAGATTTGGCTTCTGCGCCTTGGCTGAGAACCATTTGATAACAATAGGGAACGCCACATTCTCATATAGGTCAAACTCATCGGTTTCCGTACCAACTAATGTACAGACGGTGCAATTACCAAACACCTTGCCGAATTCTGTTTTCTCTTGAAGAACACTCGAAGCAGACAATTCCGATTTTTTCTCTATATACGCTCCTATCAAGTCTTTCAACAGAGCCTTCACATCGCCATTTTTTATCACAAGACTCTCCGGCTCCGAAGTTTTGTCATTAGCAGCATCATATTCTGTTGCCTGGTACAATCTTTTCAGCAACCTGCTCAATACCTCATAGTCAACACCATCCTCGCCAATCTTATCGTATGCCCATGCCAGCACATAGCCACGAGCCAGTTCCTGCCTCACTTTTGAAAATCGGTTTGCATAAAGTTGCGCCTTGGCCTTATACTCTATACTTCCACCTGCCGCCATTGCATAGTATGTGTATTCCAGCAGCCCTTCCAGATACCTCCTAAAATCAGACCTGCTCAGATTCTTTTGATCGCAACTCCTAAACTGATACAGGCAAGAAGAGAAGTACTTGCCGCTGTTCACCCACTCCTTCGCCACATCGCCTACGCTCTTGTCCAGCTTGAATAGTTCGCCAAACTCCGCCACCGATAATCTTAGCTTCGACACGCTCAACGTAAAATACTTATTCAGGTTTTCAGTATATCTCGCACTGAGTTGCGTAACGTGGTCATCGCTTTTGAAGAGCACATACAGTAGCATCGGTGTCTTCGGTTTCCAGATCTCTTCTCCTTTATAGGCGAACATCTCGTCATTCTTGCTTACATACGTCTCTTGGTGTATATTGGGTCTGATCATATACTGCTCACCATACTTATAAAGCAATGTCAGAGGCTCATCTTTCAGCAGGTCATATATCCGCTTGTCATACATCTGTAGCAGTTCCAGCCACATCAAGTCCTTCAGCTTTATGTCCCTTATGTTGTTCTCCTTCAGATAGTCAACTATCAACACATATTGCCTTGTAAACCGCTTCACCCTCCTGTAGTTGTTCAGTATGTCGAGCAGCAGCATCTTCTCTCGTTCCTCCAGCACGCCGTGAAGTTTCCTGGCAAACTTCACTCCGTATTCACTCGACCTCGCCATCTCCTCATAAAGCACCTTGTAGAGCATGTCCTCGTCCACTTTTGGCTGGTGAATCTCCACAGGGAATATCTTTTCCAAGTAAGCAGCGGCATTCTCTATTTTCTTCTCTTGTAGTACCCTCGTCACATAGTCCTTGTCGAATGCCACAATATAAGCCACGTTGCTCAAGTCTGCCGTGTTTCTTATCAGTCTCAGCACTTCAAACACCTCGTCCATCTCCAGCCTGTCAAGGTCGTCTATCAGCACCACTACAGGGTTGTTCAGCTTTCGCAGTCTGTCCGACAAGTGCTCTTTCTTCGACTGTAGGCTCTCATCTGGTATCGACAGGGCCAGTTTCGACACTATTCCGCTTCCCAACGAAAACGTTGCACTGCTCAGATACTTTGCATAGTCGCTGATAGGGCGTGAGAGCGAACTGTGCCGTTCCGACAGTTGTTGCCGCATCGTCACGAAGAAGTCTTCCGTCACCTGCTCTGGCGTTCTGCACATCCACGGGTTAAATCTCACTACTTCGGTTTTCTTCTCCAGTTTCTCACCCAGCAAATCCAGAAAGGTGGTCTTTCCGCCACCCCACTCGCCAGTAATGCCAACCGCAAAAGAATGTTTCTTCATGTCGGTATCCAGCAGATGATCAATGATAGAGTCGGCATATTGCCGCAACTCCTCACTCACTCTTCCTGTGTCAATATCCTCGTTTGAAAAGCCATTCCTCTGCTCAGACGGCTTCGGTCTCTTCCTGTGTTTGATGACCTTCACCACCATTACCAAGCTTATTCCCAATAGTATAAGAGCGCATAACCTTCTATAATCAAACCACCCTATAATTGTCACAAATCTCAACGGGTTGTGTGCAAACAATAGTTCAAAGCCCAGTGCAACGACAAGAGGACGATGCCATCTGAAATCTTTGTCACGAGCTATCCTTTTGCCCCACCATACGCCCAAACACAGCAACAGCATTGTTACGATGGAGTTCAAACCATCGAAGGAATCAAGAACGGAAAAGGTGCTTTGGAGAATATCGCCAAGTCGAGTTTTCATCATCCAAAGATATACCCGTGGCGAAGTACTATAGAGCGCGACTATAAAGACAACTAACACAACAGAACATCTACGGTCTGCGATCTTTGTCACCTCCTTGCCCTTTCTTATCCAACCCTTTATTTTATGTAGCAAAACCATCATCTCCTCACAACATCATGAAACATAGGGACAGGTTTCTGTTTCATCACATACGAAATATCATACTTTTCCCGATTCCGGTCAATCTCTCCAATTGGCGAAGTAATGCTCTCATACCCTTCAATTCAATCAAAACCGACCGTTTTGTTTCTTCAGGCAATTGCTGAAAGGCACTGCAATTCGTAACGCCAGCCTTTTCTTTAATCAGTAACATTACCTGATTATCCGAAGGACGACCTTTCTATGTATCTTATATATCAAGGCATGCAACATCATCAGACAAAGGAGTATTTACAAGGTCATTCAGTTTATTATATGAATAGTCCTCATGCTCCTCAAAAATGTTTTGATGATTTATACCACGCATCATCACGTGATATATCCTCGTTCCTGAAGGTTGTCTGGATTGTCTTGGCATTACCTCGATATTACGTATTCCATTTTATCTGAAACAGGAACCTGTCCCCCTGTTTCTCTTTTCTGTCATATGTCAATTCATCTTTTCATATTCTTCACGTCTCTTCTTTGCCGAGACTTCAAACGTTATCAAGTCGGCTCTGCCAACAGTCGTGTACATCAGATAGTGGGGTGTTATTTTACCGAAGTCATACTTCAGTCCCTCCACTTCCTCTCCGGCTTTCAGCTTCATGTATAGTTTACTCCTATTCTGGAAAATCATAGACAGAGCATTGACATTTCCCATTATCTTTGGGTCTATTGGGTTTTCGTCTTTGGCATTATCAACCATCGGTGACATAATAAACGATGTTCTCAATATATGCGCTATGAATGCTAGCCAATTCTTATGTATATCCTGCTTTGCCGCCATCGCCAGTTGTTGCATGATACGGAGATAGATAATCGACGAATCTTTCACATTCAATGGCAGGTATGATGCTGTCACCGCTGATGCTCCAACTTCCAAAAATGCATTCCCGACAGTGTTTACGTCATTATAACAGGGAGCGGTATTGCACGCCGATATAAACACTAGCCGTGCTAAAATATTCCTCTCTGCAATGTCCTTTGGGTACACCTTTTCGTCACCCATACATATATAGCTCTGATGGCTCTGTAGGTCTGTCCCTCCATGAGTGTCTATAATCAAGAAATCTGGTTTATGCTTCTTTACTGCTGCTTCGAACTCGTCCAGACTATTGCAAATTTCGGTCTTTGCTCCAAGCTCCGCTGCTCGTATGTCTGCCTTGTCCTGCCATTTCTTAAACGCCTCCTCTCTACATCCATATACCACAAGCGTTTTCTCTAATATATCCTGCGGAATCTGATACATCGTGTGGAAACGCGCGACTCCATAATGTGTCAGCAATCCAGAAACTGGTGTTTCTGGTAGTCTACATATATCATGCGAAAAACCTAGAGGAACTCCGTCTATCTCCATCCACTCTATCGGCAGGTCGGTCATAGCCACTATCTGCGTAGGCATCGCCTTCAGCATTTTTGCCGTCTTAGGTGCAAGCAATTTCTTCGCAAGCGTCTCGCCAACTCTATGGATGGCCTTATCGTATGCCTGACGGTCTTTGGAGTATGCCAATTGTACATTGTTCTTCACACCTACAAAAGACAATTCCGTGTTCACACTCTTACTGACAAGCGGCAAACGCAGATAGGGCGAGAATTTGAATGAACAGTGCAGACTTGCCGTAAAATCCAAGAAGTCAAGTCTGTTTACCAACAGTTTCATGTAGCTATTCATCTTATCAAAACCTATACCCATTGCGCCAACATTTGTGTCAAAACAGTAGTTGGGAGTTTGCTCCTGTTCCAACACTTTGTCTATCGCTTTCAACTCATTTTCTTCTTTCGACATCAGCTTGAACAAGTCTCTTACGTCCTTTGTTGTATATGGCGCAGCTATCACCAATGGTGGATAATTCTGATCGCTGAAGTCAGGCATCTTCGATAGTCGTGTTTTAAAGGCATCTTGACACAGCCCATACAGCTGGCCTGCTATGTCAACTGATTGTTCCTGCCTTGTCCAGCCATACATATTCCCCAGGGCATCTTTCGTTTTTTTTTCGATTTGCTCTTTATCTTTCTTGCTGTCGATGTTTGTTTCCACGCCCCAGTTCCCTAATGCAGAATTAAGAGACCAGAAGGTGATATTAGCAGGTTTGAAGTAAGGGAATTCTATGCTCCCTCCACATAATGGCACACATAGTGGGTCTTCAATCATTGGCAACAACGGCTGTGCATAGTCATAAAGAAATTGCCAGAATTCCTCTGTCCCGCTTACAACTTTTGGCATCAGGAACACATTTTTTTTTGATTCTTTGACCCAGAAAACACAGTTCTTCCCACAGACTCTAGATAAGCTGATATTCATTTCTATCAGTTCTTCATCGCTGTCTGTACATATCAGAAAGACGTTAAGGCCATCGCTCAGTGTACTTTCAAATCTCGAATCCTCAATACTGTCGTTGAAGATAAAGTCCACCTGCAACCCACTTTGCTCTCCTGATAGTAGTACTTTTTGCAGATAGTTGCAGCCATCAAGGTAATGATAAACATTCTGTGGCAGGCACGTCAGGTTTTGCAGCAGATTATGCCTCATACTTGTTGGAGGCATCACAGCTATTGGATTCGGAGATGTGCGCCTTCCCAGCATAGCAAAGTACCGTATTATTGCATAAGTAGGATCCATATATACATCTTCTACAAATTATTCCTCCTGAAGTATTCCTCCCTTAATTCCGCAACACTATTATAAATTATTGAAACACAGGGACAGGTTTCTGTTTCATCACATACGAAATATCATACTTTTCCCGATTCCGGTCAATCTCTCCAATTGGCGAAGTAATGCTCTCATACCCTTCAATTCAATCAAAACCGACCGTTTTGTTTCTTCAGGCAATTGCTGAAAGGCACTGCTATTCGTTACGCCAGTCTTTTCTTTAATCAGTAACATTACCTGATTATCCGTAGGACGGCCTTTCGATGTATCTTCTATATCAAGGCATGCAACATCATCAGACAAAGGAGTATTCACAAGGTCATTCAGTTTATTATATGATATGCGGTTCAACACAGTGCGAGTATCACATGCTCCTCAAAAATATTTTGATGATTTATACCACACATCATCACGTGATATATCCCCGTTCCTGAAGGTTGTCTGGATTGCCTTGCCATTAACTCGATATTACGTATTCCATTTTATCTGTAACAGGAACCTGTCCCCCTGTTTCTTGCCTGCCATTTTGACAAGATTGCATGTCATTATAGCTATTGGCATAGCTTTTGCTATTTAGTTTCCAGAGTGGACTACCATTTCCGTTTTCAGCGATAACGAAAAACACTGCTGGCAAGTTACTAATTCTAAGCGCGATGAATTAGCCACGCTCTCTGGTTGAAGCCAATGTCCAACTAAAAATACATGATATGACAAAACATATACACGTAGTAAAGAACCATCGAACCGATGAATGGCAACTCAAACAAGACGGTGCTCTTCGCAGTTCTGGCAACTTCCAGACACAGAAAGAAGCAATAGATCGAGCACGTCAGATTGCACAGAATCAGCAAGAAGAGTTGTCAATCCATCGTGGGGATAACAACAGGATTCGAGAAGCCTGGAGTTATGGTAACGATCCTCGCAACATCCCCGGATGATTGATTCGCGTTTACTCCTGCTCCTCATGGTCATGAGAGGCAGGAGTTCTTATTTATACCTGATCCACATCGATACCGAGGTCTCTACGGGTTTATTGAAAGGGCCTTTTCAACACACAATATAGCGAGCCATAGTTTGTGCCCTCTATCGTATGGGGTGTGCCATGCTGAATATCGTTCAGCCGTCCGAGCTTCCCAGGCATCAAACATCTGTTTTTCTATTTTGCAGAGGATAGCAGGAACGCTATCCCCTATTTTATGTTAGATAATGAAGTATGAGAACAAATCCAAATATACATCATTGAGATGTAAGATAGAAAGATATCTTTAGATATATGGATTTATCATTTACTTCTATCGATATCAATTCCACAATAAGCACATAAGGATTTCAACTCATCATCATCCTCGTATTTTTTTGCCAAAGCAGATAACTTATTTGTAAAGTCAGACGTTTCATCAGACTTCTTCATCATCCGTTTCACAATAGTCTTGTTTTCAGATACTAATTTCAAAATTTCTGTATCATCCAAAAATTCAGAACGCAGAATCTTATTCAATGAGTTTTTATCATCTTCCAAATGACCATACAAGAAAAGCCATTTACCAAAGTACTTCAGTTTGTCTTTATTGATACAAGAGTTATTAACGAAAATATCCCTTATTTCCTTGAAGACTATAGAACTCTCATATTCCATATTCTTCAAAATAGTGATTGACTTTTCAGTCAACTCATTCGATAGCGAAGTATCAGAATTACCCAATGCATAATCACGCATTTTTTCCTTAAAAGCATCAACAAAGAAAGCCAACAAATTCGGATGATAGACATATAACAGATTAAAATTAAAGTCATCAGAAGCAATACTTTGTTTCCATGTTTCTTGATTAAGAGACTCGAGATATTCCGCAACCAATCCCAAGCAATGCTTTGAAATCTGAAGTTTAGAAGAGTTTTTCATATCCTCAATGAGTTTTATTGACATAGAAGGAACATCAGAAATCGTTATCGAAGAAACATACTTACTCCAACCATTCCATTTTCTCAGAAGAGATTGCGAATCTAAATTCAAATGACTATATATATTATCATAATTCATCAAAGAATTCTTTATATTCATTCTTGAATTTATCAAGCTACTTGTCGTCAAATTTCTTGCAATATCAGCAACATACGGCATAGCACTAAAATTGTCTAATTGTAACAACAAATCACCATAAGATATATAATACTGTATACAGTTTGCGACTTTCTCTATTTGCTCTTCTGTCAAAGTTCCCACACTATTTTGCAAGTATCCTCGTATATATCCATTGCCATTAGAATATCGAGAAATTGCCATACTCAAAACATCAGGATACAATTCGTCATCTTTTGACAACGCATTAAGCATATTGTAAATATCATTATCATTAAGATAGATAGAAATATCAATTGGTCTATTATCCTCAACTATTTCCTTCAATCTATAAAGTAGTTTAGTTTCTATTTGAATATTCGAGACATTCTCAGCAACCAGCTGCTTAATTTGTTCTTTATATATTGGAAGTTCTACCTCATTTTTCAATAATGGATAGAGTTTCATATCTGCGAGTTTATTTACATCTAAATTCACAAGGTAATCATCCATTTTTTCATCTTCTACCACAAGACCATACTCCTCGAAATTATCTTTTCTACTTTCTACTAATTGCAAGTATTGTTTTGGTGAAATAATTGTCTTACGGTCCGATATTTTTCTATCTTCTTCGGAAATAAACTCATGTAATTTATCAATACCATTGATGTAATTTTGCAAATCAAAGCCATCATAGATATTAGCATGATAAACTGTTAGCAAGTGCGCATAATATTCTTTTTTCTCCGATATATGCTTTAGTAAAATACCATGATATTCCTCGTATTGTTTATCTTGCGTTGCGCTTCCAGGGTTACTCCTCATATACAAAGCATCCCATATTAAAGACGCTTCATGAGAACTATTATCTCCGAAATGCTTCTCCAATGCCAGGGCTGCATTCTCTATATTAGATACCGCAGTTATTGAATGATTCAAGATTTCCCAATAATTTGCATTTCCTCTCAATTGATCAAGAACTTTCACATTGTTATCATCCAGCTCTGCAGTCACCTCCCTTGTAAAGACCACATCCATAGCTTTATCCAAAGAAAGTTGATAATACAAAGAAGATATATTGCTTGCCATGTTTTCATCATCAGAATACAGAAAATTCAATCCTTGCAAATACGATGGATTTAATATCTCTTCAAGAGGATTCTCTATGATTTTACTCCTTCCAAAGATATACAATGCAATATATTTATCATCAATTCTCTCATCACATAAATTACGAATGGTGACAAACTGATTGATAAAGGCAATTATTTTGCGAGGACTTTGCTCTTTGGTCAACATATCATACACTTGCAAAACACTATAATCCACAATAGCACTATTGCCAAAAGCCTCTTTCCATCTATCTTTGAAATAATGCATCCAACCAGACAATATTGGAGGTGGAACAGTATAGACTATGTAGAACGTTTTGTTAATAAAATCATCCCCATATACAGTTATAGCATTATCCTTACCATCACACTGTCTAACCAGATTCTCAGATTGAAAGGCATTACGTATATGCAATCTATCGAATGGAACTATGATTCTTATATTTGTATATTTCTCCTCAGAAAAACAAGAATGAATTGCAGCCCAAAGTTCTTGTACTTTCTGCTTGGGCAATCGATCCATGTTGTCAATAACCAAAACTAAAACGATGCCATTATTTTGTTTCAGCCCATCATCTATTTCATGTATCCATTCTTTGAATTGTCTGCTAGAAGGTTCCTTTTCAGAAATTGTTTCAAACTTAGTCTCTTCTTTAATATCGTCTTTATAAATTAAGAAAAACTCAGAAAGGCATTTTTCCCATGTAAAATCTTGCTTGTATTTATCTTTCATCTTTCCATAATGACGATACCCGAAAAAGCCATAAGCTGCGACATAAGGTATAACTAGAACAGCTTGCTTTAACCATTCTACAGAAACCAAAGAAGCAAGATGAGTAACAAAAGGTGTCAGCAAGATCGAGAACAAGCTTACTATAGTACCAATTCCAATTGCAGGAATTGTTTTTGTAGTCGTATGTTTCTTCTTTGCTAAAAGATTCTCAAGACTATCTTTCCAACTATTTTCATTTAAGATAGGCGTTTGCCCTTTCACTAAGTCAGAAGTAAGTTCTTCAAGTATCGTTCTTCTTTGAAGATCGGTCTGATGTCCCCAAGCATCATAGGTAAAGAAATGAAACTTACCACCATTCGAACCCATGGACAGTTCTTTTTGTATCATTCCAACAAGGTTGGATTTACCAGAACCCCATCCTCCATCAATACCTATAATGGTGCAATTATCATCATTGCGTATCTCATCGGATATTTCTATAGCCAGCTTTCGATGAGCTCCACCTTCAAACAAGTCATCATTACAAGGAACCTTACTTAAAAGTTTACCTTTTCTCATTATTTTCAATTATGACTCCACTTTAAAAAGTGGATTAAATTTGAATTAAACATGTGCCTTGGAAAGCCTTTATGCAATCCTCGGCGTTAACTAACTCTGGCAACCAGTTGGCGAACGAGTTGTTTATGCAACGTGAAAATGCCTCCTGTAGCCTAAATATAGCCCCAAAGTGGGGCGATTCGCTCTTTGAACTATTTTGTTGTCATCTGGAGACCCATTTCGAGGTCATACAAGAAAAGTCGGCGCATGTTGATCCAAGCACACCTTGCAATTGCTTGCAAAGTATGCTTTATCTTTGTGCGGTATCTGGTCTTGTTGTTTCTCGTACGGAAGCAATATTGGAACATGGTTGCTTCGACATTGTCGCGTTTCTTCCTTTCCTCAAAAGGGATGGATTCAACTTTCTTGCGAACCTCGACTTTGTCCACTTGTTCTTTGGGGAAGTACCTCCAAGTCTTCTTTCTATTTGGACTCTCAACAGCTATCTTCCATCGGTCTTGTTTGACAGGTATTGCCGTTTGGACTTCAGCCGTTGTCTTGTCGGTGACTTGCAAGGTATGCTCGGCCGTCATGTCTAAGTCAAATCGAGAAGGCTGCCTTGTATGCCATTGGCGATGAACTCAATGCCATTGTCCTCTGCAAACTTGCGATTCTCTCTGCTTTGATATGCTCCATCAGTATAGACCGTTTGCACGTCATTGCCTGTAACGTCCTTCGTAGAATCTATGGCATCTTGAACAAAACCATTGTCTGCGGCGGAAGCTCCCTTAACCTTAACGTCAGTGATAAGGCTCGGTTTACCTGGCTCATCCGTGGTTTCTGTGATGTTGGTGCTGTACCCCTTCACCTTCTTCCCATTCTTTCCACGATACTCAGCATCTGGATCATGTGGGTTCTGAAGGCTCTTGGTCAGACTTTCTTTTTATCTAGGACAGAGACGATGCCTTCCTCAGACTTGTCGTATTGCTCTGAGAACACACGGCATAGAAGAGTGTCATCACCTATTATGTCATGGATCGAAAAGGTTCACGCCGTTTTTCTCCTCATACTCGCAGATCTTACGGCGAAATCCATAATAAGAATCTATGGCTGGACACTGTTCATCAATAGTCACCATGCCAAGAGCACGGCGATAAAGCAGATTGAATCGGCATTGTTCATACAACTGTTCGTCGCTGCAACCGCATCCTTCTTTGAGGATCATCATTGAGACAAGAATGCGGATAGAAGCATTTGGACGACCGACACGATTATCCTCTCGCTCTGCTGTATAGAGCGGTTTGAAAATGTCTTCGTCAACCTTGGAGGTTACTTCCTTGTAG
>OLGZ01001149.1_pt1 | contig 16267 bp, 16 predicted proteins | sample 1605981 | NCBI WGS metagenome assembly OLGZ01 (sample SAMN03283291) | human gut metagenome | biome: human-associated habitat; material: feces | host: Homo sapiens | place: Peru | collected 2012 | reverse complement strand
AATTCCCGGAAACACAGCAACGAGCAAATCTACTACTCTGTGGAAACTTTGGAGGGGGCATTGCGCCGGCACCAAAAAGTTTCTTTCTGCTATTTTGATTTGGATGAAAAGCACCAGAAGGTATACCGTCGAGAAAAGCAACGCTATGTCGTTGACCCGGTGGCGTTGGTTTATAACGAGGACAATTACTACCTGATGTGTTTTTCAGCAAAGCACAACGATATTGTGAATTACCGGGTAGACCGGATGGAGCATGTGCAACTGGAGGATGTACCCACCGATGAGCGGGCTGTGATCCATGCGGCGAATGTTGCGGATTATACGGAGCAGGCATTCAAAATGTACAACGGAAAGATCGAATCGATCACGTTGAGCTTCAGCAGGGATTTGATAGGTGTCATCTACGACAAGTTTGGAGAAGATACAGAAATATGGCAAGAGGACGACAGGTACGCCGCCAATGTCAAAGTTCAAATCAGCCCAACGTTCTGGGGCTGGCTATTCCAGTTTGGGGGCAGGATGCGCCTCAAAGAGCCTGCGGCCTTGCGGGAAGAAATGGAGCGGCAGCTAGTATCGATGACTCCAACAATATGCTGAAAGAATTTTCTGCCTTGGTGAGGATTCTTTATGTACAAGAGCAAAAGTATAGAGCATTCCAATCAGTCCCACCTTCATTGGGGCATTGATAACTCAAACGGTGATGTAGTGTATATGAAGAAGACTGGTTTGCTATCAGTATGCGCCCCACTATGCTCCTTAAAGTAGCTCTCAATGCTTGAAAAAATAACTACCAGGAGTTCAGCGTGAGGGCAAGCATTCATGCAATCGTCGTGGAAAAATTACTGCTTATTATTGCATTATATGATTGAGTTTGGTATAATATTTCTTACATTATTCTGCAATTCCGTGGGATAGAGAAAGTATAGGGAGGAACTCCATTATGGCAGAGTTATCTATTGGTGCCGAACTAGAGACTGATAGCTTCAGAAAAGTCAAGGTCATTAAGGAATTGGGCCGCGGTGGACAGGGCATCGTCTACCAGGTCACGATGGATGGCAAAGCGAAAGCACTGAAGTGGTATCACGAGAGTGCGATTAAAGATAAGAAACAATTCTACGAGAATTTGAAGAACAACATTCAAATCGGTTCTCCTGCAAGTTGTTTCCTTTGGCCTCAGGATAGCATTACTTCGAAGGAATACCGTTCGTTCGGCTATATCATGGATCTTCGCCCTTCTGAATATGTTGGTATGCCTAAGTTCCTGCTGAAGCAGAGATTTGATTCTTTCCAGGCACGAGCAAATGCAATGATCAATATTGTCAATGGCTTTAGAATCCTGCACAATCAGGGATTTAGTTATCAGGATTTGAACGATGGTAACTTCTTCATTAACCCTCATAACGGCGATGTCTTGATCTGTGATAATGACAATGTTTCTTATCCTGGGTATTCCACCGGCATCCTTGGTAAGAGCAGATACATGGCTCCCGAAATCGTTCTTGGCCAGAAAATGCCTGATAAGGCAACGGATAGATTCTCTTTGGCCCTGCTTCTGTTTGAACTTGCGTGCAAAGCACATCCGCTTGAGGGTGCAGGTGCAACACCTCCGTGCATGACTCCGAGCATCGAGAAGAAGATTTATGGAAGCGATCCCGTTTTTATCTTCGATCCTAATAATGCATCCAATCGCCCCATTCGTGGTGTCCACGTTAATGCAATTAGAATGTGGCCACAGTTGCCGGACTATCTCCGCAATGCTTTTGAGCGTGCATTCTCTAAGGATGCTATGACGTATATACCTGAAACCAAGTCTTATACCGGAGCACGAATTATTGAACGAGACTGGCTGATTATCCTGACTCAATTCCGCAACAGTATTGTTCCCTGCTCTTGCGGGAATGAGGAGTTCGTATGCAATGAAAAAGTTGTATGCACTTCTTGCGGAAAGCGACTGCCTATTGCGAGTTTCATTAAGACTGCTCGTCATTCGGTTCCTGTTTATCCTGGTGTCAAGATTATGAGAATCGAAATTGATAATGGCTCTGATGATCAGGCTATTACCCCTATTGCTGAAGTATTGGCTGCCCCTGGTAAGAAAAATGATCCCGCCGGTTTCGGTGTAAAAAATGTATCTAAAGATATTTGGCGGTGTACAACTTCTACCGGTCAGCAGCGGAATTTGCAGCCTGGTGAAGTAATGCCTGCAAAACCTGGTATTAAAGTCGTTATTGGCAAAAGCCAATTTGAGATTATTTAACAATTAACGAAGGGAGAAAAGAGAAAAATGGCACGTGAAGACGAATTGGGTGTAATGCCCAGAAGAGTTATGACCCTGTTTTTGCTGGTTGATACTTCTGGCAGTATGGCTGTTAACGGTAACATCGGTAAGGTCAATTCTGCAATTGAGGAAATGATTCCTTTGCTGCAGGAGGTTTCCGATGAAAATGCAGATGCAGAAATCAAAATTGCTGTACTGGAGTTCTCTAATGGTTGTCGCTGGGTTACTCGCGATGCAACTGGCAATCCCGGTGTCGAATCTCTCGAGACCTTTTTCTGGAATGATCTGGAAGCCTCTGGCCTGACCGACATGGGTGCTGCTTTCACTGAATTGGAAAGCAAACTATCTCGTTCCGCATTCCTGGCAAGTTCTACTGGCGCCTATGCTCCTGTTATCATCCTGCTTAGCGATGGTCAGCCTACCGATAACACTCAGTCTGGACTGGAAAAGCTAAAGCACAACAACTGGTATAAGGCTGCAACCAAGATTGCAATTTCTGTTGATAACGGTGATACCTCCGCTCTGTCCGCATTCACCGGAACTACCGAAACGGTTCTGCAGGTTAATAGTGGCCGCGAAGACCTGAAGAGTCTTCTGTGCCGCTTGGCCGTAGTTTCTTCCTCAATGCAAAGTCATAGCGTAACTGCAGCCAGCGGTGGTTCTGATGCTGAGGAAGCAGAAAGTCGTGCAAAGGAAGCTATTCAGCAAATCGCTGACACTGCAGGGGATGATTCTGCCGATTCTGGCAACGATGTTTGGGGCACAGGCTGGTAATCAATCTTCTCGGTCAATCTAACTAGCATTGGCGTTTGAACCATCCCAGCCTATATCTCTTTCAAAGGAGATGTGTTAATGAAAGATTATTATTCATTTGCCCGTACGTCTATTGGCTTTAGCCACATTTCCTCCCAAAAGCCTTGTCAAGACTACTCTCTCCAGTTCCAAAATGATGTTGCCTCTGTAATCGTCGTATCTGACGGCCACGGCAGCTCAAACTTCACCAGAAGTGATCGTGGATCCAAATTTGCTTGCGAAGTCACCATAGAAGCGGTGAATAAGTTCCTCCAGGACCTAAACTTGAACAAATTGGAAAATGATTTCTTTCGAGATGATGTTGTAACGCAGCTATGTAAATACATCTTACTGCAGTGGAATAATCGTGTTGATGAGGATGCATCCAACTGCCCGTTTACGGAAGAGGAAATCGAAAAAGTGGCTGATAAGTATAAGACAAGGTATCTCAATGGCGATGCAGTAGAACATGCATATGGGTGCACCCTTATTTTTGTCATTGTCACTCGCGACTTTTGCCTGGCAGTTCGAAATGGTGATGGCCAGTGCGTGACAGTAGGTTGTGACGGTGGTTTTGCTACACCTATTCCATGGAACGACAACTGTGAATTCAATGTTACAACATCGCTTTGCGATTACGAAGCGATTGAAAATTTCAGGTACTATTACTCCACTAATCTTCCAGCTGCGGTATTTATTGGAAGCGATGGGGTCGATGATTCTTATACCTCCGTTGAGGAACTCTATAATCTGTACCGTTATATCTGCTTGAAAGCTTTGAACGATGGTGTAGATAAGGTGGAAGATTATGTTGAGAAGTTGCTTCCGGAAATTACTAAGCGTGGCAGTACGGACGATGTGTCTATAGCAGGTCTGATCAATCCTCCTGTATTGGAGGGTGCACAGACGGCAATGGAGATTGCCATTGAATTGAGACGGATGCAACTTGCCGAGGTTCGACGTGAGCAACAAAAGCGAATCATCATTAGAGACATCAAAGTTGCAGAGAAGAAGAAAGCTAAGGCCGTTGCCCAGCGACAGGATGTAAGGCAGAAGCTTCAAGGAATGCAAGCAAGTCAAACAAGTATTCTTGAGCAGATTCCTGCGTTTAGAAGGAAGGCTGATGCTTGCGGAGAATGCATGTATTCACTTGTGCAAGACGAGAAGAATCTTACTGACTTTATTAACGGAGCAGACAGCGACATTGCTAGGCTCAACAGTGAATTACTTGCTCTGGAAGGCGAGACAGAATCTGCAAATGTGGCAGACTTCAGAGCACCATTAACGGTTGAATCGGTTGAGAAAGCTGTCCTGGAAATCGATGGTTTATCAGACTGCGATGAACCTGTTGCAGTCGAACCGGAAACTGAAGATGCGCCCTCTGGGCAGGACACAGGAGCTGAGTCCGTTGATCAAGGCGTACCAGTAGATCCGGAATAAACAATTCTGATTAGGGCTCCTGCATGATTGTGCAGGAGCCCTTGTTCATAAACTGAAATATTCTCTTTTGAGAATTAGGAGAATCCTTTGAAGGTGGGTGGAATATAGTGAGCCAATTCATATTGGGAAGCCGGTACTTTTTTTCTCGCCTATCTGACTTTGAAAAGAAAATAATATCGAAAGATTTATGACTGCTGGATCACCGGCGACAGTGTTGCCAAGATCACGCTAACAGGATATGGTTTTACACTTCCCTCTGGAATGGAGTTACACCAACTGGTCACATATATTATCGACGAAAAACCACACGTATTCCATTTGGAAACATCTCAGTTTAACTATAGTCGATTCGGACATCAAGTAACAATTCAAGCCGACAATATTTATTCTCCCAACGAATATAAACGAGTTTATGAGGACCTGAATGCTAAGGTTGACCAGATTGTCGAAAAAGCAAAGCTTTACCATTCTGATTATGAGAGACTACTTTATCTTCATGACTATCTCGCAGAGAATATTATTTATGATATGGGTGTTTGTGATGTGCGTTCTCAGCGAGAAATCCATACAATTGTGGGGGCCTTATTGAATTGTGCATGCGTTTGTGATGGGTATGTCTATATGATTAACGCCACCTATCATGCATTGTGGCTATCTGTGACAGTACTATGATGGGCAATGTGGGGCCTCACGCATGGAATTTTGTTAAGCTCAACGGAAAAGTTTATAATGTTGATGTCACATGGGATAGCTGTCTAATTGCCGGAGAATGTCCTGCAATGGACTACTATTTTTTAAGAAATGATGCCGTTTTTTCAAAAAGCCACTTATGGGATTTTGTACTGTATCCGCCAATTACCGAGGACTACCCACGTAAGGAACGAATGGTTACGAGCAAATGGGAACTTGAGCAGTACCTTTGTGAAAAAGTAAATGCTGGCGAGCGGGACATCGTAATTCAATTAGCGGACGATTTTCCTGGGACTGAGGTACTACAGAGACTGATAAAAGCTATTGTTGCACGGAATCCGCTTGCCTTTCTACAAATTAAAGGCCATGGGAGTTCCTACTATGATAGCATTAAGTATGCAAAAATACATTTTGAATAGAAAAAGAAGGTTATCATATGGCTTATCGTAAGGCGTGCGAAGACATTCAGGCAGCTTGGGATGTGCTATCAGCTAAGTGGTCTGCCGAAGTAAAATCTAAATATTTTAACCAGATTTATCTTCAGCTACTGTCCGAAGCGGATGGAATGTATCAGCGAGATGATAATCTAGAAGACTACGCAGAGAGTTGTGTCAACTTGCTGCGCATATAAGGAGGAACTCAGGCAGTGACAATTACCGAACAGATTACGTCCCAGATTGATGCTGTTGTTCAGAGCATAGGTAGCTACAGTACTGCTGTTCAGGCAGAGAATCAGCGCACAAATAAAGTAAAATCCGATGCTGCAGTTAGATACACATCACAAAAGAACCAAATCCAGCAGCAGTTAGATGCGCAAATTCGGAGTTTCAAGGATACTATGACGGTAGCTAAGGTTGCATTGAATATGTCACAGCAGGAAGTCTCTGCGTTTGAGCAGGAACTGGAAAGATTGATTCCCCGTAGCAGAGTAAATAACATTCCTCCAGCAAATGGCAGTTTTAGTGCGGAAGATGCGTGCGCATTGATTGCGAGGATCAAGGAAACAGGTTTCTGGGCGTGGATAAAAAAACTATTTTCTATTGGCAATTATAGCAGAAATACAAATATGGCAGCAGAATTGTACGGCAGGATTGACAGTGCAAATAATTTCTTTAGAAATGCGCATATAGCCGAGGAAACAAAGTGCAGAGATAAAATTAGAAGCTGTGAGCAATCAGCCAAGAAAAGAATGGCTGCTGTTGATGCTCAGTATCAGCAGGACCTTCAGAACGAGAATATAGTTCATTCTGCCAATGTTCGCACTTTAGCTCAGCAAGAGCAAAAGCTTTCTACAGATCCCAGAATTGATGCTGTTCAGAAGCAACTCACAAAAGCAATTGGTATTCTTGGGGCAAAACCGGATGGTTGGCAAACCTACATACCGGCAAAAGCTATTTCTGATGATCTTCTCATTGGTGTGATTCTTTGGCCATGTAAGATTGGCAGTCCTTCCCCTGAGGCTTCTAAAATGTTAAAGAAATTCGCCAATTACGTTCCTGCTGTAAATGGCTTCAATGTCCCGCTGACGGTTCCGATGAATAAGCCCATTTTGATGTATGCGGAATGTGATGCTGCTGATGTCAAACTGGCAGCAAGTATTTATCAGTCCATCATCGCAAGAATGATTCGCTTCATGCCTCCCAAAGCACTTCGCACTATCTTCTTCGATCCGGTGAATAGAGGTACTTCCTTGGGTCAGTTGATTCATCTTTCTGGTGATGGGACCAGCCAAGTTTGCGAGTACCATCTGTCGCCGCAAGACATCAACACGCAAATGAGCAAACTGACAGAGCATGTTGATAAGGTATGTCGTAGGTTGACCAGTACAGGTTGTTCCGATATCAATGCATATAACAGCATCCCCAAAGTGGCTCGTATTCCTTATACTGCAGTTGTTATCCATGACTACCCCAACGGCTTTGATTCTACTTCGCTGGGATACCTGCAGGTTTTAATCAATAAGGCTGACCAGTGTGGCATTTGGATCATGATTTCTCATAAGAAGGACGATAAAATCGAGCACAAGGCTCTTGAGGTCCTAAATCTAATTAACCAGTGTTTTGATCGGTTTCAGATTACAACTCAGGCCAAAGCACAAATCACCAAGGGTGCAAGTACATATATGTACAAGCCTAATACAGTGAACATGACGCCTGCATACTATGACGAAATTAACAAGCTGTTCACCTATAAAGCCCCCCTTGAAAATGGGTTTAAAAAAATCTTTGGTACTCAACTGCCAACACCTCGCAGTTCTGTTGAAGGCTTAGACATACCTTTTGCTGTTGCACCCGATGGGTCTGTTGTTGAGTTAAAACTTGGTTATGATTTGGCTGCACATGGCTTTGTATCTGGCGGTACTGGCTCGGGTAAAACAACACTGTTGCATATGATTATTACGAGCGCAATTATGCACTATGAGCCTTCAGAACTAGAATTGTGGCTTGTGGACTATAAAGAGACGGAGTTTGCTTTTTATACAAGAAATTGCCCCCCACATGTTCGCTATGTTGTAGCTGATGAGTCCGCTGAAATATCCTTCAGTATCATCGACGAAATCAAGGCTGAACTTGCCCAACGTAGAAAAGCTTTTATTGCTGCCGCAGCTGAAGACTATCCTCATTATCGAGCAAGTGCATATGGAAAGAAAAATCCATTGCCGAAAACACTTGTTATTATCGATGAGTTTGCAACCATGGTGCAGGCCTTTTCTGAGAATACCGATTACAAGACTGATCTTGAGAACATTTTAGCGAAAGCAAGATCCCACGGTGTGTATTTGCTGTTCTGTGACCAGTTTGCGGGTAAGAGTATAGATAAGCTGACACCTGATAGTAAGAAATTGCTGAATGTCCGGATTGCCATGCGTAATGCGGTTGAGGATATTCGGAACACACTTGCCCTTGAATCCGTGCAGATAACTGATACTGTAAAGAGCTTAATGCTTGACACTAGTTCTGGTGTTCAGGGTACCGCCATATATAAGTACGAAGTAAAAGACAAGGACAATCAATTTTCCAACAAGGTGATTATTAAAGGATGCAGAGGAATTTATGCAACAGATAACGATCGAACAAATGTTATCACGATGATCTGGAAACAAATTCCCCAATTTAATCGTGAGAAGACTTTTTTTGTGGGTGCAGCAAGGCAGCGATTTGATGTGCAGCAGATTAAATCGTTCGAAAAACATTATCCGCAAAACATAAGCACTGGAGAACGATTCTATATTGGCACTCCGCTTGGTATTCAACATTGTTTCTATTTCAACCTCAAGCCTGCAGAGAGTGGAGAAAATATTTTGCTGGTTGGAAACAACCAAGAAAAAAGAATATCCATTTTGAAATCCACGCTTTCTTGTGCGGGAAGATATGGATATAACGTGAAAATTCTGGCTTCCAAGGCATCATTGCTATATCGGCAGAACAAGGATTTCTTTAATTCACTATCTACTGCTGAGGTAATTACGTCTTTCCCCCTTATTTGCAAGTATGTGGGTGAAAAAGCGAATCAGCTGAAAAACATGTATTCCGATGATGACGACTTCGAGTTTGAATCAAATGGATGCTACAAGGAACTGGCTATCTTTGTGGGACTAGATGAGATTTATGCTCAGATGGATGCAAGTCCCTTAAATCAGAAAACTGCTTGGACCGTGATGGAATCCCCGAACAAACTTTCCTCAATAACTGCATCTCTTGCTAAAAGTGGAGCCGATTTCAATTCTCCGTCCTTATCTACTCCTTCTGCCACACCCCACACAATGGATTCTAATCTTGCGGCAAGTCTGTTCAATATCGACTCAATGCTGGCAACTATTGATGCTGATGGTAAGGACGAGGCAGCAGATGCTTACCATGCTGCAGATGCTAACATTGCAGCAAGCCTTTCAAACATTGATAGCATGCCCGCTAGCATTGGTGCGGATAGTGATAAAGCTAATCTTACTGTATCTATGCCAGAAAGGTATGCCGGTCCAGAAATTTCGACAATCAAAGGATATAATGCGACGACTGACTTGGCCGTTCTATTCTCGGATGGCTGGAAAATTGGTATCAATTCAATGGTTGTTGTTGATCGGGGAACAGTCTTTAGCAAAATGCGTTTAGTAAAGCTCGACGGAAATTTCAATCATCGCATCGCATTAGTTATGTCTCCCGATGAAGCTCAAGGTTTCATGTCCAAGACCAGAGTAATGAGGGAATTAATCGAAACCAATGATTCTCTTAGTGCTGTCTATGAGTATCTGGGAGGTCGGGAACAGAGCTTTAGACCATTTATCTACGATTAATATATCTATCAATCACTAATTTAAAGGAGGAATCGCATATGAGTACCATTGTAGACCGCGACTGGACACAACAGGAAAAGTTTGGAAGGGATCTTGTAGAGTTTGAGAATGATATGCGTACTTGCAGTAAAGCTCTGCGTGCACACATCGAAGAAGCACGTGGGAGCATTCAAGCAGATAATGCTAGTGCTGCTTTAGACTCTATTATTCAGCTTCTTGACCAAATTGACTCAAGCTTGCCTGGAATCTCCGAGTTCGGCGCAAATCAAATAAAACTGGCCTACCACATTCGAGATGCCGAAGAGATTAAGTTTACTCGCCATTAACAGAAGGAGTCGTTTTACATGAAAAGTACTGACTATCAAAAGGTATTTGAGCTTGCAACAAATATTTTGAAAGAAGACAAGCAAATGATACAGCTAACGGATGATCTTGACCAAAAGCTTAAAGTCCTAGAAGGAACATTCTTAGATGATGGTATTGATGAAATTAAGGCATATGTAAAAGGACTAACTGGCAAGCTCGTTAATGCACAGGCCGCATTCTCTACTATTGCAAGTGAACTTCATACTTATGGTTTACTGCTCAAAGCCGGTAAGGGAAAATAATCAACGCAGAGGTATGGATCATATTGTTAATAGAGAAAGCGTGGGAATGCGCACCTACTCTTCCGAATCATGCAATATTGCTGATGAATTAGAAGACGTTTGCGCCCGCCTTAAACAGGAGTTGTATACAGCAAATAGTTATATGCAAGACGGAAGTGGCCAAGAGGCCATAGCTATTGTTAATGATTTGGTTGAGGACACTATGGTTGCGGTAATTTTTATAAGATCACTTGCTGAAAAAATCAAAAAGTCTGCAGAACTATTGGAGGAATCTGATACCCTATTGTGAGAGGTGAAATATGCGACGCACAGACTATGCCCAGGTACGCCAGTTGGCTAAGGATATCCTGATTGAATATAAAAGGATGGTGCTTTATTCTGGAGACCTCCAGAATAAACTAAATGCCCTAGAAGGTTCTTTCCTCGATGACAGCATCGACCAAGTTAAAGACTATACAGCAAGGCTTATCATTTATCTGGCGAATGCACAGAATTCCTTCTTCGCCATTGCCAACGAATTAACTGAATATACACGACTGCTCGAAGTTGGCAAGGGCAGTACCGAAGCACATCTCGAAAATGACACCATTCTGGTATCAAAACCGATTTTGCAGTCTAATTCTGGCAATTCGGATAACCGTTATATCAATATCTTTGCACCAACTCGCAGTACACCTCGAGATTTGGTTGATACTCAATTTGGGATGGTCAAGGACTGTGATGGCAATTTTGTTTATGATTCTCCCAATGAGACAAACCAGTTTTTATACAAGAACCAGGGATCTGCAGATCCTGCGTTCAAGGGAACCTGCGGGCTTTGCGCTTGTGCCAATATTTTGAGACTCGCTGGTGTCAATGCAACCGAAGCGCAAATGATTGCTTACGCATCTACAACAAGCAATTCCGGTACATTGTTTCAAAAACTCTGTGTGACAGGTTATGCTGACCCTGGAATGAATGGAGGAACGAGTCCAAAGAGCAGGCAATATATTTTGCGGAATTTTGGCATAGATAGCGGAATATTTCCGTTGGCTATAGAGAAGGATGGGACTCTGTCAAATAGCAACTTAACTACTATTTCTGATAATGTGTCTGCCGGACGAGGTGTTGTTTTGTCTGTACATGCAGATATATTGTGGCATGATGCGCCCTTCGGTGTTGATGACTACCACGCTGTTACTGTGACTTCTGTGAAGAAAGATGCAAATGGGAATATCCTGGGTTTTTACATTTGTGATTCTGCAAACAGCGGGACATCCTATTATACCGCTGATAAGGTTAAGCGCGCATTAACGGGTTCACCCATGAATGTAACATATTCAATAATTCGTTAACTTTGGAGGTATAGGCGTGGAATTAGCACAAGTTAAAAACATTCTGCACCAGACAGAGATTGGCGAACTGTTAATGGATGGGATGGGGTGTTCTGAACCACTATTGACTTGCAAAGGCGAAAAATTGATTGATAATTTTTTTGTCTACTTAGCAAACAAAAAAGGGCATGTAGTCAGTGGCCCTATAGCTAGAATTGGTATTCATGCAGATGAAGCAACAGTAGATTATCTTATTTCATGTGACATGGCTCCCTTTTCAATAGGGCCAAAAGAGACAATAACAATAGAGTACCCAGCCCTTTTCGCAGAAGACTATGAGCGATATGGAAGTCTCTATGCAAAAATTCGTACAATTGCGTATAAATGTGATTGTTCAGGAGTAGAAAAGCAGGTCATTGTGGACTACATAGCAGCTTTGAGAAAAATAGTTGCACCTGCAATGATGAAACTCTACGAGGAAATGGCACCTTCTTTCTTTGAATGGGTTCGTAGTCAGACTGCATGATAACCGTTTCCATATATTTATGAGAGGAGAGAGTTCAAGCATGGCATATGTATATGCGGATATGGACGCATTGGCTGTATATCAGCAAATAATAGTACAAACACTATCAACGCTGGAAAGTCAAATTGGATGCAAAGACGAGTTAATTGAGAACACGAAGTCAAAAATCCAAAGGGCTATTGAGCGTGCGGAGGAGGCTGAACATGCTGCATATGCTTCTTTACAGGTTGCTGAGGAACAATTACGTGAAGCAGAGCAGCGGACGAGAGAATATAATTCCAATCTCGCAGATGACCAGGAGCCAATGACTACATCTGTATTCTATTACGATAATGTATACGAAAAGGAAAGAGAGTATTCTTCCGCTCTGGCCTCTCGAACGCACGCAGAAAACACGTTGTCCAGTTTCGTGACATATGTTCGTCACTATGAGCAACAACAAACGGAAGGAATTGAACACTTCAAGAAACTTCTCGGAATTAGTGGGAAATTCTTTGAGGAATACATAAAAAAACTTATTGAAGTGAAACTGTGTACTGCTGTTTCTGGGGGTACATCTTCTGTAAGTACTAAACCCTGCAATAAGATTGGTTCTCAACGCGATGATCAATCTTTGCGTCCGCACATTGTTTTGACAGGCAAAAGTGTTGGTGCAGATGGTATATTGCATGATTATAGAACAGCAATTTACTATTCGGATAGGCCAAGTAATATACCAAATCCGTTTTCGTTTGGTTGTGATTCCAAGCAAATTCAAGTATGGGGAAATCAACATTACTCATCCTGGCTGTCATCACTCTCTCATCAAGAAAGGACTGCTATTGCGAACTATACAGGAGAAGGCGATGAAAGCTATAGCATACTTAATACAAATCTGCGAGCTGGAGTTGTGCTTAATGGCCATGAGAAAAATCTGGTGAGCAGTCTTCACGCTGCTCTTAGCCGGGCAGCACTTCCACACGATGTTCAGGTGTTCAGAGCACTTGATGATAATGGAATAAGAGAGTTGGCGTTGTATTGTAATCAGGGCAACCTCGAAGCTGGTGCATCTCTTCAGGATAATGCGTTCATGAGTTGCTCTCTTTTAGCTAATAACTCATTCAATACAGATCGAGGAAACAAATATATATTGCGCTTATCTGCTCCTCAGGGATTGCACGCAGCGTATGTATACAAAGTATCTCGCTTTTCAACAGAACAAGAGTTACTTGTAGATAAAGACCACAGCATCTATATAACCGGCATATCGAAGTGTTCCAGAAAAGAAATCACACATAATTCATGGGATGATGATGAGATTACAGTTATAGATGGCGTACTATCAGCTAGTTGAAGATTAACTTGTACTCTCGAGCCTGTATGACGCAGGAGCGGGATAATGTATGGTAAAGGCACTGCGTTTGAATCTGCAAAAGAAGGATTTCGGGAAGGATTTATTACAGTTGAATTGAGGATTTCTAAGTGTCTGAGTAAGCAATCATTAAGCTAACCAACAACGAGAACACCCTCAGGAGGTACACCTATGGTTTATGAAGATATTGAAATGACACCAACCCGTGATCAGGTTTTTTTCTTCGTTCTAGACACCTCTACGGGCATTTCGAATGAACGAATTATTGCAATTAACCATGCCATGTGGGAGGCAATCTTACTCTTAGAACAATACCAGGCCGAAGATTGGCTTGGACTGACGATAAAAGTGGCTGTTTTGGAGTGCGGAAGAACCACTCGATGGGTATCTAAAATGCCAGAGGCGGTCTGTGACATTATATGGGAAGATATTGCCCCAGGGAATGGATACATTTCGTGGTATGAAGGGATTCTTGAATTGGAGTCTCAGCTGAGTAGAAGAGCAATGATGTATTCTGAAACCGGCATGAACGCACCAGTTATTGTGTTCATTACAAACACGCCGCCAATAGAGCAAGACTGGGATAAAACAATAGAACCTCTACATCACAATACCTGGTTCAAGCATGCGATTAAGTACGCTATTACTTCTGATCATTCCTCACTGGAATCGTTGGAGGAACTTATCGGAATGCCTGAGTTTTGTTATGAGTTAACGAATACTGACCAATTGTGTGGGACTTTGCTAGATGTGCTCAAGGAGGCAGGTACCTACATTGCCATAGGGGCAGAGCCTGGACGTTTCTGGAGAGACAAAGATATTCCTGTTCAGCAACCGGTAGAACCAGTATTCTTCCCTGATGATATATGGGATAACTGGTAAAATACAGGTATTTACTGAAAAGAGGAAACAGTATGAGTTGCCCCTGCTGTTATTGGAATAATCACTTTGGCTGCCACAAGGCAACCAAAGACGTCAATGAAGATACATACTGCAACTACAGCACTCTATGGAGAGCCTGGTTAGAAGAATGCAGGAAGACCATTGGCAAACACTTGCTGCGGCCCAATACATATGTTCCTACTGGCCGTACCTGAAAGGTTGATTAATCCAAAACCACCGCTGCCGCACCTACTATTGATTTGGATGTTTACCAGAGTGTTAAGAAGCAATCTCTTTGGCTGAAGGTTCCCGAAATTGTGAAAAGGAGACGTGTATGATTCAAACATTAAAGTATATCATTGATGTTTATGGCCTTGACATTCTAAAGGATGGAAACAAACTGCTGGCCTACTACGCAGATTTGTCGCCGAAGCAGCAAAGGGAGCGGCAAATGCTTGAGTATTTTGTGAAATGTAACGGTCACATCACACTTCTGAATGCACTCCATGACACAAACGATGAGCAAATACGGAAAATGAAACTGCTTGTGGAACGGATGGTTGCGCAGGTCCTTGTTTCTGACGATATTGCTAAAATAACATGCCAGAATTTCTGGGAAGCAATCGGAGGAACGCCGATTGTTTTGAAACAACCGGAAACGGTAGCCACCAGCCATGATCCTAAGAATCTTCAGGAAGATGAGGGCGAGAATGCTACCCATCTTCGGAAGAGAGTTCTGCAGACGATCGACGGGGGTCCAACTATAGAATCCATTGTAGATCGAGGCTTTATGAGTCTGGAGGATGGTACATTTGACGAGGCAAAGAAACACTTTGACCATGTTCTGAATATCCATCCCCAGTGCGCCGATGCTTACCTGGGGCTTTTCATGGCAGAAATCAAAGCAAGGAACAAATCTCAGGCAGGAAAGATCTTTGCTGATGGCGACCTCACTGGAAACCGTTTCTACCAGCGTGCTAAGCAGTTTGCTGATGCATCTCTGAAAGCAGAAATGGAAAGGTGGGAGAAGCAGCGTAATAACCGCTTGATCCGAGAAGTGGAAGCAAGAGAAGAAGTCAGGAAGGCAAAGGAAGCAGCTTGTTCCAAATACAATCGACGCGAATTTGTAGTCAGTGCCGGATCCCTGCATACTGTAGGCCTGAAAGCGGATGGCACAGTTGTGGCTGTGGGAAACAATAGGGATGGCCAGTGTAATGTATTCGACTGGGTGGATATTGATGCGGTCAGTGCCGGAGAAAAACATACAGTAGGCCTGAAAGCAGATGGCACGGTTGTGGCTGTGGGGGACAATCAACATGGCCAGTGTGACGTAAGCGGATGGAGAGATATCGTTGCAGTCAACGCCGGATACTACCATACCGTAGGCCTGAAAGCAGATGGCACAGTTGTGGCTGCGGGTAGCAGCGCTTTTGGTGTGTGTGACGTAAGCAGCTGGAGGAATATCGTTGCGGTCAGTGCAGGAAATTGGCATACAGTAGGCCTGAAAGCAGATGGCACGGTTGTGGCTACTGGGCTCAAAAGTCATGTAAGCAGCTGGACGGATATCGTTGCGATCAGTGCCGGGGACGACTATACTGTAGGCCTGAAAGCGGATGGCACGGTTGTGGCTGCGGGATCGAATATGTATGGCCAGTGTGATGTAAGCGGCTGGAGAGATATCGTTGCGGTCAGTGCCAGATACTACCATACCGTAGGTCTGAAAGCAGATGGCACGGTTGTGGCTGCGGGGTACAATAAGGATGGCCGGTGTGACGTAAGCAACTGGAGAGGTATCGTTGCGCTCAGTGCCGGAGAAGGACATTCCGTGGGTTTGAAAGCAGATGGCACGGTTGTGGCTGTGGGGCGCAATAAGGAGGGCCAGTGTGATGTAAGCGGCTGGAAGCTCCGCAAGAACTCCCTGAATTTTATTGAGGAATCCATGCAAAAAAGAGCACCAAAGAAGGAGGAATACCGTAGAAAGCAGCTGATGTATCAACAGAAAAAACTGGCAGCTGCCCAAAACGAGCTTGCCGGACTGCACGGCCTATTTACAGGAAAACGCCGCAAGGAATTGCAGCAAGAGATTGCAGAATTGG
>OLGZ01001147.1_pt1 | contig 16281 bp, 16 predicted proteins | sample 1605981 | NCBI WGS metagenome assembly OLGZ01 (sample SAMN03283291) | human gut metagenome | biome: human-associated habitat; material: feces | host: Homo sapiens | place: Peru | collected 2012 | reverse complement strand
CGAGAAGTTCCCACAGCACGATTTATATCCAATTGCGATTGGTGGGGTGAGATAATGCAATAAAACGAGGGAATTGCCGTTTTTATGGTGTAACTTTGTGAGGTTAAATTTAGTAATATTATGGATAGGGGTAGAAAAATTTGCGACGTACTGAAAGCTGTCAGAAAAAAGATTGCTGACATGAATGGCATTGCATACGAGCCAAGAGTTTGCCACTTCAAAGGACATTGCAGTGGAACATGTCCAGCATGCGAGACTGAAAGAAAATATATAGAGTCGGAATTGTCTTTACGCAAACGCATGGGAGAGGCTGTTTGTGTTACAGGTGTTGCCATTGGCATTTTGGCGACCCCATACAATGTATATGCCCAAACTTCGTCACCGTCTGTACCTATTGGTAATGAAGTAATCGCAGCAGACTCTCTGCCAACAAGAGCACAAGTTACAATCAATGGATGTGTGAAAGATGCTGACGGAACTCCTATTGTTGGTGTAATTATTGTTGTAGGAAACAAACGATCCGGCAGCATTACAGACATTGACGGAAACTTTTCTGTTACCTTTCCAAGGGATTCCACGCTACGATTGGAATATATTGGTTATAAAAACAAGGTCTATTCATTCAGCGAACTGGACTTGAAAGGCTTTAACACGCTTTGCCTAACGGAAGAAGACTATAATATTTTAGGAGAAATGGTTGTAGTTGCACCACAAAAGCCTAAAACAAAGAAGCGTCGCAAGAAAAAACAGGAAGGAAAAATGGTTGTTGAAAATAAAGATTTTGACACAGGGCCATTCTATCCTGGCGGCAACAGTGCCCTGCTACATTTTGTAGAACAAAATTTATGTGTACCTGAAACTTTACAAGGAGCATATCAGCAGCGCATAAATGTTTCTTTCTATGTGTTGGGTGATGGCAGTCTTGCCGATGTTAAAGTCATAACAATTTGTCCTCAAGAGATGAAAGAGGAAGTGTTACGACTTGTAAAAGCGATGCCTAAATGGAAGCCAGCCTTAAAAGACGGCAAGCCGACATGTGCGAAAATTATGATACCAATAGATATTATGCTAAAGTAACTTATGCCATCATTAGAAGCACCATTGATAGGAATTGACCGTCACCGCTTGGCTACAGACGGTGACGGCATCACTACTCTCGTTGCATTTCATGAATGTCCACTTAGATGTGCATATTGCATAAACGCCCAATGCTTCAAAGAATCACCAGAATGTAAGCTTACTGTTGATAAACTGATAGAACGCTTGATGCCTGACAATATTTATTTTTTGGCTACGGGTGGAGGAGTTACTTTTGGTGGTGGTGAGCCACTGCTGTACGCTGATTTTATAAGTGAGTTTACTCGAAAAATGCCAGAGGAATGGAAAATCACCATAGAATCTTCATTGAATGTACCGAACAAAAATATCTTTAAAGTTGCTCAATTTGCTGACCTTTTAGTGATTGACATCAAAGATATGGACGAGTTTATTTACAAGCAATACACAGGCAAGGACAACTCTTTTGTATTAGCCAATCTCAAATGGCTTGTAGACAATGGGTATGCAGATAAGACCATTATCAGAATTCCTCTCATAAAAAACTACAACAATAAAAGCAATCAAATCAAAAGCAGGGAAATTCTCGAAAGCATTGGCTTTTCTCGCTTTGACATCTTCCGTTATGTTATAAAATAATCTTGGCTTTTCCCCCATACAAATGCTTCCGTACTTTCGCAGTATGGAAGCATTTTCACACTTTGATTCTTCATTATATAACGAGATTGATTCTTCTAAAAAACGACCTCAAACATTTGCTCGTTAAGAAAAAAGTGTTAACTTTGGCACATTAAAAACCATAAAATCATTCGCTTATGAAGAAACTATTTTTTATCATCTTCCTTATGGTATTCTCGTTTGCGATAACGGCAAACGCCAAGAAACCCAAAGTCGTATGGCCTAAGGCAGTGCTGACTCTTAAAGACGGTACTGTGCTCAACGGCTATTTGCAGAACGACATCCACTTCATGAAAAAAAACATCTATTTCAGTGAAACACAAAATGGTAAGGATGTAAAATACAAAATCGTAGACATTAAATCCCTTGAGGTGGATAATGCTCTCCAGGATGGCAAGAAACGCATTTTCATCCTTATAGATGACGACCCTAAATTTCCATTTTTGGCAACTGAAGTTTTCAAGGGAAAACATGTCACTGGCTATATGGAACCATTTGCTTTTGACAATTCCACCCACAGCAGGTCGTTTACTGGTATATGGACAAATATTACCGTTTATTTAGACTGTAGGGCATATCACTATATGGTTGATAGCGGCAAGCATGTTTACTATTGGATGTTATTTGAGGATAAAAAAATTAATTCCAAAAGAGAAAAATACTCTCAAAAGAAACTGTTGAAAAAGATAAAGGATAAATTCAAAGACTATCCTGCCGTCGCTGAAGAAGTGGAAAAGAGAGGACTCACTGCTGAGCAAATCCACGAGGACCCTACCATTCTTCTTGAAATCCTTGACAAGAGTCTGCAATAATCTTTTGTCTTTTCCCCCATACAAATGCTTCCGTACTTTCGCAGTATGGAAGCATTTTTCAATTTATCCCTCCCCAAGTCGTGGGCGGACTTATCCGATCAGCAACTCCTCTTTTTCTTCCGCCAACTTGCCACTGACAAGCCTATGGCGGAAATACAAACGCTGTGCCTGTGCCAATGGGCAAACGTCCTCGTGCGTTGCCGTTTGTACGGCAGCGTTTACCTCGTCCAACACGGCAAACAGCAAGCCACGCTGACTTTGCATCAGTTCGTCTGCGCCATCACCGCCCTTGACTTTCTCAAATCATTCCCTCCATACCCAATAAGAATAAGGACAATCGGCAAAGTACGACCCATGGAAGCCGACTTCCAGGGCGTGCCGTTCTCCAGCTTCATCTCACACCGCCAACATCCTCTCCGCATGGGATTCCCTCGCCAACTCCGACCGTTACCGTCGCCTCTACCAACGCATCTTCGCCATCGAGTTCTCCATCCTCCGCACTGGCAAATATCCAATCCCGAGCATAATCGACATTGTGAACAGCATACGTTTAGCCAAGGGCAACGTATTCGCTGAATGGAAAAACTCAGACACCGCCAAACTCTTTGAAGACCATGGATATAAAAATAAAAAGGAGTGTGGAGGGTATTTCTTCTGAAAAAGTTGTATTTTTGTGGCAGTTCTACAATGATTAAGTAAAATCGCAAAAAAGATTATGATTAAGTATTTCTATTTCATATTGCTGTCTCTTCTTGTCAGTTGTTCTTCAACAGGCATTAAACTGGTTGATGAATACTATATATATCCTCCAGACGAATACTATAATTCATATTACTTGAAATGCAAATTATCAAGCGATAATGACCCAATAATAGATAGCGTGCATATAGTTTATTGGAATGATTCAACCATAATAATTGAACGAAAAGCGAAACATGATAATTGGATTATTAATGCTTTCGATAATAATTTAAAATGTTGCAATAACGATACCGTAGTTGGACCCGTTTCTACATCATATATAAAGGTATTTATGGAAAATAAAAAGTTCAAAAAACTTGTTTTTGAATAGCGTATTAAAATAAGGAGGAGAGCAGTGGATATTCATCCTGAAAAAGTTGTATTTTTCATGTAATATTCAAAGAGGTTGTGCGTTTTATAATAAAAACCATTAAATATATAACAAATGAAAGAGAGACTATTTGCAACCATGTTGCTTTTTACTTGCATCTTGTCTTTAGCTTCATGCAGCAAAGACGATGGTGATTGGGATGCCATGAAATGGGAAAAGAACAATTATGAAGAAGCACTGACACCAAGTTTTGGCAAGGCTATTGGCGTGCCAAAGTCTGGCGGTACATATACTTTCAAATGCAAGAATTACAAGAATTTTTGGATTGAATACGTTAATGAGTCGGTGGGTGATAAAACCATTAAAAACGTTCCTTCGTATGATGACAAACCTTATTCCGAAGTTAAAGGCAGCTATACATCTTCAAAGGTGGAAGGAAATACGCTCACTGTTACATTTGCGCCAAACGAAACACAGGATGGACGTTATGTTCGTGTAGCCGTTTCTGCAGGTGATATTTTTGACAAAATCATGTTTGTGCAGAAACCAGAATAAACAATTTGTCTTTTCCCCAACCCAAATGCTTCCGTACTTTCGCAGTATGGAAGCATTTTTCAATTTATCCCTACCCACTGATTGGCAATCGCTATCTGACAGCCAACTCCAGTATTTCTTCACGCAGCTCTCGCACGATCTGCCAATGGAAGAAATTCTCACTCTCTGTCTGTTCAAATGGGCAGACCTAAGAGTGTTGTGTAAGACGCATGACGGCAACTATCTCGTAAAGCACCGCCAAGCGCCCAAGCATGAAACAACGCTGACCATCAGACAAGTGCAAGCAGCCACGGCATCTTTGGAATTCTTACGGCAATTCGCACCGTTGCCAGTTCGCATCACTAAAATCGGAAGAGCCACTGCCATCGAAGCCGACTTCCAAGGCGTGCCGTTCTCAACGTTTATATCTGCCGACAACTATTATCAGGGCTTTCTCCACACCAAGAACGAGGCTTTGCTTAACCACCTCGCCACGCTTCTGTACCCAAAGGTCAAGAAGTCGCAGCTCACAACACCGCTTTTGCTCAACGCCTTCTATTGGTTCTCGTCGCTGAAGCATTACTTCGCTCGTCTGTTTCCGCACTTCCTGCAGCCGATATCCAGTTCTTCTGAAGACCTCCTGGGCTATGCACCGCCCATCGGCGAGGTGCTACGGACTGCCATGAATGCACAGATCCGTGCCCTCACTGGAGGTGACATCACCAAAGAAGAAGCGGTGCTCTCGATGGACACATGGCGAGCACTCACAGAACTCGATGCCAAAGCGAAAGAAGTAGAAGACATCAAACGACAAACGAAATGACAGACAAGAACATCAATTGGGATGTCACAGCCTTCTTCGCATCCCTCACAGAAACAAACAAGTTCGCCAAGGCCCATGACTTTGTATTCGCAAAGGTCAGCGGACTCGACGGCTTCGAGGAAGCCTTGCAGCAGCTACAGTCCGCCACGGCTATCATTGCCGTCAGCGACATAAGCCAAGGCTATATCGAGATGAACAACAGTCCGCACACTCGAAGAGTGAAGACGGTCTTCCTCGCCATGCGCCACGCCATTGATGATATGGCTGCACGCCAGCTGTGCATGGACACCATGCGCGAGCTGTTCCGGCAGTTTATGAGCAAGCTAATCCTCGAAAAGACGAAGCAGGAGCAGCATAATATCTATCTCGACTCTCGCATTTCCTTTCAGGAAATCGAACAATACTTCTTCTCTGGCTGTGCCTGTGCTTTCTTTCAAATCGCCGTTGACACTTATACCGATTTACGTTATGACCCATCTGAATGGCAATGACCCACAACTGCAAGAACGTGAGAAGTTCGTTCTTGCCTTCAACGACACGATGCTCAAAATATGGCGTGAGCAAATGACTCTCCTCGGCGTAATCGACACCGGACGTTTGCTACACAGCCCCAAGTCCCTCCCCGTAAGAGCGGACGGACGATTTATCGAACTCGGACTGTCACAGTCCTTCCTCGAATATGGCCTTTGGCAGAACTTCGGTACTGGCAAGGAAATCCCAAGAGGTAATCATGGCGACATCGGCCGTGAACGCAAGCGCAAGAAGAAGCCCTGGTTCAGCCGTAAGTACTACGCTTCCGTCATGAACCTCCGCGACTTCCTCTCCGACAACATCGCTCACGAGTTCGTCGGTGTCGTCGCCCAGGCACTTGACGACAAGTATGTGCGCTATAATCACTAACAATGTCTTTTCTCCATCTAAAAGTCAGCCATACCTTTGCTAAAAACAAGCAAAAGTATGGCTGACATTTCATCTATCACATCTCTCATTACCTCATTCCGCAGCGAGACGCGCGAAGAGGCTATAACGCCCGAAGTTCTGGGCGCACTGTTGCAGAAAATCGCTGACCTTTTGGGCAAAGCTGCTCTGCAAACGGACGTGAGTCGCCTTGATAATTGGCGCTCGGATCTTGCACGCATCGGCTATGTGCTGACATCGCTCACCATCGGCTCGGACGACCGCAACAACGTGTACTTCACGTTGGGAAAGGCGAACCTCTCTACTGGAATCAATCAAATTGCAAACAATTCCATTCTCATCCGCCAAGCCACTACCGAACGTGCCGGTGTCATGCGTGCGCAGCAGGTGCAGGACTTGAACAAATGCAAGGCTGACATTTCCAAGTACTTCTCTTCGCTTTCAACTTTGGAGGAAACAATCTTAAATCTACAAAAGGGTATTGCAAATATCAGCCTCCGTGTTTCCAGAAACACCAAAGCAACCACTGTCAACGCTGAAGATATCCTAAAGATTCAGACGGATATCAAGTCGCTTGCATCGCAGATAAAATCGTTGCAAACGGACATTCAGAAGTTTGCCACAATGAAGCAGGCTACGCAGATGCACATTGAATGTATCATCACTGACAGTACTCTTGTGATACAGGATGCCTACCGTTATATCCGACAAGGGCTTACACCGGTCATTTTCCGACACTCGGTGCGTACAAGTCGCAAGCAGGAGGATGAAAACGGTGTGCGTGAGTATCTTCCACGGCGACGTGGCTGGAACCGCTTTTATGACGACCGAAAGATTAGTGTGAATAATGGCGACGAGATTTCTTTCCGTTTGGATAAGGAGGGCGACCCGAACAGAGGTAAGTTTTTTACAGAGCCTGGTGTGTTGTTCAGTGACTGCCGTGCCGTCATCGACCCCGAAACGCAACAGCTTTTGGAAGTGCGCATTTACTTTGGCAAACGCTCCTATAACATTCTCGGCATCAACCGCTATTTCCGCTTCGCCATCGGATTTTACAAGAAGTCTAAAGATTATGGTCCGTTCCAGTTCAGCGAACTCCGAACTAACCTCGCTGAGTTCAAGGTTATCGCAAGGGCTGATACATTAGATAGTAGCAACAATTACGAACTCACCTTCATTTTCAGTATGTAAACGAAAATGAGCCATGGTTTCTCCGCAAGGAGATCACCACAGCTCGGATGCAAAATGGTGTTCGCGACACCACACTGCCAAAGAGTAATGGTCCAATCGAACCACAACTCAATAGCAAAGATAACCACATCATATTAACTCTCAAAAGACAATTCATTATGACAAAAGAAACTAAGGAAAACGTGCAGATTGTATCTGCCATAGCTATGCTCATCGGTGGATTCCTCCTCGCTGTCGCAGGATTCATCGTACCGCCCACCGGACAAATCCACGAGTCTGTCCTGGGTGTATTCGCAGAGTGTCTTATCTACGCCGGGTCTATCTTCGGTGTCACTATCTACATACAGACTAAGTATGCAGAACTACGCTCGTACCTCGATGACAAACTGAGAGATAAGGAGCGAAAGAAGCCAAAACCCAAAGAGTAAAATTCTAACTCAAAATTGAACAATTCAAAATCGGCGCAGCCGACAACTCAAAACTCAAAATTCAAAACTCAAAATTCATGCGAAGCATAAATCTTATCATCGTCCATTGCTCTGCCACGCCTGAAGGCAAGGACTTCACCACGGCAGACATCGACCGCTGGCACCGGCAGCGAGGCTTTGCCTCCATCGGATATCACTTCGTCATCTACCGCGACGGCTCTGTGCATCATGGCAGACCGTTCGCACAAGTGGGAGCGCACTGCCATGGGCACAACGCCCATTCCATAGGCATCTGCTATATCGGTGGTTTGACCGCCGACGGCAAACGCCCTAAGGACTCTCGCACGGAAGAGCAGAAATCCGCATTGGTGGCACTTCTTCGCAAGCTCCGGGTGCAGTTTCCCAATGCCAAAATCCGAGGACATCGCGACTTCGCTGCCAAAGCGTGCCCATCATTCGATGCCACGGCAGAGTATGCAAACATCTAAACCCAACGATATGAAACATATCCTAATCCTCATTCTTTGTGCATTTGTATTGTCATGCAAGAGCACAAAGACAGCATCATCATCCAATGAAAGTGAGCGAAACGCCGTTTCGCAAGCTCAATGGCGATCCGCTCAGAATCTTTCATTCAGTTCTCTACAGAGGCTTACCGCCCTTTCATTCGATAGCTGCGTCTTCACATTCGGGGGTGTCGACACGTCGGCAACCCCTCAATGTTCCGACCTCAGCTATCCATCGGGCAAGCCCCTGTCCTATGACAAGGCAAAGCCTCCATCTTACCACGGCAAGCCGTCAGCTAAAAGTCACGGCAAGCCGTCTTCTCTCAAGTTCTACGGACTTCACCTTTCCCAAGAGGAAAAGGAGGAGTCCGCAGCTGCACAGCAGGTGGAAGACAGCATCGCAATAGCGAAGCAGTCTTCATCCGACAAGTCGCAGGACATCATCAAGTCAAGGTCTTCAGTTCCCTTCACGGCAAAGCTCGCTATTGCCGTCCTGATGATGATAACGGCAGTAGCCGTCTTATTCTTTATCCGTCGCTATCTCACCGGCAGACGACGACACTTCGGTCACAGGCTCCCGAATTCATTACCAGGCAGCTCCGGCGGTGCATTGTTCGGTGGCGAGGACAAGCCATTGCATGGCTAAGTGAAATTGTGGGGTGTTCCATTGCGTTCCGTCGCTTTGGGCTTCTGTTGCAAAATAAGTATGCCACTTCCCTGATCCGTACCATGTCTCTTTTTCTCGGATGTGAGGAGGACAAATCGCCTGAAGTCGAATAGTCCTCCATACATTCGAGAAAAGTGCAAGCACACGAGTCACGGTACGGGGTAAGCAACATACACATTTCTCCACGGCAGCCCAAAGCCCCTCCACTTCATTACACGCCCCACAATTTCACGGCTACGCCAGTCCTCGCCACCGAACAATGCACCACCTACGCACATGATTGACGCATCACCCAGCCAAGCAACGCTTGCAGCGAGCTTGTCTGACCTCCTCGTCAATCATCAACACGCAAGCGTCATCCGTCTTCCACGTCATTTCATTCCGTCATTCTTCTCCACATCTGCGATGTCATTTGGTTTTGGCACATCAAAGATGTCTATCTATCATCATCAAAGGTGAAAAGTGTTGCACACCCTTCACCGTTCTTAATAGGTACGGACACACGCTCCATTGCATTGCGCATAAGTCCGTTCAGCTGCGCTCTATTGTTTATCATTTCGCTGCGCTCAATCGTCTCTTCTTCAGCCGAAAGGCAGTGGCTCTCCACTCCCGTGTCCGTCCGTTATGCGCCACATCCTTTCGTCCACTGTTGCGAAAGGATATTGCGCTACATTCCATTACGTTATCATTCCGGAGTTTCTCTATGACTCTGCGAGCCATGGAGAAGTCCTACATTATCACTTCATTACATTCCACTTCATACCCATTCGCTTCGGGTAAGGCTGAGCCTTCTGTTTCCTATAAGGCGATGCCTTCATGGTTTGGTAAAGCTGCGCTTTCTATTGTCTGTCAATGCGAGAAAGCCGTCTGACTAATGGCAATCAAGATTGCTATAAGTCTGACAGCACTCTCGCTTATTCAAATAGGTATGGCAGAGGTATGGGATAGAAAAGGTAGTGCGCCTAATGTCGGGCAAGACCGACAGGCTCATTACCTTTTTATCCCTCACCACTGCCGCATTACCGCCCGATGGGTCGGGCGTGGCGTGGTGGCTCGCTTGGTGTGGTGGCGGTGGGTCAGTAGCACGAAAGAGCGCAGTATGAAGCCGAAACCTTCGCTTTTTCTCGCATATATTGCAACATCCGCAAGCCATTGATGCCCATCCGATACCCAATAGCCTTTCGTGGTACGGCAAGACCCTCGGTTCGCTCGGCTTGGAGGCTTAAAGTGCCAAAACTCGGTGCTTTTCCGAAACTTTTTGCTTGTTTCAGCCTTATTTGTTCAAGCCGAAACCCTATGTCGTGCCGAAACTCGGTGCTATGCCGAAACCTTTTGCTTATTTCAGCCTTATTTGCTCAAGGCGAAACCCTATATCGTGCCGAAACTCGGTGTTTTTCCGAAACCTTTTGCTTGTTTATGCCTTATTTGTTCAAGTAGAAACCCTCGTTTTCGTGGAACTTGGAGCGGTTGTGCATCAGCGTGAAACCTCGGCTCGCTTTCGTCATCAGCGAAACTTGCAAGCCTTTTTCGTCACTTTCTGCCTTTTGGCCTTTTGGCGCAACTAAGGCGGTTTTGCGTGTGTGAGAAACTAAATATTAACATTTGTTTACATATTCCGCAAAGGTCGGGCGGTCGTAGCCGTCAGCAAGAACAGGGCGGTCGGGGGGGCTTTATCAAGACGGGTTAAGGGAAAATCCCTTAACAATCCCTTAACGGCTTGATACACAAGCCTTTCGATTTTCTACCGCTTAAATTTCGTCGGTTTTTGTCGGCGTCAACGTGCCTAAATCGGGCGAAACTGCCTTATTTCTCGTCTTTTGAGTGGTGTTTGAGCAGTGCTATTTTTGCGTATCATTAAACCATTAAAATTGAAAGACGTATGTCGAATATAAACACCAATGCGACCGTTACGCTCACTGTAAACGGAAAACAGGCGGAAGATATGCTCCTGAAACTGAAATCTCAGGCTGCAAACCTCGAAAAAGCCATTGAAAAAGCGGCAGCAGCAGGAAACAAACAGCAGCTCACGAAGCTAAAGCGTGAACTGAAGGAGACTAATCGCCAAATCTCGCAGATTGAAAATGCTGCAAAAGGGGTCGAGCATGTTCTGCAACGACTCGATGAAACTTCGCCAAAGGAACTGAACCGCACATTGTCACAGCTGAAGCGTAACCTTAATGGGCTTGAACGGGGAAGCGAAGAGTGGAACAGACAATGTGAGGCGATAAAGCGTGTAAAGGCGGAGATTGCCAAAGTGAACTCGCAGTTGCGAGAGAATGAGAGCCTGTGGGAACGGATGAACCGAAAGTTGAACGACTGGCAGACAGCTCTTGCCGGCATTGCTGCTGCCATCACGGGTATCATCATGGCAGGACGCTCGGCGGTGAACGCTTTTGCGGATATGGACCAGGAGATGGCGAATGTGCGCAAATTTACGGGGATGAACGCTTCGGAGGTGGAGCAACTGAATGAGGACTTCCAGAAAATTGACACCAGAACGGGGCGTGAGGAGTTGAATAAGTTGGCGCAGGAAGCAGGACGATTGGGCAAAACCTCGCAGGAGGATGTCTTGGGATTTGTGAAAGCTGCCGACCAAATCAATGTGGCTTTGGACGACCTCGGTGATGGGGCTACGCTGACTCTTTCAAAATTGACAAACATCTTCGGTGACGAGGAACGCCTCGGCACGGAGAAGGCTCTGCTTGCCGTCGGTTCCGTTATCAATGAGTTGTCGCAGAACTGCACGGCTTCGGCTCCTTATCTCGCAAACTTTACACAGCGCATGGCTGGCGTGGGTGCCCAGGCGAAGATGACTATCCCGGAAATCATGGGCTTCGCTGCGGTGCTGGATAGCCAGGGACAGGCGGTGGAGATGTCGGCAACTGCTGTTTCCAAAGTCATTATGGATATGTTCAAGGAGAACGACAAAATCATCAAGGCTACGGGACTTAATGCTAAGGAGTTCAACGAAACGCTGAAGAAGAGTACTAACGAGGGACTTCTTATGTTGCTGGATCGTCTTCACGAACTCGGCAACATCGATGTGCTGGCACCAGTCTTCAAGGATATGGGCGAGAATGGTGCCCGTGCTGCGCAGGTGATTTCGGCTCTTGCTGGCAACCTCGATATGGTGCGGTGGGAGCAGGAGGAAGCTAATAAGGCGTTTGCGGAGGGTACATCGGTCACAAATGAGTTTAATGTGCAGAATACTACGGTGCAGGCAGGACTTGACAAAGCTCGCAAGGGTGTGACGGAGATGGCGGTGGCACTCGGTGAGCAACTGCAGCCGATAATGAAGCATGTCATCTCTTCCACTACGTTGTTGTTGAAGTTCATGTCTACTTCTATCACGTTCATCAAGGAGAACGCTTTTACCTTGGCTTCGCTGACAACTGCTTTCATTGCATATAAGATTGCGGTGAACGCTTCGAACATTGCTTTCAAGGCGCATTATGCGTGGCTCGTTATTTCCAAGGCTGCGACTACGGCATACAAGACTACGGTCGCCACATTGCACGCTGCACACCTTTTGTTGCAAATGGGGCTCGCCAAATTGCAGGGCAACTGGGTGCGACAGTCATGGCTGATGTCGGACCTCAAAAAGCAGGGTGCTCTGCTCGCTTCCGGCTATGGCGTGATAGCTGCCGGAGCCATTGCTCTCGGTGCGGTTCTGTATAAGCTATACAAGAAGATGACGGAGGTGTCGCAAGCAGAGAAGGACTTGCAGGAGATACGCAAGCGTGGGCAGGAGGGCATCATCGACGAGAAGAATAAGATTGATGCGCTTATTGCGGTGGCTCGTGATGAAACGCAGTCGCTGAAGGACAGACACACGGCAATTGATGCACTCAACAAGATTATCCCGAACTATAATGCCCAGTTGGATGATACTACGGGCAAGTATAAGGAGAACAAGAAGGCTCTTGATGATTACTTGAAGTCATTGACTCGCAAGTATGAGATTGAGGGTGCTAAGGATAAGTTGCGTGATATCGGAAAGCAGCGTGTCGACCTTAATCTGGAAAAGCAGAGGCAGGAGCGTGTCGTTGCCATGGATGAGATGGAGGCAAGGACGGAAACGGTTATGCCTGGTCAGGAGGGAAAGGTGGTGCAGTTGGGTGTCAACTCGTTGCGTGCCTCGAACAAACGAGCGCTTGCCAAGACGAATGAGAAGCTGGCGGAGCTTGACCAGCGTGAGGATAACATCTTAGGCATATATGGCGAAGACATCAAGAAGGAGGCACTCAATGACGCGAAGAAAGAACAGAAGCAGGAACAGCAGACGCAGACCCCTCCTTATACGCCTCCTAAGACGGACAAGAAGACGAAGACAGAGGATGTGCTTAAACCGCAGAAGGACTGGAAAACCAGGGAGCAGGCTATCAATCGCATTGCATATGCCAAAGGTGAGAAGGACTTCGAGGAGTACACGAACCGCATGACGGAAATTGATATCGAGTACAATCAGAAGGTCATGGCGAACAAAAAGGCATCGACGGAGCAGAAGATGGAAGCTGAAGCATCGTACTATGAGGCGAAGAAAAAACTCGTTGATGACAAGAATGTGCAGTCGGCTAAGCAGGAGAACGACTATTATAATGAGCTTGTTGCCACGGAGAAACAGCGGTACATTGATGGTAAGGTGGACCAAAAGACGTTTGATGATGCGCTTGAACTCATGGAGTTGGAGCATCTGCGACGTTTGACTAAGGTCTATACGGACGGATCGAAGGAGCTGCTGCAAGCGCAGAAGAATTATCAGAATAAGCTCGTTGAAAACCAAAAGCGAAATCAGAAGATAGTCGAGGACAACGAGAAGAAGCATCAGAAGGAGCTTGCCAAAATAAAAGAGGACTACTTCGGGGATAACAAGTCGGAGAAGAAAGAGAAATACACCAAAGATAGTGTTGCCCTCGATGAAGTTTTCAAACAGGAGATAAAGGCTGCTGGCGACGATGCAAAAGAGAAGCTGCGCATCGAGGAAGCGTATCAAAAGGCAAAGGTGGCACTGGCGAAGAAGTACGGTCAGGAGTATAACGACACGAGCAAGAATTTTCTTCAAAACATGACGGAGGACATCACGGAGTGGCTGAACTCGGACCTCGGACAGGCGGTGCAGGGTTCTTTCGACACGCTAACGTCGGGTATGTCTTCAATATTTTCGGGCATGACTTCGCTCATTCAGGCGGAGCTGGAGATACAGACTGCTGCCATTGAGAAGCGGTATGACAAGGAGATATCGCAAGCGGAGGGTAACAACTACAAGGTGAAGAAGCTCGAGGAGCAGAAGCAGAAGGAGCTGGCAAAGAAAAAGAACGAGGCGAACAAAAAGATGTTTGCAATGCAGGTGATACAAGCGGTGGCGCAGACGGCACAGAACGCCATATCGGCGTATGGCTCGGCAGCGGCAATTCCGCTTGTGGGTTATATCTTGGCACCAGTGGCTGCTGCAATGGCGGTGGCTGCTGGAGCTATTCAGATTGCTGCAATCAAAAAGCAACAGCAAGCAAGTGAAAGCCAGGGCTATGCAAAGGGTGGCTTCACACCTAATGGCAGTAAATATGAGGAGGTGGGCGTGGTTCATGCCGGGGAATGGGTGGCGTCGCAGGAGATGCTTGCCAACCCGGTTGCGCGTCCTATCATCAACGCCCTGGACTATGCGCAGCGGACTAACACCATCGGATCCTTACGAGCCGATGATGTGAGTCGGACTATTGCGCCAGTAGCATATAGCACGCCACAACAGCAACAGCCTATCATCGTGCAGCAGCAGTCGGACGGACTGGCTACGGCTGCAATCGTGCAGAACACAAAGGCTATGCAGAGTTATGCTGATACGATGAAGCAGTTGGAGAAGCGATTGAGCGAGCCTTTCGTCACGGTGAACACGGTCACGGGGGACACTGGCATCAAGCAAGCGCAGGACGAGTATAGTATTTTAATGAGAAACAAGACTCCTAAATCAAGACGTAAGTAATATGGAAATAATAATCAATGGCAAACAAGCCTATCTGAAGAAGAACACTTCGTTTGACTTCATCTTCGAGAACCGTCTGTTTACGGGTAGCGACAGCTACACCTTGACAATTACGTTTCCACTAAAGGGATGTGCACGGAACATTGCCATCTTCGGGCACATCCACAGAGCGGATGTTATCAAGTCAAAGGTGGTATTTGACTGCGACATACGTGACGGTGCCTTTCTGAAATCTGGCTCCATCACTATCACGGAGATTTCTGACGTGGAGGTGAAGACACAGTTTCTGGAGGGACGCAGCGAGCAGAACTTTGACGAAACGTTTGACGATATCTATCTCAATGAAATGGAGTTGGGATATCCTGTTATCAGAAAAGGAATATCGGTTGCAGAGGGCATCACTGGTGTATATGGATATGTGGCTCTTCCATGGGTGAACAATCATTCGGGATTGATACACAATCCTTATACTTTGGGTAGCCATGTTATTACCGGCTTTGAATATCCGAATGAGGAGCACACGTTCCAGCCATACCTTATACATATATTAAAGGAGATATGCAAGGAGTTGGATTATACTTATGACTTCAGAAATTTGGAGCAATCACAATACAATTCGCTTCTAATATGCAACACTCTTCCTGCATCGTGGGCTATATGGAATTTCGCAAAGGCTCTGCCTCATTGGACACTCACGGAGTTCTTCGAGCAATTGGAGCACTTTCTGTTTGGGGAGTTCGACATCAATCACAAGGCAAGGACTATCACATTCAACTTCTCTAACGATATGGCACAATCATCGGGTGCTTTCTTCATAGAGCGTGTCATTGACAGCTATACGGTGGAGGTGTCGCAGGATGATGAGTCGAAGTATCTTGCTTCGTGCAACTTGAAGTATGCGGACAACAATTCTCTTCTGTGGGATTACTACACTTGCGACTGGTATGTCCGGGCCAACAAACGAAATGCTGTCGTTTGTGAAACATTGAATGAGCTTATTCAAAAAACTGCGCCTTTGAAGATTAGTGGCGTGTACAAAGGAGGTTTTGGTACTAACCCTGTCACTTACTGTCGAGGGTACCTACGCGACTCGTTGGGACACAAGATGTTTTACTGCAAGGAGAATGACACTTATTTCGTGATGTTCTGCTACAAGTCGGAGTTTGTGAAGAAAGTGCAGGACATGAGTTTTTATAGGTATTATAACCGTCTGCTGCCTATCAACCAGTTTGGACCTATGTACGCAGGGGAGGAAGCGGATGACCTGGAACTGAAAATTGTTCCGGCATGGATAGAGGGTACAGATGACAAATATGGCAACGTGCTGTTTCTTGACTGTGGAGAGATGGGGGATACTACTTCCTATAACGAGACGACTAACGGATCATGGGTGAGTGGCACCACAAATCATGGTTCTTTTGGTAGTACCGCCAATAGAAGATATGACGGACTGGATCCTACGCTTAATTATAATGCCGGAGACTTGGCACATGGCAAGGCGAGCCTTGAAATTTCTAAGGGGGAGAAAGATAAGGGGCAGGAATACTTCTCGTGTATCTATGTAGGATTTTGGGACGGCAGCACTGCTACGGGACATAAACAGCCACACCCGGTAATTG
>OLGZ01001145.1_pt1 | contig 16332 bp, 16 predicted proteins | sample 1605981 | NCBI WGS metagenome assembly OLGZ01 (sample SAMN03283291) | human gut metagenome | biome: human-associated habitat; material: feces | host: Homo sapiens | place: Peru | collected 2012 | reverse complement strand
CGCCCATGTAGAGCATATCGGCCAGACCGCCGTTGTTCAGGATCTCGACCCACATCGGGTGCTCCAGACCATCGCCGACGAAATACTGCATGTGGATGATGCCGCTGCCGGGCAGGTTGGCAAGGATCATGCCGAACGCCATGGGCAGCAGGATCAGGGGCTCAAATTCCTTCACAATGGCCAGGTACAGCAAGAAGCAGCCGACGCAAATCATGATTGCGTACAGGTAGCCGCCCGGCTCGCCGAAGCGGGCGAAGCCAGAGCTTTGGAAAATACCGACCAGAGTGCTGATAAACTGTGTCATGTTCTTCCTCCTGTGTTAAAAAGGTGCGGTGGTGTCGTTGACACCGGCCTTGCCCCAGCCATTCTTGCTGCGGCGCACGGCCTTGAGGGTGTACTTTCCGTTGCCCATTGCGTGGATCGCTGCCATGATCGCAGCCACCACATCGCCGGGGATGCCCTCTTCCACCACAGGAGCAGGAGCAGCAGCCTGCTGAACAGGTGCGGCCGGCTTTGCAGCGGGAGCCTTGGGTGCAGCCTTTTCTGCTGCCTTCCTGACATTCATGCCGTCGAAGATCTTGCCCTCCAGCGTGATGATCGCCATCAGCAGGACAAGGATGGCAAACACCAATACGATACCGGTAATGGTGATAACCACATCAGAACCCAGATTCATGTTCTTCCTCCTAGTCATTTATTCTTCTGCGGCCAAAGCGCATGGCTCCGCCCGCAAAAACCGATTTGAAAATATTATACAATATTTTCCGGCCCGATTCAACAACGATGAACAAAAAATATCGCAATTTTTTCCAAACCGTGAAGTACGTCTTTTCGCTCAGCGGCGGCCGATGCGGGGGGTCGCGTCCGTAAAGCCGGTCTCCAGCCGGTCGCGCACGCTCAGGCTCATGGCCGTGCCCAGCGCCACACAGTTCACAGGGTCGGGCGAGACCTCCACGTTGACCTTGAGTTCCTGGCTCAGGTACTCCGGCAGGCCGTGCAGCTGGGCACCGCCGCCCGTCAGCACCACGCCGTTGCGGAAGATGTCGCCGGCCAGCTCCGGCGGGGTCTTTTCCAGCACCTGATGGGCCGCCGTGCCGATCTGCTCGCTCAGCATCATGACCGGCTCATACAGGTCGCTGGTGGAGACGTTCACCCGGATGGGCAGGCCGGTCAGCAGGCTGCGGCCCTTGACCTCCATCGTCTCGTTGAAATCGGCCTTCTGGGGGCAGCAGGCCACGTTCTTTTTCAGCTGTTCGGCGGTGCGCTGACCGATGGCGATGCTGAACTTGTTGCGCACATACTTCAAGATCTCGTCATCGTAGTGGTTGCCCGCCACGCGGACGCTGGTGGCTTTGACCTTGCCGCCCAGGCTCAGCACTGCAATATCCGTGGTGCCGCCGCCGATGTCGATGATCATCCGGCCGTCGGGCTGGGTGATGTCGATGCCGGAGCCGAGGGCTGCGGCGATGGGCTCATCAATGAGGTAGACCTGACGCGCACCGGCTGCCATGACCGCCTCGACCACGGCGTCGCTCTCGATGCCGGTGATGGCCGCCGGCACACAGACCGCCACGCGGGGCTTGACCATGTGGGAGCTGTACACCTGATTGACGAACCGGCAGATGAGCTCGCGGGTCATGGTGTGGTCGCTGATGACGCCGTCCTTCAGCGGGAAGATCGCGGAAATATAGTTCGGGGTGCGGCCCACCATGGCCAGCGCCTTGTCGCCAACCTCCAGCACCGAGTTCTTGCGGGTATCCACCGCCACCACGCTGGGCTGATTGAGCACCACGCCGGTGCCCTCCTGCGCGATGATGATGGTCGTGGTACCAAGGTCGATACCGATATCATTCTGTGCCATAATACGAAGATCCTTTCTCTGCTTTCCCTGTTCCTATCTGAATGCCGGTCTCCCCGGCCGGGTAATCAAACACATTATAGTATAACATAACCGTGCGGAAAAGTACACCCGCGTTCTTGCACAAAGCAGCGGTTTCCTGCGTCATTCCTCAAGTTTCTGCTGTTCAGCGGGCAGGGCCTGCTGCAGCAGGGTGCACAGGCCGCTGTACCGCAGGTTCTGGCGCACATTGCCCATCATCCGGTTCACGACATCCCGCCGCCCGGTCACGATGCAGAGCTTCCGTGCGCGGGTGACGCCGGTGTAGAACAGGTTCCGGTAGCACAGCCGGGGCGGCACCTGCGCCACCGGCAGGATCACCGCCGGAAACTCGCTGCCCTGGCTCTTGTGCACCGTGATGGCGTAGGCGATCTCCAGCTCGTTGAGGTTCTCCGCCGGGTAGATCAGCCGCCGGTCGTCCATCCGGACCACCATCGAGCGCTCCCGCATGTTGATGGACTCCACGATGCCGATGTCGCCGTTGTAGGCACCCACGCCCTGTTCCCCGCCGACCCGCTGCCAGACGATCTCGTAATTGTTGCGCACCTGCATCACCTTGTCTCCCACCCGGAAGACGCGGGCCGCGCTCTGCAGCTGGGGTTTGCCCTTCTGCTCCGGGTTGAGCAGGTTCTGCAGCTCCACGTTCAGCGCCTGGGTGCCGGTGGGGCCGAGCTTGGTCGGGCAGAGCACCTGGATATCCCGGACGGGGTCGAAGCCGTAGCTCCGGGGCAGGCGGGTCGTGACGAGGTCGCAGACCAGCTTCTGGGCTGCATCACCGTCCGATTCCAGAAAGAAAAAGTCGTCGGTCTTGCCGCCTTTTTGCAGCGGCTCACTGGAAATGATGTGGTGGGCGTTCTCCACGATGAGGCTCCGCTTGGCCTGCCGGAAGATCTCGTTCAGGCAGACGGTGGGCACCCGCTCGGAGCGGATGACCTCGCCCAGGATGTTGCCGGGGCCGACGCTGGGCAGCTGGTCGGCATCGCCCACCATGAGGATGCGGCAGCTGTACCGCAGCGCTGCGATAAGCGCCTGAAACAGCTTGACATCCACCATGCTCATCTCGTCGAGGATGACGACATCGCACTTGAGCAGGTTCTTGTCGTTGTGGATGAAGCTGACCACGCCGCCGGTGTAGTCCACTTCGAGCAGGCGGTGGATGGTGGAGGCCTTCCGGCCGGTCAGCTCGCTCAGCCGCTTGGCCGCGCGGCCCGTGGGAGCGCAGAGGGCCACCCGCTCGGCCTGATGTTCCAGCAATTGCAGGATGGCGTTCACGGTGGTGGTCTTGCCGGTGCCGGGGCCGCCGGTGAGGACGAGGCAGTTCTCGGTCATCGCCTTGCGGATGGCCTCTTTTTGCAGCGGTGCATAGGCAAAACCCTGGGTCAGCTCCAAGACCTGGATGTTCTTGTCCAGGTCGCGGACGGTCTGCTTCTCCCGCTTGGCCAGCAGGGCCAGCCGGTCGGCGATGTCCTGTTCGGCGGCCAGCAGGTCGGGCAGGTAGATATAGGGCGTACCCTCAAACATTCGGACGCTGAGTTCGTCCGTTTCGATGCACTGGTCCAGCGCTTTGGCCAGCTTTTCCGGCGGCTGGTGGATGAAATTGGAGGCCGTTTCTAGCAGCTGCGCACGGGGCAGGCAGGTGTGGCCGTTGCCCGCATTGTGGCGCAGGGTGCGCAGAAGGGCGGCTTCCAGCCGCTGGGTGCAGTCCCCTTCCATGTGATAATACTGGGCGATGCTGTCGGCGTGGCGGAAATCCAGCTGCAGCGGCTCGCCGCAGAGCAGATAGGGGTTGGAGGAGATAGCGTTCATGGCGCTGGGGCCGAACACCCGGAACACCTCCATCGCGCGGCGGGGGCTGATCTCAAACTGCGCCAGATAGGCGATGAGCTCCCGCATCCCGAACATCCGCTTGAACTCCTGCTGGATGCGGTCGGCCTTGTCCGCCGAGATGCCGGAGATGGTGGTCAGCTGAGCCGGGTCGTTCGCAATGATCTCCAGTGCCTGTGCCCCGAACTTGTCGAGGATCTTCGTGGCCGTGCGGGCCCCGATGTAGGGCAGCGAGCCGCTGGCGAGAAAGGCATAGACGGCTTCCAGATCCTTGGGCATGTCGGTCTCGCACTCCTGCGCGTGGAACTGGCGGCCATAGGTGGCGTGGTTTTCATACTTGCCGCGGCAGACGACGCTCTCGCCTGCATGCAGCTCCCCCACCACGCCGCACACCACCGTGAGGACGCCGCCGCCGGAGATCTCAAAGACGGTGTAGCCGTTGTCCGTATTTTCGTAGATGATGTCTTCGACCGTACCCTCGATCTGTTCCAGTTCCTGCTCCATCGGCTCCACCGCCCTTTCTGTGGCATAATTATAACCAGTATAATATAAAAAGAAGCGTTTTGCAATGCAGTCATCGCAAAACGCTTCTTTTGAGTCTTACAGGTTTGCGCGAGGCACCAGCTTTTCCTTTTTCAGGCGACGGTACACCACGATGTAGGCCGGGATGAGGAAGAAGCAGGCAAAGAACCAGGCCACGGGGCTGGCGATGCAGGCGGCAAAGTACCCCCACAGCGGCACGAACAGGAAGCCCACCAGCGCACGGGCGACCATCTCGGCCACCCCGGCGAACATGGCCAGGCTGGAATAGCCCAGCCCCTGAATGGTATAGCGGTAGATGATGAGGACTGCCAGCGGGATATAGAAGACGCTGTTCCAGAAAATGAAGCTCTGGGCGTTGGCCATGATCTCGGTCTGGCCGCTCTCCAAGAAGAGTCCGATAAGGGGCTTGTCCGCCACGCGCAGGATGAGGAAGGACGCGATGCTATACACCACGCCGATGCCCAGCGCGGTATTGACGCCCCTGTTCACGCGGTTCAGGTCGTGTGCGCCCATGTTCTGGCTGGCGTAGGTGGTCATGGCCGTGCCGATGCTCTCCAGCGGGACGGCGAGGAACTGCGCCGCCTTGCCGCCGGCCGTCTGTGCTGCCACGATGTCGCTGCCCAGACCATTGACGGCACCCTGCAGCACGACGCTGCCGATGGCCGTGATGCTGCACTGCAGGCCCATGGGGATGCCCATGCTGCAGAGCTTGGCGCAGTGCGTCCTGCTGAGTTGCCCCTCTTCTCTGGACCAGCGCAGCTCCCCGTAATGTTTGAGGATATAGAGCAGACTGCCCAGACCGGCCACGGCCTGGCTGAACACGGTGGCGAACGCCGCACCGAAGGCACCCATCCGGAACACGATGATGCAGAGCAGGTCCAGCCCGATGTTCAGGAAGCTCGCCACCAGCAGGAAGTAGAGCGGGCGCTTGCTGTCGCCCAGAGCGCGCATCATGGCGCTGGTCATATTGTACAGCAGGGTGAACGGAATGCCCACAAAAATGGTGCGGATGTAGACATCCGCCAGGTCGATGATGTTGTCCGGGGTGTTGGTCCAGACCAGGATGGAGCGGGTCATGGCCACCGTGACCACGGTGAGCACCGCCGCAAAGAAGAGCGACAGCCAGACGGCATTGGCGGTGTAACGGCGCATCTCACGGTAGTCCTTCGCGCCGAACGTCCACGAAATGGGGATGGAGAAGCCGCAGGCGATGCCGTTGACGAAGCCCAGCACCAGATAGTTCAGGCCGCCCACGCTGCCGACCGCCGCCAGCGCTTCCACACCGACGAACCGGCCCACGATGATGGTATCGGCCAGATTGTAGAACTGCTGAAACAGACTGCCCAGCATCAGCGGGACCGCAAAGGCGAGGATCAGCTTGAGCGGGCTGCCCTGTGTCATATCTTTTGTCATGTCAGTGCCCTCCTTTGGGGGTCATCAAAAGCAACAAAACCGATTTTTTGCCGACAAAAACGCCCTGCCGGAAAAGGGGCAGGACGTTGTGGTTTTCACGAATGTGATTATATCAGATTGCGGTAATTTTTCAAGAGTCTCCTTTTGATAAGCTTCAACAAAGATTCCTCGTAAAAATTAGTGATTCTGCTCATATCTCAGCGAGTCAGCTGGCGGTAGACCCGGACAGCATCTTCGATATGGTAAGGCTTGGTGCCGTGGTTCCCCTGCGCACCCGCCGTGACGAGGATGTACCGTTTCCCCTTCACCTGTGCGGCACTGGCCAGACAAAGCCCCGCCGCGCTGGTATAGCCGGTTTTGCCGCCCAGGAACTGCCCCCTCCACAGGGAGACATCGCCCAGCTCTGCCCAGAAAGTGCTCGTCATTGTAAAGCCCTCCGGATGCAGGTCCGTCGCCGGGACGGCGTAGCGCCCGGCGCTCAGGATGGCACGGAAGGTCTCGTTCTGCATCGCAGCCCGCAGCAGCCGGGCCATATCCCGCACGGTGGAGACATGCTCCGGGTCGTGCAGGCCGGTGGGGTTGCAGAAGTGGGTGGAACGCATCCCCAGCTCTGCCGCCTTCCGGTTCATCAACTCCACAAAGGCTTCCTCCGAACCGCTCACTTCCCGCGCCAGCGCCTCGCAGCACTCCGCGCCGGAGGGCAGGAGCGCACCGTATAACAGGTCCCGCACGGTGGCCGTCTCACCGGGCCGAAACCCCGCCATTGATGCGCCCTCGGCCCGCAATTCCGGGAAGATGTCCTCCGGCAGCGTCACCGGCTGTTCCAGGTCTGGGTTTGCCTCAAGGGCCAGAAGGGCCGTCATCACTTTGGTCATCGAGGCCGGGTAGATGCTCACATCCGCCTTTTTTTCTGCCACTGCCTCTCCGCTGTCGGCATCCACCAGAATGGCATACGGGCTGACCAGCCCCTCCAGATGGACCGTCCGGGGCCATATCAGCAACAGCGCCAGCAGAGCCAGCAAGATCAAAAACAGACACCGCCGTACCCGGCGGTTCCGCACAGAACGCTTCCGTTTCATCGAGTTCCACATCCTTTCACTCCATAAAACGGTCGTCCGGGCGGTTTTCCTGCATGGAGTGCAAAACCGCCCCCGGAAAGGCAACCTCTCCGGGGGCAGATGTGGTCATTTTTTCTTCGGTGCACCAAATTCATACTTCCGTGCCGGAACGATGATTGCAAATGCCATGCTCACCAAATATACCAACCAGATCATCAGGCAAAGTTCTTTTCCAACCATCTTCCCTGCCCATGTGCCAAGCGCAAGCAATAACGGCATTGCCACCGCCGTCACGACCGTCCAAATACGTCCCCATCTTAAAATGACCGACCAATTCCGGTTGTTAAAATAGACCCCCGGAATATTCATTCGGAAAATCCCTTGTGTAACGTAGTTGATACGGTTTTCATCATAGTAACCCGGAAGCACTTCCTCTGTAAAGAAAAAGTACGCCCCGAAAAGGAATCCAAAACCACAGCTCATCCACAGCAGCATTTGCATCTTTTCTTCCATCCACCCCAGATTCCAGACCATCAGTGCTTCTACCGCGCCCAGCACGTTGCAGGCCAGATACGTCGGCAGATACTTTTTCACCCGTTCCTGTTTCACTTCCGCCGGTTCCGTCGGGAGGGTCAATGCCTTTTTCACCAGCACTTCCACCTCGTCGGCCGGGATGGCCGCTTCTTCCAGCCGCCTCCCCTCCAACAATTCTGTCACCGAGACGCCCAGTAGTTCGGCCAGCGGCAGCAGCAGCGAAACGTCCGGCACACTCAGGCCCCGCTCCCATTTACTGACTGCCTTGTCCGAGACATACAGCTTCTCGGCCAAGTCCTTCTGCGTCCAGCCCTTTTCCCGCCGCAGCTGCGCCAGGAACGCCCCGAACGCCTGCTTGTTTAGTTCGAAGTTCTGCTCCATCGTGTCGTCCTCCCCTGTCCGGTCTTGTTGGCTCCAGTGTAGCAGAAATTCCGCAGACCCGCAACCGACCAGCAGTAGAATCCGCGCACCTGCGCAAAACCGCCCCCGGAAAGGCAACCTCTCCGGGGGCAGATGCGGTCATTCTTTTATGATCTTGTCCAGCACATCTTTCAGCGGCAGGTCGATGCCCTGTGCGGCGTATATCGTTGCGATCATCAGCTCATCGGCATCCACACAGGAAAAATCCAGCCGATAGCCTGCGTTCTGCGCCAGCTGGGCCAGAAACACACGCTGTGTCCGCCCATTCCCTTCCCGGAACGGATGCAGCTCATTGGTCCGTTCATAGAGGTCCAGAAGCTCCTCTGCAAAACGTTCCCGCGAAAGACCGCAGAAGAAGTGTTCTTTTCTCACCCGCGCAAAAACCGCCTCGCCAACGCGCGGCAGTTCTTCTGCCGGGCAGAACTGCGTCCCCTTCTTGGAAATATTGATGGTCCGCACCTGCCCCGCCCAATCATACAGCTCCTCAAACAGATACTTATGGATCGCTCTGTAATGCGCAAAATCGAAGCTGTCACACAAAGGTGCCTCTTCCCACTGGATTGCCTTTGCCGTCACAAGCGCAGCCTCGACCGCATCCAGCTCGCTCTGACTGCGCAGATCGAATTTGTTGACCAGAACCGTTGTTCCCGGATAGCAGCCGCTTTCCGTTGCATCAATGGTATATCCCATGGTTCACCTCCGGGCTGGCCGGTCCTGCCCACGCTGCCGGTTCAGGATCTCCTGCACAAGGGTCGCCGTATCGATTCGTCCTTCCAGATAACGCACACAATCGCGCTCCGTCTGTTTGGAGACCGGAAGCCCCTCCATCCGCGCAGACGCCACCGCATTGCGCATAGCCTGTTCTCGTTTTGTCGTCATACCGGAACTCCCTCCTTCCTGTTCGAATCTATTATAGCAAAACCGCCCCCGGAAAGGCAACCTCTCCGGGGGCAGATGTGGTCATTCAGAATAGTGGGCGAGGAACTGCTTTGTGCGCTCCTCCTGGGGGTGGTCGATGAGTTCTTTGGCGGGGCCTTCCTCCACGACCACGCCGCCATCCATGAAGAGGATGCGGTCCGCCACGTCGCGGGCAAAGTGCATCTCGTGGGTGACGATGATCATGGTCGTCTTGCGGTCGGCAAGGTCGCGCAGGACGCGCAGCACTTCACCGGTCAGCTCCGGGTCGAGGGCCGAGGTCGGCTCGTCGAAGCAGAGGATGTCCGGGTGCAGGGCCAGCGCACGGGCAATGGCCACGCGCTGCTGCTGGCCGCCAGACAGCTGGTGCGGATAGTGTCCGGCCCGCTCCGACAGCCCCATCTGGGCCAGAAGCTCCTTTGCCTGCTGCTCCAGCTCGGCGTGGATGGCCTTTTTGCGGGCCTTGTAGTCCAGGCGCTCTTTGGCCAGCAACTCACCCGCCAGCATGACGTTCTGCAGCGCAGTGTACTGCGGGAAAAGGTTGAAGTTCTGGAACACCAGACCAAAGTGGAGACGCTTCTTGCGCACTTCACTCTCCCGCTGGGTGGCGGGGTCGGCGGCGTCCCACATGGTCTCGCCGTTCACCTTGATGACGCCGGTGTCCGGCCGTTCCAGAAAATTCAGGCAGCGCAGCAGGGTCGTCTTGCCGGAACCCGACGAACCGATGATGGCCAGCGCCTCGCCCTGCTCCAGAGTGAGCGAAATGTCCTTGAGGACGTGAGTGTCCCCGAAATTTTTCCCGATGCCGGAGGCTTCGAGCAATGCCATAATTGAACCCCTCCCTTAGCAGCGGAAATAATCGAGCTTTTTCTCAAGCCAGTTGAACAGAACGGTCAGCACACCGACGAAGACCAGGAAGAAGATGGCCGTAGAGAACAGCGGCCAGATCAGGCCCTTTGCGCTGTATTCCTTGGCCATCATGATGATCTCCTTGTTGGCGATGGTATTCGCCAGCGAAGTATCCTTGACCAGCGTGATGATCTCGTTGCCCATCGGGGGCAGGATGCGCTTGATGACCTGCAGCAGCGTGACTTTGAAGAAGATCTGCGTCTTCGTCATGCCCAGCACCTCCCCGGCCTCGGTCTGGCCTTTGGGCACTGCCTCGATGCCGCCGCGGTAGATCTCCGAGAAGTAGCAGGCATAGTTGATGGCAAACGCCACCACGGCTGCCACCATCCGCCCGCCGGAGCCGGAAGGCCAGGGGTTGCTCATCCCCAGCAGACCGGGGCCAAGGTAGATGACGATGATCTGCAGCATCAGCGGGGTGCCGCGGATGATCCAGACGAAGGTCTTGACCGCGGCGCTCAGCGGCTTGCAGCGGCTCATGGAGCCAAACGACACTACAAGGCCCAGCGGCAGCGCGAACAGCAGCGTCAGGGCAAACAGCTCACAGTTGAGCAGGAATGCGCCGGATAGGCGCCCAAGAATCACAGACACAAAAACACACCCATCAATTTTTTGTACTTCCAGCCGGAAACCGCCCCGGAACGGAGCGGCTTTCTGCATTGCGGTCTACGATCAGTCGGCCAGCGCCAGCTCGTACTTTTCGGCCAGTGCGCTCAGGGTGCCGTCAGCCTTCAGCGCATCAAAAGCTTCATCGACGGCCGCTGCGGCATCGCTGCCCTTGCGGAAGGCCACGCCGTACTCCTCGGCGTTCAGCTCATCGACGATCTTCAGGTCTGCGTAGTCGGTGCCCTCACCGATCATCGCGTTGGCCAGGGTCAGGTCCAGCACAGCGGCATCTGCGGTACCGGCGGCCACCTCCATCAGGCAGTCGGTCTGGACGCTCTTGGAGATGTAATCGGCCTGCGACAGGCTTGCATCGTCTGCAATGGCCGATTCACCGGCGGAACCGGCTTCTGCGACCACAGTCTTGCCCACGAGGTCCGCCGTAGAGGTGTACTCCGTGCCGTCCTTCACGACCACGACCTGTGCGTTCTTGGCATAGGGCTTGGTGGTGGCGGTGTTCTCCTTGATCTCATCGGTCAGGGTCAGGCCGTTCCAGATGCAGTCGATGCTCTTGGCGTCCAGCTCGACCACCTTGGTGTCCCAGTTAATCTCCACGAACTCCGGCTCCACGCCCAGCTTCTCGCAGACGGCGGTGGCCAGCTCGGTATCAAAGCCGGTGAAGTTGCCCTCGTCATCGGTGTAGTTCATCGGTGCATACACCGTGTAGCCAATGACCATCTTGCCCTTGCCCTGGATGTAGGCCAGGTCGCTGTCGGCCGAAGCGGATGCAGCCGAGCCTGCCGCAGAGGCGGAAGCCGAAGCAGCCGTAGACGTGGATGCGGCCCCGCCGCAGGCTGCCAGACTGAGTGCCATCGCACCCGCCACAAACATCGAAAGGAATCGTTTCATTCTCATCCCAAAGTCCTCCTCGAACGCCCTTGTTTTATCACTTTACCGTGATAAAGAGCTAAACCGTGCATCTAGGATACCGCATTTGGCACGATTTTGCAAGGGGGAAGGCCGATTTTTCGCACAATGCCGGAATGCGTTCTCTTTCCGGTGTGCTTTCTGTGCGAATCGCGCAAACAAAAAGAGCCTTTCCCCTTCGGAAAAAGCTCTTGTGAAGCGCTTTGCAGCGTTATTTGGTTCGCATCGCGTCCAGCGCGGCCTTTTGGAGGTCGGTCACCGAGATGGTGCACAGCGCCATCAGGTCAGCGTCCGAGCCGTCTGCCGGGATGGCGGCGACCTCCGCACGGGTCTTTCCTTTGAGGTAGCCGCAGAAGCCCTCGCTGTGCTCGTACCACTCCTTATTTAAGGAGGAAGCGCCCCGCATCCCGTAGCGGTCGCCCTGTTCCAGCTTGGTCTCCACCTTGTCCGGCGCAGTGATGCCGCCATCGGACGCCACCGTCAGAGCCGGTTCAGCCATATCTGCCACGGCGCTGGTCACACGGCCCTCGGCGTCCAGCGTCAGGGCCACAAGGCTGATGTCGATCTCTGCGTTGACGTCCCGGTCATCGGTGGCAGTCACATCCGAAGAGCCATTCACCGCCTCCACGCCCAGCGATACCCGGTCGCCTTTGGCCGCGCCCAGCCCCCTGGCATTGGAGCAGGCCTTGACCACCGCATCGCGATAGCGGTCCACCGCGATGGTACAGCCGGCCAGCAGGTCAGCGTCTGTGGGCTTTCCGTCGTTGTCCAGCTTCAGCAGGGACACCTGCTCCGGCGTCCTGCCAGTCAGGTAGTCCGCGAAGGCATCCGCCTGTTCCTCCCAGCCTTTTTTCAGCGAAGAGGCCTCTGCCAGCGGGTAGTCCGCCCCTTTCTGCCGCTTGGTCCGGTAATCCGTGGGCAGGTGCACCGCGCCGGTGCCGTCGGCCCCGATGGTCGTTTCCAGCTCATCCAATTCCACGTCTGCGATCTTGCCGTCGCCGTCCAGCAGCACTGCCGCAGCCGCCAGCCGGATGCTCCCGGTGCGGTCTTCGTCTTCCGTTTCCACGACGACACCGAGACCGGTCTTCCAGGCGGCGGTCGTCTGCGAGGCCGCGCCGCTCCCGCTCATGCTTCCAGAGCCGGACGACCCGGCGTTCGGTTTCCCGCAGGCAGCCAGCAGCAGGGCTGCTGCCAGCGCACAGCCCCAAAGAGCCTTGCTTTTTCTCATAGATACGCTCCCTTTCCCGATGGGTTTGGAAGTAGTATATCCGGCAGGGCCATTCTTATGCGTCAGCGGGTTTTACAGCAGCGGGCTCAGCAGCCGCAGGACGCTGTCCAGCAGGGTGCCCGGCAGAGAAGTCCGGCAGTCGGAAAGCTGCACCTCCCGGCACTGCGGCAGAGTGGCCAGCACATCCTCCCGCAGGGCGATGACCTGACTGTTGCTGTAAAGCAGCGCCCCGCACTCAAAGTGCAAAAACAAACTGCGGTAATCCATGTTGATGCTGCCCACCACGGCCAGATGGTCGTCACTGACGTAGCATTTTGCATGGAGGAAGCCGGGGGTGTACTCGTAGATGCGGACGCCCGCCCGGAGGAGCGGCACATAGTAGGACCGGCTCAGCCGGAACACCAGCTTCTTATCCGGGATGCCCGGCAGGACCAGCCGGACATCCACGCCGCGTTTGGCGGCGGTCTTCAGGGCGTCGAGCATCTCCTCACCCACGGCGAGGTAGGGCGTGTAGATATACACATACCGCTGCGCCTGGGCCAGGATGTTCAGGTAGACCGTCTCGGCCAGCGGCTCTTCGTCCAGCGGGCTGTCGGTGTAGGGTTGAACGACGCCGTCCGAACTTTCCGGCAGGTGGGTCGGCGCAAAGGGTGCGTAGTCCGTCTCCTGCGGGCGGAAGGCGTTCCAGCAGTTGAGGAAGATGACAGTAAAATTCCAGACCGCCGCCCCTTCCAGCCGGACGGCGGCGTCCTTCCAGTAGCCGAAGCGCTGCTCGGCGTTGATATATTCGTCTGCGAGGTTCACGCCGCCAGTGTAGGCCACATTGCCGTCGATGACCACGATCTTCCGGTGGTCGCGGTGGTTCATCACCAGCGACACCAGCGGCACCACAGGGTTGAACGGGATGCAGCGGATATGGCTGCGCTCCATCCGGATGACGAAGTCGCTGGGCAGGCCCAGCAGACTTCCGAAATCATCGTAGATCAGCCGCACGTCCACGCCCTCGGCGGCTTTCCGCTTGAGGATGGCCTCGATGCCGTCCCACATCGTGCCCGACTTTACAATGAAGAATTCGAGAAAGATAAATTTTTCCGCCCGTTCCAGGTCTTCCAGAAGCCTGGGGTACATGGCCTCGCCGCAGGAGAAATAGTGAGCGGCGGTGTGCTTCCACGCCGGGTAGGGGCCGTAGGTCTCCACGTAATGGCTCAGGTTTTTCTCCACGCGGTCCAACGTGTCGGTCTGATCCGGCCGGGGCGTAAGATCGGCCGTGTGGGCCTGCTCCACCTTCCGCATCCGGGTGCGGAGCCCCTTGGCCGGAGCCTTGTTGCCAAAGGCCAGATACAGCGCCCCGCCCAGCAGCGGCAGCAGGCCGATGAGGACGATCCAGCCGATCTTATAGGCACTGTTCTCGTCTTTTCGGACGAGGTAGAGCACGATGACGATGCTCAGCGCCTTGAGCAGGCCGTTCAGCCAGACCCGGCCCGTCGTAAAGGCCCAGAACGCCCAGAGCAGCCACAGCACCTGCAATGCCACCAGCACGATGGTGATGGTGGCACGGTTGAGGATGCGGCTGAAAAATTTAACGATCGGCAGTCTGAACACGCTGTACCTCCCCCGCCGCTGCGCGGCCCTTTAAGATGGAGTTAGTATAGCGCGGTCCGGGTGATTTTTCAAGCCTCTCCGTCCTCGTATCCGATCAGAAGGCCGCCCAGCTCGGCGTAGTAGCTGCACAGGCCGCCGCACTCCGTCACCACGACCCTGGCCCCCTCAAAGACGGCCTCGATCATGTGCTTCAGGCGCTCGGCAGCGGCAGGGTTGCCGCAGTGGGAGATGTTCACCTTGCCGTTGGTGTAGCCGTGCTCCTTGAGCTCCAGCACGATGCGCTCCAATGCGCCGTGCTCGCCGCGCGTTTTGCAGATCACGTCCAGCTCACCGGCCTCACTGGCCTGCCCGATGACCCGGATGCCCAGCATCCGCGCCACTGCCGCCACCGCAGGCTTCACGCGGCCATTGCGGGCCAGGTTGGCCAGCGATTCCAGCGAGAAGAGCAGATGGGTGTGCTTATGGTAGCGCAGCATCTCTTCACAGATGGCGTCGAACTCCTTGCCGGCAGCCAGCTCATCCCGCAGATGCTCCGCCAGCAGGACCTGCTCCGGGCCGGTGGACAGGCTGTCCAGCACAAAGACCCGCTTGCCGGGGTTCTCCTGCTGGTATTCCTCCGCCGCCAGCTGGGCCGCATTGCAGCTGCCCGACAGCGTACCGGTGATGGTGATGGCGTACACTTCATCGGCTCCCTCGTAAGCGGCCAGCCAGTCGCCGACGTTGGGGCAGGACGTCGAGGTCTTTCCTTTATAGGTGCGCAGGGTCGTGGCCATGCCCACCGCATCCAGCGTGCCGTCATCGTGGTATTCCTCGTGATCGGTGATGATCTTCAGGGGCACACAGGCAAAATCCACGCCATCCAGTGCATACAGGCTTGCGGCAGAATCCACAACGATCCGGGTCTTCATAAGCAGTATCTCCATTCCAGCGGCAAAATCCGCCGCATTTTTTCATGTTGTCGAAGCTATGATATCAGTTTTTCAAAAACCTGTCAACCGTTTCTGAGGAATCTTCCAAAAGTTTTCATAAGACGGTTGACCCTGCCGGAAAAATACGCTATACTATCCGCATGAACAATGAATCCAACCGCCGCATAGCGGCCTGCGCCGTGGATTTTGCCCTACCGCGGTACGCAGAACTGCCTTCCGTCGGGCTGTATCTCGACCAGACCGTCCAGTACGTCAACGGGTATTTTCGTGCATTTCCGGGGGTGGAGCTCACGGCTTCCATGGTGAGCAACTACGTCAAGAAAGGGATCATCGGCCACCCCATCAAGAAAAAATACACCCGTGAGCAGCTGGCCGGCCTGATCTACATCGTCGTCTCCAAAACGGTGCTCTCGATGGAAAACATCGACACCCTCTTCAAAATGCAGCGCCAGTACTACTCTGCCGCGCAGGCCTACGACTATTTCTGCGAGGAAGTGGAAAACTGCCTGCCCTATGTGTTCGGCCTGACCCACACCATCCGGGATCTGGCCGCGGATGCCGGAGAGGAGAAGCTGCTGCTCCGCAGCACCATCATCGCCGCCGTCAACAAGATGTTTCTTGACTGCGCATTTGCCGTCATGCACCAGGAGCAGGCTCTCTGGCCGGACATCCTGGCGGATCTGGCGTAAGACATGCAAAAGAAAAAGCCACGCTTTCGCGTGGCTTTTTTGCTTATCGATAAGATTTAGGTGTCCTGCAATTCCCCACGGCTGGCGGCCTTGAGGTATGCAAAGATGAAGCCGTCGAGGTCGCCGTCCATAACAGCGTCCACATTGCCGGTCTCATAGTTGGTGCGATGGTCCTTGACCATGGTATAGGGCATGAAGACGTAGCTGCGGATCTGGTGGCCCCAGGCGATCTCGTTCTGGACGCCCTTGATGTCCTCGATCTTGTCCATGTGCTGCTGCTGGGCGATCTGATACAGCTTCGCCTTCAGCATTTCCATGGCGTAGTCGCGGTTCTGGAACTGGCTGCGCTGGGTCTGGCAGCTGACCACGATGCCGGTGGGCTTGTGGATCAGACGGACAGCCGAAGAGGTCTTGTTGATGTGCTGGCCGCCGGCACCGGAGGAACGGTAGACCTGCATCTCGATGTCTTCGGGGCGGATGTCCACCTGGATGGTGTTGTCCAGCTCCGGCATGACTTCCAGCGAGGCAAAGCTCGTCTGGCGGCGGGCGTTGGCGTCAAACGGAGAGACGCGGACCAGGCGATGCACGCCGTTTTCGCTCTTGAGCAGGCCGTAGGCGTTGGCGCCCTTGACCATCATCGAAGCACTCTTCAGACCGGCTTCGTCGCCGTCCTGATAGTCCAGCACTTCCACGGTCATGCCGTGGGCAGCAGCCCACTTGTTGTACATACGGTACAGCATCTCGGCCCAGTCCTGTGCCTCGGTGCCGCCGGTACCGGCGTGGAAGGTCAGGATGGCGTTGCTGTGGTCGTACTCGCCGTTCAGCATGGTCATCAGCTGCAGCT
>OLGZ01001139.1_pt1 | contig 16411 bp, 14 predicted proteins | sample 1605981 | NCBI WGS metagenome assembly OLGZ01 (sample SAMN03283291) | human gut metagenome | biome: human-associated habitat; material: feces | host: Homo sapiens | place: Peru | collected 2012 | reverse complement strand
TGAAGACAAAAACTTAAACCTTTGGATTAAATTTATAAAAGATTTAGAGGTGAAGCATATGGCTGATAATGAAGAAAAAGATGAGAAATTAGAAGAGACAATAAAAGCAATACAAGAAGCAAAAAAGAAGTACGAAGAACTATGTCAAGATGAACATGCAAGATACATAGCAGAGCTAAGAGAAAAATACGTAGAGGAAACAGCTTCTGTAAAGCAAATGGGATATGAAGAAGGAGTAAAAAAGACAGCAAAGATTATGAAAGAAAAGAAGTATCCAATTGAAGAAATTATGCAAATTACAGAATTAACTAAGGAAGAAATAGAAAAACTATAAATATAATGTTCTTTTAATTGTAGTACAACGAAAATTCGTAATCTATAATAATTCAAAGACAGACGAAAATTAAGAAAAACGTCAATAGAAAAAGAAAAATACATATAAAATCTTTATATGTGTTTTTCTTTTTTATTATTTAATCAAGTTACTGATAATATTCCATCTAATTCAATGGAATAAGCTAATGAAGATTTAAACTAGCGGAATCTCGCGAGTTTAAAAATGATACAGGCAATAATTCATTTACAATGAGTACATCAAGATTTAGTAATCCATATAGGCAAAAAAATAAACATTGCAAAAAATATTATTATTTAGTATTATGCAAATATAAGCAAAATTGTGCGAAAATACAAAGGAGGAAAAAAATGAAGAAAAACAAAAAAATTATAATTGCTTGTTCGATTGTTATAATAATCATAGCAATAGCAATAACCTCGGTGGTAATATACAATGTGACGAAAAATAGTAATGAGAACAAAGAAAAAAGTAGCAAAAAAGAAAAAACAGAAACATCAGACAATTCAAATAGTACAGTAAGAATGATAAAAGTAGAAGACGAAGAAACTGTAGAAGATGAAAACATTAAAGTAACCTTAGGAAAAGTAGCTACAGCAAACGAGCACATAGTAATAGAGTATGATGTTGAAATAAAAGTAGAAGATGAAAATTTAGAAACTAAACTTGGTGATCAAGTATCATTTACATTACCAAGAAGAATAATAATTGACGAAAAAACATTAACAACTATAGATGATGTCGTAGAATCAACTCAAATAGCATATAAAACTGATGAAGGAAAATTGAAAGTATATGATGTTATAGATATATATAATGAAGTAATCAATGATAGCTATGGACTAGATATACAAGTAAAAGATCCATACGTTGACAATAGTGATAACTATGGGGACGAAACTAGTTTGTTATCTCAAAGAATAAGAAAGCAACTAAAAAAATCAGAAACTGATGAAAATGCAACTACAATAGCAACATATGAAACAGAAGATTTAGATAAAATTACACCAATAATATATGAAGCAATTGAAACAGAAAATGGAATATTTATAAAAGGAACAATTGCATTAACAAATCTAACTGAAAAAGAATATGTAACTGCAATGCCTCCATCATTTTTAGATGTAAACGTCTTAGATCAAAATGGAGACACAATACTAGATGCGAAAAAAAGTGGAAAACTTACAATATTGGATGAAGACTACTACGAAGTAGAGAACAGTGATTTTTCGATTGATAAAGTAGAAACATATAGATTTGAAATAGAATTTTTATTAGGATTATTCGGAGACGAGTTAGAAAACGAGCAAGTAAAAGTACAACCATATTTTTCAATGCCAGTTAACTTCTATCAATACATAGATAATAAAAAAACATACTCAATAGATGAACAAGAAAATATTGAAGAAAATGATAATGGAGGGAAAGTAGAAGTAACTAAAATACAAAAAGAAAACGATATATTAACAGTATACTTTACTGAAACAGGATTTATAGATAATCAATCAATTATAATACTAAAAAATGATAGTAGTTATAAAAGACCAGATAAAATTGAAAGAATAGAAGGAAACCAGTATAAGGCAGAATTTACTTTAGATAACGAATATGATAAATATATTATTTTAGAAGGAACTAATCCTCAATTAGTTGGAGAAGGCATAGATTTAAATATACAATAAAAAATAAAGATAGCAAGATAGTGGGAATAAAAGACCATTATTGTGCTATCTTTATTTTGCGTCAAAAGCAGTATTATTTTTTACCATTTTAATTAAAAAAGTAGTTTCTTTTCACATAATACTATGATATAATAACCACGAAATTATCCAATGTTTGGGGGATGTTAAATGGTAATAAAAGATTATTATAAAATATTGGGGTTTGAGAATAGTAGAGTTAGCTTGGATGAAGTAAAAAATGCATATAGAGAACAAGCAAAAAAGTATCATCCAGATGTAAATAGAAATAATAAAAAAGCAGAAGAAAGATTTAAAGACATAAGCGAAGCATATAATACACTATCAGATGGAAAGAAAAGAAGAAAATACGACAGACTATGGTATTATTACATAGGAAGAAAAAATAAACAAAATGAAAAATACAGAGATGCAAAAGTAAAAGACTTTATGAATTTATTTTTTGGCGAAAAGAAATCTGATGAAACTCAAAACGTAAAATTTAGAGGAGAGCCAGAAAAAGGAGAAGATATATACACAGAAGTAACATCAACAATAACAGAAGCATACTTTGGAGTTACAAAAGTTTTAAACTTTAAAACAGTAGATGGTGGAAACAAAAAAATAGATGTTAAAATTCCAGCAGGGATTAGAAACAATGAAAAGATTAGAGTCCTAGGCCAAGGAAAAGCTGGAAAAAATGGAGGAAAAAACGGAGATTTATTCATAAGAATTAAAATAAAAGACAGCCAAAATTTGAAATTAAATGGAATAGATCTTTATACAGAATTGCCTATAACACCATGGGAATCAGCACTTAGCACAAAAGTTGCAATAACTGGAATAGATGAAGAAGTGATGGTTGATGTTCCAAAAGGAATACAAAGTGGTGAGAAAATAATAATAGATGACAAAGGATACAAAGATGGAAAAGGCGGAAGAGGAAAATTAGTTGTTGTTGTGAAAATTATGATGCCAACTACAATTAATGAAGAAGAAATGAAATTACTAAAAAAATTAAAAGATATAAGTAATTTTAATCCAAGAAAAGCAAAAGCCTTATGATTGTTGACATAAAAGATAAAAGGTTGTATAATTAAACTATGTTTGATTATACGAAAGATAAAATACAAATTATTTTGTATAGAAGGGGTGTAAAATGGAAGAAATTTTTGGAAAGCACTTTAGTATTACTGAACCACAATCTATAAACACAGTAATATATAAAGTAAACAAAACAGAAAAAGAATTTTTAGACAAATCACCAAAATTTACAATTGAAAGACTAAGATATTCGGAAGAATTTGTTGGAAACAACAAAAAGAAAACATTCTTTTTAATGGACCCAGCACCAGAAGGAAATGAATTAGTAATATTCTCTTTTGGAAAAGATAGAGTAGTTGTAAATAATGGTTTTTTAGAAACAAAAACAAATATAGTCAGAGTTTCAAACACTCCTGTTCCAATGAGATTCGAGACATTATATAACGAACAAGAAACAGAGTTCAGAGATTTTGAATATACACCAAATTTAAAAAGACCAATAACAATAATAGACCCAGATACTACAGATGAAGTAAAGCCAAAATTATATTTTGACGAGAAAACAAATGAAGTAAAAGGAAAATGTACATTACAAGCAAATAAAACGTACGTAATGTTTGAAATTACAGATAAGAAAGATAGAAACTAGCGAAAGGGGAAAGTTATGGAAATGCAAAATACTAATGCTCAAACTGAGAATAGTAAAAAATATTATGTAAATCCAGAAGAAGCACAAAAATTAATGGCAGCAACAGATGAATGTATAGTAATAGCCACAAATCAAAGAGAAGTTGCACCAGCAGGATTTGAAACAAGTTATAAAGATGTAACAAGTGCAACAGTTCAACCTGCAGCAAAAATAAAAGAAGGAATTAAACCAGCAGAGCAAGGAGATTCACTTGTTCCAGTAACTGCTGCCGAAATGCACAAAAACGGTGTGAAAATCGTAGTAGACAGACGTATTGGAAGAGCAGAACAAGTAAAACAAGTTCCTGAAAATGAAACACAAAAAGCTGCAAGAGAAAGAGCAGAACTTGAAAAAAGCGCTCAAGAAAAATACGAACAAAATAATCCAACAGAAAGATAGGCAATAATAACCAAAGAAAAGGATGAGATAATATGAAATTTCAAGAAAAAATTTCAAGAGCCATCAAAAAAATAAAAACAAAGTTAATAGTAAGCTTCATACTATGGTTAATTTTAATCATAGTATTTGTTGCGCCTATGAGCTTAGCTGTTAGAGATGCATTTTCAGTATCAGACAGTGGACAAAGATGGGCAAACCTATTTGAATCATTAGGAACATATATTGTAAAACCATGGGAAGCAATTGGACTATGTATTGCAGGAGAATCACATGGAATGTTCTGGGCAACAATATGGAGATTTACTTTTGTTTATGCAGTGGCAGTAATAATTGGAATTATAAAAGCTACACCAAAACATGAATATGATGGAATAGAAAATGGATCAAGTGATTGGTGCTCAAACGGTGAAGAATATTCAATTTTAAATAATAAACAAGGTATAATACTAGCCGAAAAAGAATTCCTACCAGTTGATAAAAGAGGAAACGTAAACGTATTGGTAGTTGGACGGTTCTGGTGCTGGTAAATCTGCATCATACGTTATTCCAAACGCATGTCAACAATTAGGATCATACGTATTTACAGATCCTAAAGGAGAATTATACGACCAAACAGCAGGTTTCTTAAGAGAAAAAGGATATAAAATTAAAGTTTTAAACTTAGTAAGACCTGAAAAAAGTGATGGATACAATCCATTACATCACATTAGAAATCAGATAGATGTTGATATAATTGCAAACACAATTGTTAAAGGACAAAAAGATGCAGCTAGCTCATCAGATCCATTCTGGGATGATATGGCTGAAATGTTATTAAAATCTTTAATATATTATTTAAGAGAAGTCAGACCACCAGAAGAACAAAATTTAGCCAGCTGTGCAGAGCTTGTAAGAGCAGCAAACAATAATGGTGGAGATAACTTACTTTCAAATTTGATTAATCAGTTACCACATCAACATCCAGCAAGAACAAATTATAGATCAATTGAAGTATCATCAGATAAAACATATGGATCAATTTTATCATCACTACAATCTAAATTAGGTAAATTTGATTCAAAAGCAATCGCAGAATTAACATCAACAAATACAATAGATTTCGAAGAAATAGGAAAAGAAAAAACAGCATTATATGTTATATCATCAGATACACATGCTGCATATGATTTCTTATTAACAATATTCTTCTCACAAATGATACAAAGATTATATGATTTTGCAGATGAATGTGGCGGAGAATTACCAGTGCAAACATTTTTCATACTTGATGAGTTCGCTAACATAGGAAAAATACCAGATTTTGATAAAAAAATATCAACATCAAGAAGTAGAAAAATATCATTTAGCGTTATTTTACAGAACCTAGATCAGCTAGAAGCAGTTTATAAAGAGTCACATGAAACAATCTTAGGAAACTGTGATACACACGTATTCCTAGGAAGTAACTCACAAAAAACAGTTGAATATTTTTCTAAAGCATTAGGTGAAAAAACAATTTATAGAGAAAGCGAATCAATAAATAAAGATAGAAACGACTGGAAACAAGGTAAAAGTGTTTCAGAACAAAATATGGCAAGAGCTTTGCTTACACCAGATGAATTAAGAAGACTAGATGTAGACCAATGTATTATTTATGAAAAAGGTTTAAAGCCAATTAGAGCTCAAAAATACTATTATTTTAATCATCCAACAGAAAAACAGATTAGACCTTTTAGAGTAGACCATAACGATCGTGAGGTTACAGATAGAGGAAAATGGAGAACGTATAATCCATATAATCCATATGAAGAAAAAAGAGAGACTGTAGAACCTACAAAAATAGAATCATTAGATGATTTATTTGCTGATGATGAACCAAAAAAAGAAGAAGCTCCAAAAGAGGAAAAAAATAATAACAATGTACAACCAATTCTTGATTTATCAAGTTTGGATATGCCACCAGAGTTGCCAATGGAACCTGTTGAAGAACCTAAAGTAGAACCTCAAACAACCCAAGAAAAGCTAGATTTACAAAAAGAAATGGAAGCAAAATTTGATGAATTATTCGGAACACTAAATGACATAGATTAAAAACAAAATGATTAATAAAAAAATAGAATTTATACAATATAAAAACAAATGTTTTGAAAAAATATTGACTGAAAAATATCGATTTGATATAATTTAGTCAATATTTTTTTGCCTTAAAAAAGGTTACGCAAAAAGTCTTAGAATACAAGTGATTTGCGCAAAAGATAATTTTTGCATACAAATACCACAAACTTAAATTAGAAGGTATTGATGGAGGGAAAAATGAAATTCGTACATTTAGCAGATTTGCATATGGATGCCAAATTTGATTCATTAAGTTCAATAGATGGATTACCACAAAAAAGAAGAATGGAACAAAGAAAAGCAATAAAAGAAGTTGCAGAATATATTAAAGAAAATGATATAAAATTACTACTAATTTCAGGTGATTTATATGAACAAAATTATATAAGAAAATCAAGTATAGAATACATAAACAAGATATTTGAAGAAATACCAGACACAAAAATTTTCATAACACCAGGAAATCACGATCCATATATAAAAAATTCATTTTATGCTACATATAAATGGGCACCAAATGTCCATATTTTCAGCGAGAATATCGAAAAAATCGATTTTAATGGAATACATATATACGGATTTGGATTTACTGATTTTTATTGTAAACATTCAGAAATTGAAGAAATTGAGATTGAAGAACCAGACGATATAAATATCTTAATAACACACGGTTCATTGGATGGAGGTTCCGATGAACAAAGAGAGTACAATCCACTAAGACAAACTAAGTTAAAAGAATTAGGATTTGATTATATTGCATTAGGACATATTCATAAACCATACTACAATGAAGAGAAAAATCAAAAGATTTTTTATCCAGGTTCAACAATAAGTTTAGGATTTGACGAATTAGGAAAACACGGAGTGCTTGTTTGCGATATTGAAAAAGATAATCTTAAAGTAGAATTCAAAACAATTGATAAAAGAGAATATGCTGAACTAGAAATTGATATTTCAGAAATGAGTTCAAACGAAGAAGTAATAGAAGAATTTGAAAAATTACTTTTAAAACAAAGCAATTTATATAAAGTAATTTTAACAGGAAAAAGATTCTTCCCACTGGATTTGGACGAAATAAAAAAAATGGTTCAAACCGAAAATATTGTTAAAATTAAAGATAAAACAAAATTAGGAATTAACATTGAACAAATAGCAAACGAGAACAACATAAAAGGAATATTTGTAAAGAATATGTTAGAAAAGAAAGAAAAAGAAAACCTAGACGATGACTTTATTGAAAAAGCAATAGAAATAGGATTAGAGGTATTGTAATGAAAATAGAAAACTTAAAGGTAAACGGATTTGGAAAATTAGAAAATAAAGAAATAAATTTTTCGAATGGCATAAATGTAATTCAAGGAAATAACGAAGCAGGAAAATCAACATTACTAAAGTTTATAACATCAATGTTTTATGGAACAGCTAGAACTAAAAATGGTAAAAATATATCTGATTTCGAAAAATATAAACCATGGGGAAAAGAGGAGTATTCAGGCAAAATTACATATACATTAGATAACAATGAAGAATATGAGGTATATAGAGAATTCAAAAAGAAAAGTCCAATAATTTATGATGAACAAAAAAATGATATAACAAAAAATTATCAAATTGACAAAAATAAAGACAGTATGTTTTTTATAGAGCAAACAGGAATAACAGAAGAAAACTTCTTCGCAAGCTGTGTAGCAGAGCAAGAAGGAGTAAGGCTTTCAGCCAATATGAAAAATTCAATAATACAGAAATTAAGTAATATTGTTTCAAGCGGAAGCGAAAATATATCATACAAAAAAACACTAGACAAATTAAACAAAAGACAACTAGAAGAAATAGGAAGTTCAAGAAGCGCAGGAAGACCACTTAATTTAGTTGAAGAAGAAATCGAGAAAAAAGAAACAGAGAAAAAACAAATTGAAATATACAAAGACAAAAAATATCAAGTTGAAAATGAAAAAGAAAATATTAAAACAGACATACAAGAAAACAGAACAACTTTAGATTTACTAAGACAACAAAAAATTAATTTAGAGAAAACTCAACTAGAAAAGGAAAAAATCAAAATATTTGAACAAGCCTTAGAAAAAGAAGAAGAAAGCCAAGAAAAAATTAAAAAAGAAATAGAAGAACTAAACAATGAAAGACAAGAAAATTTAAAAACAAATAAAATAGGATATTACATTTCTATCTTGGCAATAATAGTAATAACAGTACTTGCAGTAGCTATAAAACAATATTTAATACTTTCACTAAATGCTATTCCAGTTATAGGGTTTATAGTAACAGCATCAATTCAAAATAAAAAGAAGAAAGAAATAAAAAGAAACAGTAAAAAATTATATCAAGAAAAAACAAATCTTGAAGAAGAACTAGAAAAAATAAAAAAAGAATGTTCAAAAAAACAACAGGAAATTGAAGAAAAGAAAGCAGAGATATTTGAAAAACAAAAGCAAGAAGAAAAAAATATAATAAAAAAATTCATAAATAAACTTGACGAAGAAACGATTCAAGATATTTTATCCACAAAATATGAAAACATTGTGGAATTCATAGATGAAAAAGAGAGAGAACAGACAGAATTTAAAATTACAGAAAAAACAATAGAAGTAGACAATCAAAGCATTATAAAAAAATTAGAAGATTTAGTTGAAATTGATGAAGAGCTAGAAAACCTTTATGAAAAAAAAGATGAACTATTACAATTAAACAATATGTATGAAATGGTAAAAGAGCAAATCGAAAAATCATACCAAGAAATGAAAGAAAATATAACACCAGATTTTATTGAAGAGTTAAAAAACATACTAAAAAAAGTTACAAACGGAAAATATGAAAACATATACCTAGACAACGAGAATAACTTATTAATAGAAGTTGAAGGCGGACAATATATGCCAGTAGATATGCTAAGCTCAGGTACAGTTGATCTTATATATTTAGCATTACGAATTAGTGCAGCAAAAGAAATATCAAAAGAAACAATGCCAATCATAATGGATGAAAGCTTTGCATATTATGATAAAGAAAGAATGACAGAAATTTTAGAATATCTTTCAGAACTAGAAAATAGACAAATTCTAATATTCACATGCTCAGATAGAGAAGAAAAGATTCTAGAAAAAGAAGTAATAAAGTATTCAAAAATAGAATTATAAAAACATTTTTTGAAAAAAATAAAAAAAAATTAAAAAAAATGTTGACAACTTAAGAAAAGTGGTGTAATATATAAGAGCAGTCGCGTTAAGCGATATGAATTTGGGCTATTAGCTCAGGTGGTAGAGCACTTGACTTTTAATCAAGTTGTCCCGCGTTCGAGTCGCGGATAGCTCACCAAAGAATAAAGGAATTCTAATTTGAATAAAATTAGAATTCTATAATTTATGGCCCCGTGGTCAAGCGGTTAAGACACCGCCCTTTCACGGCGGAGTCATGGGTTCGATTCCCGTCGGGGTCACCATTGCCACTTTAGCTCAGCTGGCCAGAGCACCGCACTTGTAATGCGGGGGTCCCCAGTTCGAATCTGGGAAGTGGCTCCATACAAGGTCAATAGTTTTGAGGTTACTCTTAATTATTGGCTTTTTTTATATTTGTATTATTGCTAAAACAATATAAGTGTGATAATATAAAAGAAAAATGAAAGGAAAATATAGATGAACAAGGTTGTGTTGATTACGGGAGCTTCCAGAGGAATTGGCAGAGAAATAGCAATTGAATTGGAAAAAGTAGGATATCAGGTAATAGCTAATTACAATAAATCAGAACAAAAAGCAAATGAGCTACAAGTAGAATATAATGATATAGATATTTATAAGGCAGATGTATCTAATAGAAAAGAAGTCCATGAAATGATTGAATATGTATTATCAAAATATAAAAGAATTGATGTATTAATAAATAATGCAGGAATTTCGATGAGTGGAGTATTTACGGATGTTACAGATGAAGAATGGAATAGAATTATGAGTAATAATTTATATTCTGTTTTTTGTACAACACAAGAAGTATTACCAGATATGATTAATAGAAAAGAAGGATGTATTATTAATATTTCTTCTATATGGGGAATGGTAGGAAGTTCATGTGAAACAATATATTCAGTTACAAAAGCTGGAATTGATGGTTTAACAAAATCTCTTGCTAAAGAGTTAGGTCCTTCAAATATTAGGGTTAATTCAATAGCCCCAGGAATAATAGATACAGAGATGAATAATTGTTATACAGAGGAAGAAATCAAAGAGATTAAAGAAGAAATCCCACTTGAAAGAATTGGCAAAAAAGTAGATATTGCAAAATGTGTGAAATGGCTTATAGATGATGATTATACAACAGGCCAAGTTATTTCAATAAATGGCGGATGGGTTATAAGATAAATTATGATAATGAAAAAAGACTAAAATGAAAAACTTTAGTCTTTTTTTATTATATACTAATTATTTGATGTTAAATGTTTTCTATAATTACCAGAAATAATTTTTGGAAGATATGTTATTATTTTATATACAGCTAATCTTATTTTTTTACTCCATAAATATGTTTTTCTTAATTTTTTTGCGTTTCCAAGTGAAACTGGTTCGTCTTCTAAAGTTATTAATTCAACAGGCTTTTTTTCTATAAGAAATGAATAATTTTGACCATTATTATTATCCCATTCATTGTTTTCGTTACAAAAACAAAAATTAAAAGTATCAAATTCGCCTAATTCAATTTCAGTTTGAAAACCTAATTCTGTTTTAACCATACTAATATTTGTTTGATTTTCCCAATTATTGTTAAATCCATAATGTATAAATACTTCTTTTGATTCATCTTGAAAAAATTTTCCTGTATAAGATATCTTTATTTTGCTATTTTCAACGAGTTTATCTGTGTTGAAAAAGATATTTTTTACTAATTCCATTTTGAAACTCCTTATCTTTTGATATCGTCTATTATAATATTTTATTTTACAATATTCAAGTATTTTTTATAAAAAAATGTAAAAATATAGATGATGAATTATGCAAATTACAATTTTAAAACAAAAATGAATAAAAAAGCCTTAAAAACATATTAATTATAAAGAAAATTTATTAAAAAAGATTGCCAAATTCTTGAAAATATGGTATTATATAAGGTGAGAAAAAAGGAGTTTTTGTATGGTAGATTTGGATGTAAAAGAAAAAGAAGCAGAAAAATTAGAAGAAAACAAAGTTGAAGAACAAAAAGTAGAAATTCCCAAAGAGTTATCTTTAAATTTAAACAATAAAAAAAATGGAAAAAAATGGGGGATAATAATAGCAACTATTGTATTATTACTCCTTATAATAATGTTTTCAACAATATTTGCATTGATAAATGTGAATAATAACAAGATATTAAAAGGCATATTCATAGAAGATATTGAAGTGTCTGATTTAACAAAAGAAGAAGCTCAAAAAATGTTTGAAGAACTTATATCGAAAAAAATGGAAAATGAGATTGTTTTTAAATATAAAGAATTAGAAACACCAATTACTTATGAAGCATTAGAAGTTAAGTTCAATATAGAAAATGCAATTGAACAAGCATATAACATAGGAAGAGATGGAAATTTATTTGAAAATAATTTTAATATATTAAAAACTTGGATAAACGGAGAAAAAGTTAAGTTAGATCATTCTATAGATGAAGATGTTATAAGACAAGTGAGTGAAAATATAAATAATACTTCAGAAGATGCCGTTGTTGAGCCAAGTTATTATATTGAAGATAATAATATTATAATTACAGCTGGAAAAAACGGAATAAAAGTAGATGAAGATATGCTAAAACAAGAAGTAGATAAAAATATTAGTATAAATTCAGATAATAGTGTTGTTATAGAAGTACCAGTTGTAAGTTCTGAACATGGTAAGATTGATTTAGAGAAGATTCATAATGAAATATATAAAGAAGTAAAAGATGCATATTATGTACAAAATCCTTTTACAATATATCCTGAAGTTAATGGTGTAGATTTTGATATGGAAAATGCTAAAACAATTATAGCTGAAAACAAAGAAGAATATACTATACCTTTAATAATAACAAAAGCACAAAAGACAACACAAGATATAGGAACAGAAGCATTTCCTGATTTATTGGCAACATTTTCAACAAAGTATAATGCAGGAGATAGAGATAGAACAACAAATTTGATACTAGCAGCACAAAAAATAAATGGAACAGTTTTATTACCAGGTGAAGAATTCTCATATAACAAAACTGTTGGAGAAAGAACAATAGAAGCAGGTTATAAAATGGCGGCAACATTTTCAAACGGAAAAGTTGTAGATGGACTAGGCGGAGGTATATGTCAAATTTCATCAACATTGTATGATGCAGTTGTTATGGCAAATTTGCAAATAACCAAAAGAAGAAATCATCAATTTATAACATCATATTTGCCTGGTGGAAAAGATGCTACAGTTGTATGGGGATCACAAGATTTTAAATTTATAAATTCTAGAAAATATCCAGTAAGAATTACAATGTCGGTATCTGGAGGAACAGCAACAGCACAAGTATGGGGATTAAAAGAAGAAGTAGAATATGATATTACAATAGAAAGTCAGAAAACTGCAACAATAGCATATACAACTCAATATATAAATGATCCATCATTACCAGAAGGAACACAAGTAGTAAAACAAAATGGAAGTAATGGAAGCAAATATGAAGCATATAAAGTTATGAGATTAAATGGAGTTGTTGTTTCTAGAACACTTCTTTCAAAAGATACGTATAATGCGAAACAAAAGATTGTAAGAATAGGTACTAAAAAATAAGTAATTAACAAATGAAAAAATGAGTTTAAATAGAAGAATTTTCCAAGGAAAGGATGTAGAAAAAAATGAAAAAATTAATATTAAAAAGAATAATACTAATTTTAACTATTATAATGCTTTTAAATACAAACATATCAATATTAGGGTATGGACTAAAGTGTTATGCAGAAGATAATTCTAAAAATAATAGTGAAACAAAAAATGTAGAAATAGTTACATATTTTAAAAATGAAAATGGAAAAAATGTTAATGAGATATCAAAAAGCATAAATGATACAGAAATAAAACTTTATGCTCAAATCTCTGTAAAAACAGAAGGATATTTTAATGGAACATTAGAGTTGAAGGATAGTAATTTCAATATAGAAAATGAGATATTATCTAATGGTATTTCTAGTATTAGTGAAAATAAAGTTTATTTGAAACAAATTAATGCTGGAGAAACTGTAAATATTGATGGATCAAATCCTGATCCGTACTGTTTCGTACCACACAATCCCATTCATCAATGATAATGATAAATTTCTGTCCTGTCTTATCCTTAACCCGTGAAAGCCCATCCGGCAAAGATCTTACATCCTCAGACAAAATTTCCGGATAAATTTCCCTCAATTCATCCAATACTATCCTGGTAATATATGCTACAACATTTTCTGCTTCCTCACAGTTGGTCAGAAACCATTGTACATCTACATGGATCACATCATATTTATTAAGATTCTTTTCATATGATGAAACTGTACTTATCTCATAATTTTTAAAGAGCTCTTTGGAATCACATCCCCTGCTGTAATAAGCAGAAAGCATGTCTGCAGTCATGGACTTTCCAAAACGTCTCGGACGGCTGTTACAGATAAATTTTGATGTGGTATTTATCACCCGGTTGGTGTATTCCAGCAAACGGGTTTTATCAATATAAATTTCTGAATTGACTGCCTCTGAAAAAGCCCCGTTATCCGGATTCAAAAATCTTCCCATAAGTACCTCCAAAAAATAATCCGCTATACTATGCATCTAGTATAACGGATTACTCTTAAAAAAACAATTATATTGCCGAGTCCCGATCCCCCATACCGTTTTACTCACACGCAATATAGATGTCCATGCTTCCCCATTCGTCTCATAGCATGGAATCACTCCACTTTCGGTGTGAACCAGCCCATTCACTCTCATAAAAGAATCAAGTGTCTGGTATGCAGACGGTATTGTAACAAACGGATTCTCAAACCTTCCGGTTGTATTCCCACCGGAAGAACCCAGACAGCCGTGCTCTTTTGCCACAAGCTGCATATTATAAATCAGGATTGAAATAAACTTTTGAGGCAATGACAACTATTACCGGTAATCCCCAAACACCTCCAGATAGCTCCGCTTCCCCATGCCTCCACAAGTCCCATTTGACTGAATATGTTGGCAATACCTTTATTCCGGATAAATTTACAGATAGGTATCTTCAAACTGACCTACCGGAATCGGCTTTGAAAAATAATACCCCTGATATATTCCGCATCCCATCTGGGTAAGCTTATCAATTTGTTCCTTTGTTTCAACGCCCTCCGTGATAACGGAAAGACCAAGTGTTTTGGTGAGTGATATGATCGTATTTATAATAGACATACTTCTCTCTAAGCGTTCCGGCCGGGTTGTCCTTAAAAATCCCATATCTATTTTCAGCACATCCACGTCCATATCCTTTAGCGTATTAAACGAAGAATAGCCGCTTCCGAAATCATCTATTTCCACCTGAAAGCCGGATTTCCTGAACCGTTCAATCATTTCAAGTTCCCCTGCGGTTCCGGTCATAATTGCGGTTTCCGTAATTTCCAGTTTCAGTGTGGAAGGAATGATTTTATAGGTTTCAACAAGACTGGTAATTGTTTCATATACATCCATATAGTAAAAATCCTTGGTCGAAATATTTACGGATATATACAGATCGTCCCGCCCGTCTTTCTGCCATTGTGCAAGTTTTTGTACGGCAAGTTCCCACACAAACCGGTCAAGCCGGTAAATCAGACCTGTTTTTTCAAAAACTTCAATAAAATCCCCCGGAAAAATCAGACCGCGTTTCGGATGCTGCCATCGGACAAGAGCCTCTGCCCCCAGTAATTTTCCTTCCGATGTCACCTGTGGCTGTAAATACATGCAGAACTGTTTTTCAGCAAGTGCTTGATCAAAATCACCCACCAGCTGCTTTTCGGCAACGGTATCATGAAATATCGTGTCGCTATAGTATGCAATTGATTTATCATAATTTTCACCCAGTGTCTTTATTGCAAGATTGGCTTTATCACACATAATGGATACTTCTTCATTCCGGTCTGTGATTTCATAAACACCGACATAAATATGAAGATGATACAGGTCATTGTTGAATGCACGCCCCATGGTCTGTATTGCATCCATAAAATCCTGCTCTTTAAATTCTTCTTTTGGGATGCATATTGCAAATTTATCACCACCGGTGCGTCCATAGACACTCCTTTCCCCACATTGTGCTTTAAGAAGATCTGCTTCCATTTTAAGGACTTCGTTTCCTTTTTCAAGACCAAAGAGATCATTGACCAGTTTAAAATCCTTGATATTGGAACAGATCAGCAGCCACTCTTTATCCGGATTCTCATTTAAAATTTCCGATGTTTTCTGGGCAAAATAATTCTTATTATACAATCCGGTAAGCGTATCATGTGTTGCAAGGTATTTTTCTTTTTCAAACGCCATATGTTTCTCCGTATTATCAATAAGATTCAGGAAAAAACCTATGTATTCATTCTTTTTATCAAACAGTTTTCTGTATTCGACATCGAAATAATACGTTTTGTTGTCAATAATGGTTTGACCACTCCATGCAAGGGAGGCAGAATTGTTGATGTCATGTCCTTTTATCCAGCCCTGTACATTCTCCGAGATCCCGGAAAGGGAATCCCGTGAACTGTTAAATATTTTCAATGCACGCTCATTGGCATACACACATTCGTTATTTATATCAAAACATATCACAGCGTTATTCATTTCGGTTACAACGATGGACAGTGTTTTATCTACAAGTTCACGCGGAGAACGGTACAGCGTCAGGTAACAGATCAGTATTGATGTGCATACCAAAAAAGGAAGTGACACATCAATCGGAAATTCTGAAATTCCATATATCAATTTTAATACCGTGATCACACACATTAACACAAGTATCGGCAAATATTTCTTACGGTAAAAATCCGGTATCTGCCTAATTCTGATTATAAACGATGCAATAATACAAACTACCAGACCATATGCAAACACATAGTGAAAGTAAAAAATAATGGATTTGTCGGCTACATGATACATATCAAAATTCGGGAAGTGCACAGTTTCTATCGTAAATACGTTA
>OLGZ01001138.1_pt1 | contig 16412 bp, 15 predicted proteins | sample 1605981 | NCBI WGS metagenome assembly OLGZ01 (sample SAMN03283291) | human gut metagenome | biome: human-associated habitat; material: feces | host: Homo sapiens | place: Peru | collected 2012 | reverse complement strand
AGTGGATGTCTAAATCCTTAAGTTGATGCCATTGGGATTCCAAACGGAATCCTTTTAATCATCATTTTGACTTTCTGCTGTCTGTACTGTAAAACGAATAGAACCAATATATTTAGATTCTCCACTTGCACTCTTTTCAGTGAAAGTAATCACATATGATCTACCACTTGATAAACCACTGATTGTCGCACCACTGCCGCAGCTTACTGTCTGACTATTACCATTACATGAAACTATCATTGTATGACCGCTAGGACCAGATGTGCTGACATTGACAGATGTTGCTGAAATAGTAGAACCATTCGCAACTGCTGCGCCGTTCGCATTGACGCTAAATTTTGCAGTACCTAGTTCGCTTGTTCCGCTACTAGATAATCTCACTGACTTCTTATTAGAAGTTGTGTCACCGCTCTTTAGTTTATAATAACCAGTCACTGTATAAGTTTTTCCTGATTCAGCACGGTATTCAAGTGTACCGCTTGTTGAAGATAATGTTTCAGTTCTAGAAGAAGAACCATCACTGATTTCTACAACACAGCTGATTTTACCTTCAAATTCAGGATCATAAGAACCGAATGTGACAGAAATTGAATTGTTGGAATTTAAAGAAGCGTTAAATGATTTTAATTCAGGTACTTTGTATTCATCTGCATAAGAAGAACCATCATCCACACCACTAGGGCCATGACCTTTAACAAACCATGCAGTCATAATCTTATCTGATGGTGTAGAAGAACTTGGAGAAACATAAGGATATGCACCCTTAACCATACGTGCCTGTTCAACACTGCTAGGTGTTTCATAACTATTCTGTAACTTACGAGTTGCAAGCTTCTTCGCAATCTTTGCGGCAATAGTCTTTGCATCATTCATACCACTTGCAAGATACTTATGTTTCTTTGTAGATATTTCTCCAGGGAAACCATTCCAGCAAGCCCATGCATAATCAGGTGAATAAGCACATAACCAATGGTCTTTGTCCTTACCAGCGAGTGCAGGGATCGTTGCATCGAAGTTTGAAGTACCAGTTTTAGCACCAATCTGACTTCCAACATCAAATGCTGAATAACTGTTATTACTCTTAACATAGCTTGTCATAACCTGACGAAGTAAGAAAGCAGTAGAATCTTTCATGCCTTCACTTGCCTGTTTCTGGATATCATCATCAACGTTGATTGTTTCACCAGTTGTATTAATGACAATCTTCTGGATTGTATGAGGTTTGATATAAGTACCACCATTTGAGATTGCTGCATAAGCGGCTGCCTGCATTGTAGGAGTTGTACCATATTTCCATCCACCGATGGCATAGTTCAAGTTGAAATCTTCATCGTCCATGTTATAACCAAGACCTTTTAAGAAGCTTACAACCTGATTATTACCAACCTTTTTCACAACACTATTTAAAGTATGGATGGCTGCTAAGTTCCAAGAATTTGCGAGTGCATCTTCTAGAAGTACATCATCATGGTAGTTGTTATCCCAGTTCTTTGGATGCCAGCTGCCTTGAGTGAATTCTGAGTCATCTACTGTATGTCCACTAGACCAGTTCAGATATTCAAATGCTGTTGCATAGTCAACAATAGGTTTAATAGAAGAACCTGGCTGTCTTCTGTTTTTTAATGTATAAGCATAATCTAGATAAGTTGCATCTGAGTTATTCGCACGATAATTCTTTGCAGACATAAGGCCGATAATACGTCCTGTTTTTGATTCGAGTACTGAAGCAGCTGCCTGCATATCATGATCAGTGAATCTATAATCCTTACTTAATGATACATCATCAAGATACTGCTGCATATCATGATCCATGTAAGTATAGATTGTCATCTTAGTTTTGTTAGGATCATAACCTAACTCTTGTACTTCTTGAGTAACACGGTCAACATAAGAAGCATATTTACCATTTGTCTGAATTGGATCATTCTTTAAAATGTTTTCTACTTTTACGTTCTTCGCATCGTCTCTCTCTTTTGCAGTGATATATCCATGATCATGCATTAAGTTAAGAATGATATTTCTTCTTTTTGTTGCAAGAGTTAAATTCTTGAATGGGTCATATGAGACTGGTGAGTTAATAGTACCAGCAAGTAATGCTGCTTCTGGTAAAGTTAACTGATCAGGACTTTTACCAAAATAATAGTAGCTTGCCCCATAAATACCAATAGAACTATTTGCCTTACCGAAATAGATTTTATTGAGATAAAGTTCAAGTACTTTCTGTTTAGTAGTCTGCTGAGTCGCTTCAATAGAAAGAATGACTTCTCCAACTTTTCTTTCAATTGTTTTTTCTGCATCTGGATAATATGTTTTTTTGATAAGCTGCTGAGTAATTGTAGAACCACCGGCAACAGTATGACCAGCTAAGATATTTGTCATAAATGCTTTGATAATACGTGGAATATCAAAACCATTATGTACAAAATAACGTGAGTCTTCTGCAGAAATAACAGCATCAATCATAACTTCAGGAATATCATCATAACTTACATATTTCCCGATTGAACTGCCATACTTGTAATATGTTTCTCCATCTTGAGAAACCTGAGAAGAGTAGGAAGTTGTTGTAAGATTATCAATATCAAAATTGCTGATTTGCTGATAAATCTTGAATCCAAGGTAACCACTACCGCTCGCTACAAGAACACATAATGCGATAATACATATTTTGATTGTTTTCTTTATTTGTTTTGCGTCCTTGGTTGATTGAACCTTCATAAAGTGTCCTCCTTAAGGTAAAATTCATCGATTACATCTAAATAAGCCAATCTCGGCTGGTAGCCCTGCTTAATAAGATGTCCACTTTCTTTCACTTCATCATAACTTATATGCTGCTTCTTGTCATGAAAAAAGCGCTCTATCATAATTGAAGCATCCAGTAAATAGACTTCGCCCACAGATGTAAAGGCAATAATAATAAAGGCAATTCCTCCATGACGCTGCACACGTTCAAGATGATTGATCTGATGCTCTGAAATATTACGAAAAGGAAATCGTAATGATTTTGTTTCTTTGGCTTCGAAATCAATATATCTGCCTTTATAAATACCATTATAATCCGTAGTAGATGGCGCCTGGTAATATGCCTCAACTATACGGGCTTTATTTCGTGAAGGATAATCGACTTTTACAATCTGGATAGGCGTCGGTTTTTTATAGATGACAGCCTGATCAACAGATAAGTAATAGGTGTTAGATAGGTTGATGTCTTCTTCTAAGCTCATTCCACGAAAAGCAGTATAGTGCTTACTTGTAGAATTCTTAGGAATAGACACATTAACCGATGCCTTTTTCAGGTTTGGATAATTAACCATACTATTTCTCCTTTACCAAATCATTATAACATATTATTATTCAAAAAAAATGAAAAATGACTGAATCAGATTGATGAATACGCAGAAAATCGCTAAGATATTCTGAGAAGGTGATAAAAAATGAAATATCGTAAATGGATTTGTATGCTATGTGCCATTTTTTTGCTGAGTGCATGTGCAACAAAAGAACCAGTCAAAGAGGAAAAGAAGAAAGTTGTTTCTATTCCACAGCCCACACTTAATACTGAAGATGTTTCTGCAGTGGTGATGGATGCTGATACCGGAAAGGTCTATTATGCAAAAAATGAACAGGAATCACGTTATCCTGCTTCTACTATTAAACTTTTAAGTGCTCTCGTTGCGATTGATTATTATAAGGATAATGACGAACTGACTACACGTAATATTATGTCTTTACCAGATCGTGTATTTATTCATACAGCACCAGTTTATGATGGTGAAAGAATTCCTTTTAAAGATGTGATCCATGGAATGCTTTTAAAGAGTTCTAATGAAATGGCCCTTACCCTGGCCGAGAATTATAAGGGGGGTTATGATGGATTTATTGAAGCAATGAACAAGAGGGCTAAAAAGATTGGCTGTACGAAAGTAGATGTTTCTAATCCTCATGGACTAAGTTATGCAGATAAAGGATGGCTAAAAGAAACATGCAGTACAAAGGATATGGCACTTATTGCAAAAGAATTCTATAAGAATAAGAAATTAAGAAAAATCATTTCTACAGAAAGCTATATCTTTGAATCCAATCCGAATCGTGAAATGAAGAATGTAAGGATGACACAGAAAGATTCTACTTATTATGATAAGAGAGTTATTGGTGGTAAAACAGGCTTTACAAATCTTGCGGGCAGATGTCTTGTTACTTATTCTAAAGTAAAAAAGAAGACAATCATTACAGTTGTCTTTAAAGAAAACACACGTGGAGAAACCTATACAGATACAAAGAAGCTTCTTGACTATGTTAACGATCTATTAGCAGCATAAATAAAAATGCTGCTTTTTTTAAGCAGCATGAAGTAAAGTGCGAATTAGATCATAAAGATAAGGTTTATATTCTTCAATAGAACAAGGAATTTTATTTACTATACAGCTAAAGCATGTTGATCCAACAAGTTCTACAATAGTAAAGAATGTAATATCAATATTTTTAATATTTAAATTCTCTCTTTCAACGCCATCTTTAAATAATTCATAAAGACTCAAAGTATCTGTTTCTTTTAGAATCTTTGTAAGTTCCTGAGAATAAATACCAAGAGATAAATCTTTATTCATTAAAGTGAGAATTGTTGGATTAGCAACAAGGGCATTGATAACATGATCAATAATAAATATTAACGAATCTGCAAAATGAGTAATCTCATTATGTTTTTTTAACTCTTTCATTGCATTATCGAAAAGTTCGCTGCTGATTTCCTGAACTATCTGGTTCCTAATATCATATTTATCTTTGAAATATAAATAAAAAGTACCTTTTGCGACTTTTGCTTTATTTACGATATCAGAAATAGATGTATTATTAAAATTCCTTTCAGCAAATAGCGCAGTTGCACTTGCTAGAAGACGTTCCCTTTTTTCTTCTTTATTTTTCTCTATTTTAGATTTAATATCAGTCAGAGCATTCATATAAATACCTCCATTTAGAATTATACTAGCAATTGACCAAAAGTCAATTTTAACCTTCATGATCAAAAAATTAAATTCATTGTAATGAATTCGCTTACACTTACATTCTTTGAAATATTGAAAACGTATACATCAAAAAAGCATGAATTTATCAACTAAATTTAAATAAATTTTTTTATTTAAAACGCAAATATTTTATTGTATTTGGGAAATGATTATACTATACTTCTAGGTATAGGAGAGTGAAATAAATTATGGCAATGACAGATTATTTAAATGACATGCCTGCTCAGGGTAACCGTAAGGTTGTTCTAGTTGGTACAGGTTTTGTAGGTATGAGTATGGCTTATACTTTAATGAACCACAAGGGTATTGACGAATTAGTATTAGTAGACGTTAATACTGAAAAGGCAGAAGGGGAAGCAATGGACTTAGTTCATGGTTTACCATATGCAAACGGTAAATTAAAGGTTTATGCAGGTGATTATTCTGACTGTGCAGATGCAAACGTTATCGTTGTAACTGCTGGTGCTGCTCAGAAACCAGGTCAGACAAGACTTGAATTAGTTGCAATTAACACAAAGATCATGGCTTCAGTTGGTAAGTCTATTAAAGAATCAGGATTCAATGGTGTTATCGTAGTAGCATCTAACCCATGTGATATCATGACTTACGTAATGCAGAAGGCTACTGGTCTTCATCCATACCAGGTTCTTGGTTCAGGAACTATGCTTGATACAGCAAGATTAAGATATGAAATTGGTAACTTCTTCGAAGTAAACCCAGCTTCAGTTCATGGTTATATCATGGGTGAACATGGTGATAGCTCATTCGTATCTTGGACAAACGCTTATATCGGATGTAAATCACTTCTTGAAGTAGTAGAAGAAAGAAAAGTACCATTTGACCAGTTACAGAGAATCTACGAACAGGTTAGAGATGCAGCTTATGAAATCATCAACAAGAAGAGAGCTACTTACTATGGTATCGGTATGTCTCTTGCTAGATTAGTAGATGCAATCTTAAACAACGAAAATACAGTTCTTCCATTATCATGCTACCTTGAAGGTCAGTATGGTCATGAAGGTTTATATATCGGTGTTCCAGCAATCATCAATAGAGCAGGTATCCGTGAAATCTTAACATTACCTTTAACTGAATCTGATCAGGAAAAATTTGACAGATCTTGTAATACTTTACAGGAAATCATTGATACTACTGTAAAACCTATTCTTGAAGGAAAAGCATAACATTGATTTTCACTTAAACTCTTAGGCTCGCGCCTGGGAGTTTTTTTGCTTTACATTAAATTAAGGTTTATTATAGGAGAAGTGTGCTATAATACATGAACTAGGAGGAAATTTCATGAATAACAATGAATTTGAATATAGTGAAAAAACAAAGCGACGTGTTAGAGTTTTTAAAAGAATCTTATCTTTTATTGTTCTTATTCTTGCAATTGCCACAATGGTTGCTTTATTCTATGTAAAAAAAGAAAAGATGCGCGTGCGATTGTTCTTCTCACTATTACAATATATTGCAATGAGTATCGTTTTGATCTCACCAACACTCTTGAAGAAGTTTGCAAACTTTGAAGTACCAGTTGAAGTACATATCAGTGTTACAGCTTTTGCTTTTTTAGGATTAGTACTTGGTGATGGTTTAAACTTCTATGGAAAAATAGCCTGGTGGGATTCATTACTTCATTTCACTTCAGGAATCATTCTTTCATTTATTGCTTTATGGTTGCTACAGATGTTAGTCATGCGTACTAAATATCTATTTATGCATCGTGCTTTATTATATATATTTGTTGTTGCTTTCTCACTTGCTGTAGGGGCTGTATGGGAATTATGTGAATATACAGTTGATGATATCTTCCATACCAATAACCAGCAATATATGGCAACAACACGTGCAACAATTGTATCAAGTGATGATGAACCATTAGAAGGACATGAAGCACTCGCTGATACAATGAAGGATCTTGCACTAGATCTTGCAGGCGCTATTTTAGTTATTGGTTATGAGTGTTCTAAAAAAGAAATTACACAATATTATGTTTCTAAGAGAGACTAGTATTGGAATTATCACATCTTGGTGTTAGAATAGATGCGATTATAGGAGAAATATTTATGAAAGATATTGTTTTAGGTAAAAGAAAGCATTCTGGTCACCTTTCTGCACCAAAGAAAGTATCTCTTTCTTTCCTTGCAGTTATTATAATTGGCGCTATAGTACTTTCTTTACCATTTTCAAATAAAAAAGAAGCTGCAAGTTTCTTGGATAACCTCTTTATTGCAACATCTGCTGTATGTGTAACAGGGTTATCACCTTTGACAGTTGTGAATCAATATAACCTCTTTGGTCAGACAGTTCTTATTATTCTTGTTCAAATTGGTGGTCTTGGATTCTTAACTTTCTTATATCTTTTCTTGTTTCTTGCAAGACAAAGAATTACATTAAGTAGAAAACTTGTCTTTACTGAAGCACTCAATCAGAATTCTTTAAGTATGCTTCCAAGACTCTTGAAAACTATTTTTATTTATACTGTTTCAATAGAAACGATTGGAACAATCTTCTTGTCAATGTTTTTTATACCTCGTTTAGGTGCTCTTAAAGGCGTATATTATGGTATATGGCATTCCATTAGTGCATTTTGTAATGCTGGATTTGATTTATGTGGTTCAACGTCACTTGTTGCCTATAACACCAATCCTATCATTAATTTCATTGTTCCATTTGAAATTATCATGGGTGGGCTAGGTTTTATTGTAGTATTAGATATTCATGATAAATATATTAAAGAAAAAAGAAGATCATCAAGCTTTTCATGGCATCATCTTTTTGGCAGCTTCGCTTTACATACAAAGATTGTATTAATGATGACTGTCTCTTTAGTTGTTATAGGTACATTATTATTCCTTATAATGGAATTCAACAATCCTGCAACTATTGGAAAAATGAATTTAGGAGATAAGCTTGTTGTATCATTCTTCCAATCAGTCACTACACGTACTGCTGGATTCTCAACAGTGGATATGTATTCACTTAATAGAGTTACAAAAATATTGATGTGTTCTCTTATGTTTATCGGTGGGTCTCCTGCATCTACTGCCGGAGGTATTAAAACAGTTACTTTTGCACTAGTATTACTATTAATGAGAACAACTTATCGAGGTATTGAAGAAACAACAGTATTCCAGCGTCGTATCAAGAAAAGAACACTCGTAAGAGCTTTTTCTATCTTTTTCCTTGGACTAATGCTTTGTATTATTTCATCTTCTATTATGCTTATAACAGAACCTAAACAGGATTATTTAAATATCCTAATGGAAGTATTCTCAGCATTTGGTACAGTAGGACTGAGTGCATCTGTTACACCTGCATTAAGTATAGTTGGTAAATGCGTAGATATTATCTTGATGTATGCTGGACGTATTGGTCCAATTTCATTAATGATTTTATTTACTAAACGTTCACATGATAAAAATACAAAAGAATTTAAATATCCAGATGAGGATGTACTTGTTGGCTAGGAGGAGTAAACATGAGTAATAAACCAAAACAGGTAGCTATTTTAGGATTAGGGATCTTTGGCAGTACACTTGCTGAAACATTAGAAGACTTTGGAGTAGAAGTTCTTGCGGTTGATATTGACCCAGTATGTGTTAGTAGAATTAAAGACAATGTCACTAAAGCAATTGTTGCAGATGTCACTGATCGTGAACAATTATTAGAACTTGATATCAATACATTTGATGTTGCAGTTGTAGCTATTTCTAAACACTTTGAAGAAGCGGTATCATGTACACTATTATTAAAGGAATTAAATGTCCCTTATGTTATTGCGAAAGCACGTACAAAACGTAAGAAGATCATCTTAGAAAAAGTAGGGGCTGATCGTGTCATTAATACAGAAAAAGAAATGGCTTATAAGCTTGCTAAACATTTATTAAGACGTTCTATTGTTGATTTAGTAGAACTTGATGAAGAATATTCTATTGTAGAGATTAGAACACTTAAGGATTGGGAAGGTAAATCACTTTCTAATGTTAATATCCGTCGAGTTTATGGTATGAACGTTGTAGGTATTAAACCTCAAGGTTCACCTAAGATGACAATGGACTTTAGTGCTGATTATATTATTCAGCCAGGAGATCATTTCCTTGTCGTAAGTAAAACAAAAGAAGTAGAAAAATGGGATTTTCTCACTAAGGAATAGCAAAAGGCTATTCCTTTTTCTATAATAGTAATAGGAGGATATTATGAACCTATTACAACTCACAATTGAAACATTTGATAAGAATGTTGAGACTGACTTCACTTCATTTAAAAATCATTTAAATTATATTGAAAATCATAATACAGTCATCAATGGTCTCACATTCGCTTTTTTTGGTTTAACAGAAATTATCATTAAGAGAGTTTATCTTACATTTGAACTAAACAATACCATACATACTATTGAACGTATGTACCAGTCAGGAAAATGTATTCTTCAATGTGATGGTCTAGAAGATGAAGAAGCACAACAACATATCCAGAATATTTTAAATATGAATTATAATCAGTTCATGCAGCAGTTCGTTATGCCTTCTTCTTTTATTCATAACTGGATTCAAAAGCCTAAAGAAGAAATGCTGCGTTCTTTTTTATCTATAAAACCAGTGATTGCAAGTGAAATCCCTATAGTTATCCAGCAGATTAATGAAACAATGGAATTCTTAAACAACTATGAGGACTACCAGAGCGCCTGTGCTTATATCACTAAGAATAAACCTTATCTTTCTTTATACTCTAATCATCTTGACTCATTGGAGAATAATTTAATGGATAAGAAAAAGAAGGTTCTGCGTGAAATAGAACTTGTCACTGAACTAGATGATATGGAAAAGAAGGCCGCTATTAGAAAGAAACAGCAGCAGACCATCGATAAACGTCGAGAAGGATTAAATGAACTCTCATTACTTTATGATGAGTATTTACTCTCACAGGACCATCTATTTGATTTAGAACAGGCCTATAGTCGAGCTGTATATCTTTATGGTAGTGAAAACGATGACTATATGCGTATGTATCATCATTATATGAATAGTATTGCAGGTATTCTTGCTAAGGACTTAAAAGAAGGAACACCTTGTCCTGTATGTGGCTCTCTTCATCATCCTAAACCTTGTTTAATAGAAGGAAGAGAAGTATCTCAAGAACTTCTTTTTAAAAAAGAAACTATATTAGAAAAAACAAGAGAAGATCTAGAAAAGAAGCGCATAGAAAAAGCCACTTATATGGTGCGTCATCAAAGACTCATTGAAAAGATTATTCAAAAGAAAAAAGAACTGCATATTACAGAAGATATCTCTAAAGAGATGTTTATTAGAGAACTCAGTGTATTAAATACAGATTATTTATCTCATTATAAGAAGGATAAGAAGCTCTTAGATGAAATAGGTTATCTACATAAATTAGAAAAACATCTTCCAGCACTTAAACAGGATTATCATGAAATACTCATGGCAATTGAAGAAGTCAAAGATGAATATCTCACATTACAGAAGAAGATTAAACATGCAAAAAAGTTCTGTGATGAAATCATTCAAAAAGATTCTTTTATTATTTATGCAGATGATCGTTTTATTGAAAACAAGAAGAAGGAATGCCTCAATAATCAGAAAATTCTTACACTACTTCATAAACAGACAGTCCCTCTTGAAGAAGATATGACACCATTTATGAATCAGATGATGGTGAGGGCAAATCGCTTATTAAAAGAAATCACGCATGGTTGTTTGGAACTTATGCTCAAAGATGACAAGTTATATCTCAATCAAGATAATCAAATATCTTTAGTACAGGATTCTTCAATGATTGGTTTATGTACAATTGTTTTAGGATATAGTCTATCTTCTTTGATTTCACATCAGGATATCTTATTTATTGATGATACACTGCAGTATAAAATGAATGATTATCATGAAACACTGATTCATGTATTATCTACATCTCCTTGTTTTTCAAAGCTTTATATCACTGATTCAGTGATTACAGCACATTATTATCAGCATGCGTTAGATTAATCCTTTTCATTTTCACAAAAATAGTTATAATATTATCGTACAGGAGAGGAGAAAGTTATGGCAAAAAATAATATTAAAAATGATGCAATTACACCAAGAGACGTTGATTTTGCTCAGTGGTATACAGATGTATGTCGTAAAGCAGAATTAATGGATTATTCTAGTGTTAAAGGATTTATTATTTATCGCCCATATGGTTATGCTTTATGGGAACAGATTCAGAGTTACTTGGACAAGAGATTTAAAGAAACAGGACATCAGAATGTCTATATGCCAATGTTGATTCCTGAATCTTTATTAAATAAAGAGAAAGACCATGTAGAAGGATTTGCACCAGAATGTGCAGTTGTTACTAAAGGTGGTTTAGATGATTTAGAAGAACACTTAATCGTTAGACCTACTTCAGAAACATTATTCTGTGAACATTATGCTAAGATTGTAAATTCTTATCGTGATCTACCAAAGAAATATAACCAGTGGTGTTCAGTAGTAAGATGGGAAAAAACTACAAGACCATTCTTACGTGGTTCTGAGTTCTTATGGCAGGAAGGTCATACAATTCATGCTACTGAAGAAGAAGCACGTTCTGAAACATTAATGATGAGAGATATCTATGAAGAAACTGCAAAAGAATTACTTGCTATCCCAATGTTAACAGGACGTAAAACTGAAAGAGAAAAATTTGCAGGTGCTGAAGAAACTTATACTATTGAAGCATTAATGCATGATGGTAAGGCTCTTCAGTCTGGTACATCTCATTACTTCGGTCAGGGATTTGCGAAAGCATTCAACATGACATTCCTAGATAAGGATAACAAGTTAAAGCATGTTTATCAGACATCATGGGGTGTTTCTACAAGATTACTAGGTGCAATCATCATGGTTCATGGTGATGATAATGGTCTTGTTTTACCACCTAGACTTGCTCCAACACAGGTTGTTATTATCCCAATTCAGCAGAAGAAGGCTGGCGTACTTGAAAAAGCAGATGAAATCGCAGCACAGTTAAAAGCAGCGGGTATGAGAGTAAGTGTAGATGCAAGTGATAAATCACCAGGATGGAAGTTCTCTGAAGCAGAAATGCGTGGTATTCCAGTACGTATTGAAGTAGGACCACGTGATATTGAAAACGGTCATTGTGTTGTTGTAAAACGTAATGATGGTGTCAAGACTCAGATGGACTTAGATGAAAACCTTCCACAGGCAATTCATGATACATTAGAAACAATCCATAAGGAAATGTATGATAAGGCAGCAGCATTCTTAAATAGTCATATTACTCGTGTAAATACTTTAGAAGAAGTTGGTAAAGTATTAGATGAAAAGGGTGGCTATGTCAAGATGAACTGGTGTGGTGAAGAAACATGCGAATTAAAGATCAAGGAACTTTATCAGGCAACTTCACGTTGTATCGATGAACATGAAGAAGCAGATGGCGTATGTCCATGCTGTGGTAAAAAAGCAAAACATGTCGTTTATTTTGCAAGAGCATATTAATAAAATGAATCTCAACAAGAATTTGTTGGGATTTTTTGTATGCCGGGCATGGCATATATCTAGGTGGTGAAAGTCCACTGTGGGGGCGATGTCGCAACTGCCAACCACTAGCCAAAATCAAGGGTGTCTATCGTGAGATAGAATCTGAAAGAAGATGGAGGCAAAACTCTGGTCCGAGGAACACGAATCACATATAAGGCGTATAAACGGGGATGAGTGTGCAAAACAACACGAAGTCATAAGAGATTGCGGAATAGGACTGTTATATGTAAATGTGGCGGATATATGGAGAGAAAGAGATATGACCTTATCCCGGGAGGTCTTGTGAGGGATAATTATCCTAGCAACAGCGAATCACAAGAAGTCAGCAGAGGTCGTAGTAGTGAAGAAATTTCTGTAATGGAAATGGAGCGAAGGACCGAATAAATCTATCAGTTATTAAAATTAGGATTGATTCCATTATGCGTAAGCGTCAGAGATAGTACAAATACACTAGGAAGCCCGAAAGAAGAATGTAGGGGAAGTGAGCATAATGGATAGCGAGAGAAATGGAGGTAACGGAAATTATGAAAACTGATAACACATTACTTGATAAGATGCTAAGTGAAGAAAATCTTGGTCTGGCACTGGCCCAAGTAAGAAGAAACAGAGGTGCTTGTGGAATAGATGGTATGGAAGTATCGGATTTAAAGGATTATTTAGATGAAAATCTTGATGAAATCAAAGAATCGATACGTAAAAGAACATATAAACCACAACCGGTAAAAAGAGTAGAGATACCAAAACCTGACGGTGGTGTTAGAAAGTTAGGAGTACCAACAGTCTTAGATAGGTTTGTACAACAAGCAATCGCACAAGTACTTATACCAATCTATGAACCGAAATTCAGTGATAACAGTTTTGGATTTAGGCCGAATAGATGTTGTGAAATGGCAATTATCAAAGCATTGGAATACATGAATGATGGATTCCAATGGGTTGTTGATATTGATTTGGAGAAATTCTTTGATACAGTCAACCATGATAAACTGATTAGTCTTGTGATGAAGGATGTGAAAAGCGGAGAGATTGTATCGCTCATTAGAAAATTCCTTGTCAGTGGAATCATGGTTGATAAAGAATATAAGGAGTCAATTATCGGAACACCACAAGGTGGGTTATGCCGATATCCGCATAACCCACCTTATGCGGACAAAGATATTATGCCGAGTTAATTTGAAATATCCTTTAATAATCATAAGGTTTTCTTTATTTTCTCGGCATAATAATATTATTTGAAGCTATTGAGGAAATCTAATAAATCTTGATCCTTGCTCCAATCAACATAATTATCTTCAATTAATTTCGGTGCCAAATTATTTATGGCTTCATTTTTCTTTCTTGAATCTGCTCTTGCATAAATCATAGTTGTTGAAATATCTTCATGCCCCAGAAAATCTCGAATATAGACAATAGGAATATCAACTGCAAGCATGTGCATTGCTTTACTATGTCTGAACATATGAGGATGAACTTTTGATGGAAAACTAGGATCATTATTTTTTAAGATTGTTGCATATTTCTGAACTATATATTCTATCCCATCTCTACTCATCTGTTGATTATTCTTATTCTTAATCAAATACTCATTTTTCAATTTAATATCTGAAAAAAATTTAGATATGTATACTTCCAGTATCTGATTCATATTCTTAGAAATAGGGACTATGCGTATTTTTGAGCCTTTACCATGCAGTTTAACTGTAGGATTATTACCTAAATTAATATCTTCAATTTTTAAATCACATAATTCCTGTACTCTAGCACCTGTATCATATAATAAGCACATGATAATACGATGTCTCAATCCTGTAAATGTATCTGTAGGTGGAAGATTTATCAAGCTATTCATTTGTTCTTCAGTTAGATAATCAACTTGTCTGGTAGTAGTTTTTAATGACTTAACTGATAAGACAGGTTGTAAATAAGCCAGATTTTCAACACTTTCATACTGTGCGAAATTTATAAATGATTTAATTCCTGCTAATCTATGGTTGATAGTAACAGGTGAATTCCCACGATTTTTCAGCCATTCAATAAATTCAAGAATAAGTTCTCTATTAATCTGGTGCATCTTAAATTTATTAATGTTCATGCTTTTGCGATCTCTTAGAAAGAGAATAAATAATTTCAAAGAATCCTTATAGCTGCTTATAGTATTTTTTGAACAGCTTCGATGAAGAGGTAGATATTCAGTTAAAAACTTGGTTATGAGAACCGCAAAATCAGTTGCTGTCATATTCTTCAATCTCTTCAATTATATTAGGATAGGAACTTTCAAGCTTTAACTGAATCATCGGAAAAAGTGTAGCTGTCAATTTAAGATAATAGGCTGTTTCATCAAAGCTTTCATGACCTAACATTGTTTTCATATATGGCAGATATACCAATAGATTCTTTTCCTCATGTACCCATTTCTTTAATAAGTTAACACAATAAGTATGACGAAAGTCATGGACTCGTGGGCCACGTCCATTATGCGATATTCCGGCCTTATCAAGATATCTTCTAAAATTATTGTATACACACTGAAGTGTCAGTGGTTTGCCAGGCAATTTCATAAAGAAATATTCTGATTCATCAGAATCAGTATGAATAGTTGATTTTAATTCCTTACATTTTTTTACTAATACAGGATGAATTGGAATTATTCTATCTTTATTATTCTTTCCGCTTTTAACTATAAAGTAGCCTTCATCTAAATGAAAGTCCTCAATTTTAGCCAGTCTTAGCTCAGATACACGCAATCCGCTTGTATATAGTATTCTAAAGAATATAGGCATAATAATATGGCGATATGGGCATTCAGAAGGAACTGATTGACTCTTATCAACGGCTTCAAAAAATCTTCTTAATTCATCATCGGTGTAGATATGTGCATTATATTTTTTTGGTTTTCCTATCAATCTTTTTGGAGGAACATATACATTAAATCCTAATTCTAATAAATATGAGCATAGTACCCTCATCATTGATATTCTACTTTTTTGATTTGCTTGTGTTTCATACGTCTTTCTTAGACACCATTCATCAACTACTGATTTATTAATCACTTTTTCTTGTATGTTTTTACCTACAAAATATTTGTCTATTCTTTTTAATGCGAATTCTTCTGTTACGTATTTAAATCCTTGGGCTCTCTTTAAATTGATCAGATCTTGAATTTCATTTTTGAAAATGCTATCGAATATCAATGTATTCATCGTCAAACGTCAAATCCAAAACACATTCTTTTAATTTATCAAGATCTGTCTTTAAATAAATAGAAGTGATATCAGTACTAGAATGTCCAAGAATTGATGTGATGACTGGTAATTCAACCCCTGCATCGAGAAGCATAGAAGCTGATGTATGTCTTAGAGAATGAAAGCCCCTGTGACAGTTTTTATTTAATGGAATCTTCGCCTTTTTCATATAAAAATGAATTCTATCTGACAAATGGTTTGCATCACTTAAACTATCAAAAGGTGGCATATGCTTTAGAAATATAAATTTGGATTCGTAATATTTAGGTCTTCCATTCTTTATATAATCTATTACTGCCCATCCAACTGCATCAGGGATAGGCAGTGTTAATGGCTTTTTTGTCTTGTGTTGAATGATGCTCAACTTTTTTTCTTCCCAGTTAAAATTGCCAAATGTTAAGTTCTTAATGTCAGAAATACGTAACCCTAGAATACAAGCTAACACTATCATTGCGTAATCCCTTTTTCCAATAGGACTGTTTCTATCAATAGCCTGTAATAATTTTTTAAATCATGTTTTGCACCGTGTTGGTATCTTTGCCTATTTATGATACAATACGCATAGCTTATTTAAGCAATCACAAGTATGCTTAAGT